>Ga0214921_10003518_pt1 | contig 23830 bp, 26 predicted proteins | sample LL1505_MetaG_FD_177992 | JGI IMG/M metagenome (GOLD analysis project Ga0214921, IMG submission 177992) | Freshwater microbial communities from Lake Lanier, Atlanta, Georgia, United States - LL-1505 | ecosystem: Environmental > Aquatic > Freshwater > Lake | place: USA: Georgia | collected...
TGGAAGAACAACATATTGGTGTCCTGAAATTCAAAAATAATTTTTATTCTTTATAAACAGGTAATTCTGGTTCTTTGGTTTCATCTTTATCCTCTTCTGTTTCTTGTTTTTTATCAGATGTTTTCTCCGAAGTTTTTTCAGATGGTTTATCAGATGGTTTATCGGATGATTTCTCAGATGGTTTATCAAGTTTTTCTTTTTGTAATAATTCTTGTTGTTTTCTTACAATCATCATTCTTTGTATTATTTCTTGTTGTTGTTCTTTTGTTAGTTCTTTTGATTGATTATTTTCTTCAATTTGTGCATCTTTTTTAGGTTCTCTTGATGGATAAAATTTCTTGATTGCGAAAGCAGCAATTACATCGCCAGCCATTACATAATATAAATATTGTCTCACTTTTTCCATAATTCCTTCTTGTTGTTTAGAATATAAATACCAATGAACGATAGAATAACAAACAGCACCTACAACAAAGATATATAGATAATCTCTTGGAGTTGATATTTTTCTAAATAGTGTATTGCTCACAAGAGTAAAAAACATTTTATTATATACGAGTATATATATTAGAATTATGAAAACGCAATTATAGTTTTATACATATTCTAAAAATACTTATTCGAAATCAATTTCATCATCTGCCAATAACTTATTTTTGATATCATCTAATTTAGTTATTTTTTCAGGAATTGTGTATTCCATCATTTCTTCATCAATATTTCTTTCTTTTAGTCTTTGTTTTTCTCTACATTTCATTCCTATTTCTATTAATTTATAAAATTTATCACTCATACACAATTCGACTAAATCATCTCTTAGATTATCTAATGTTGTAAAATTTATTACAATTCCATTTTTATTCATAATATCATCATAATATTTTCTCTCTTCAAATACATAATTATTTATCCATTCTAATATACTTTCATCATTCTTATAATCATCCTTATTTTGTGTTTCAAAAAATTTGTTAGTCCCCTCATTTTCTAACATTTCAACTAAATATTTGTCATAATTTTCTGACATTTCTTTATCACATTCTATTTGTCTAAACCATAAACCAGAAAATTCTAAATTAATATAATCATTATTCTTTCTTATTTTTTGTTTCTCTTCTCTTGGCATTTCTATTGAGACAAAAATTTGGAACACGCAACCTGACACAATCGACCTCTCATACATAACATTTAGACACATTAGGGGATATCGTTTTGTTATTACTACGTGTGTATCTATGATATTACATCTATAAATTAAACCAGTCATATCATATTTGCCAATACTTTTTATTGGTATTGCTTGTTTTCCAAATATGGCATATTGTGGATGAATTGGTTTGGATAATTCAACAAGTTCATCACCTAATTTCTCATTTTCATTGATTTCACCTACACACTTTATAATTGCTTTATTTTGTCTATTAATTGGTTTCAATCTAAATACAGGGTGTTTTTTCATATTAGAATATATTTTTATATGTATTATTTATTTATTTACACAAATTTATAATTTTTTAATGATTTATAATAGATGTCAAATAATTGTGAAAACTATATTCACATATGTTTTTTAGGTGATATAGATAAATTTATAAATAATGAATATCTTACAAATAAAAAATATATCAAGATTAGCAATACTTGTATAAAAATAGTATGTGATTTGAAACCTGATTTTGATTGGTTTGAATATTTATTGATAAAATACCCAAACTTACAAATTATAAATGAAGGAGAAGAAGGAGTTTGGGTTGGTTATACAAATAAAAATGGAATACTAATAATTCAAGAAATTGCGAGTGATGATATATGTGCTGAAATAATTAAATGTCGCCTTTAATTATTATATAAATTTGTGTATAATAAAATGAATATGTTTTAGTATTATTATTTATAAAAAATGGATAAATTAACATATGTAAATCCAGTTACAGATACAACAAATTATTATGAAGACCAAAAAGAATTAATAGAAATATCAAAACAAATATCAGAAAATAAATTAGAACAATTAATTTATTTTGTTAGTTGTCTAATTCACGAAGGATATGAACCAGAATTTATCATAAAAATTATGATACCAGCAAATAGAGATGTTGAAATTATTCTTCCCATAATTAAAGATTTAGATTATTTTGGTTATTATGTTAGTTGGGGAGATGAACTATATCCAGAACATAATGTATCAACACATAAGTATAAAAAACAAGATACAAACAAAACTTATACTATTAAATTTTTTGGAATGAATATAACTGGATTCGGTAAAAGCACAGTAAGCACAGAGGATTTTCAAAATTATTTAATATCAGTTGTATCATTTGGTATCCTCGGATATAAATTCACAAGTTTAGCATACGCTTTTATTACTAGTGCTAATAATTTTACAGTGCCTAATTATTTGCCATCTAATATTACGAATATAAGTTCTATGTTTAGTTGGTGTAATAGATTTAATCAACCATTAAATCATTGGAATACATCAAATATAACGAATATGGAAAATACATTTGGTTGTTGTTTTGATTTTAATCAGTCATTAGATAATTGGGATGTTTCAAATGTTATAAATATGAGTAGTATGTTTTGTTATTGCTTTAAATTTAATAGTATGCTTAGTAATTGGAATGTATCACAAGTTATAAATATGAGTAGTATGTTTTATAGTTGTAATCGATTTAATCAACCATTAAATAATTGGGATGTATCAAATGTAATGAATATGAATGCGATGTTTTATAATTGCTCTGATTTTTCACAATCATTAGATAACTGGAATGTATCTGCCACAACAAATGTATTCAGTATGTTTGATAAATGTGATAATTTTGAAGCACCATTTGACAAATGGAATAATAAAAAAATTGAATTATAAACATTTTAGATGCTAAGATAAATATATAATAAACAAAATGCCTAATACTACCAAGATTTATAAAAATGCTATTGTTGCTAGACAAACAGCAGGAAAAATACTCGCCCAAGCAAATAAAGAAGACAATATTGCTATTAAAGCACAATTAAGACAACTTGCTGGAAAGCAAATAGCAGGAGCAAATAAAATTATAAAAGAAGAAAAAGAGAAAGTAATTATGAAAAAGCAAATTATAGTCAAACAATAATTAATTTATATAGCATCACCAATTGCTTTGATAATCTTAATACTTTTCTTAGGAATTTTACTTATTATTTGTGCTTTGATAGATGTTTTATTAAAGCGAAACAAACTATGATACATTATTTTATGTTCTTTTTCAGTAAAATTAAGAAATGAGTATTTATCAACTTGTATGCCAATATCACTTCTTATATTTTTACCTTTTATTTTTACAACATTTGAACTTAAACCAAAATATAAACTTGCTAAAATTTTATAATTCATTTTATGATTAATTATTGTTTCATCAACCTCAGGCAACTTAAATTGAACCAATTTAGAACGATACATATTTTTCTTTCTTTGATACTCGTGATAAGCATTTTCAAGTAAATGACGTTTTAGGAAATATTTATAGCACCATTCTTTTAATTCTTTTTCATTGTCTTTTAGTTTTTCATACTCTTTGAAAATCTTAAGTATTGCTATATGATCGCCATAATCATTTTGGAAATATTTTTTTGCTTTCTCAAATTTATTCATAATTCCTTTATTTTCGTTATCATCTGGTGGAATAGTAAATAATTGTTGTAATGAACCTTTTATAATTTCTAATACTGATATAATAGCTGTTATTTCTCTAAAACAATTCAATCTAAATCCCATTATTATTGACAAACCAAATGATGGTTCAATTTGTAGTTCATTGCACATAAATCCTAATTGTGTAAGTTTTCCTGTGTCTTTTGATGAATCAATCATTTTTAATTTTCTTAAATATTTTATTTCGTATTCTACATTGCTCTCTTTTGGTGGTTCAATAAATTGTTTCAATATTTTTTTTAATTCCCCAATACTGTCAATTGTTTCAATTCCTAACAATCTCATTATTTCAAAACTAATATCATCACTAACAATAGACGGAGCAGGAAATTTTTCCATTTTTCTTTCAAATGTATCTTGTGTGTATAAATGATAACATGTGCCAGCACCAGTTCGTCCAGTGCGTCCCATTCTTTGTTTTGCTTGCGCTTGTGTAATATAAGTTTTTTCCAAAATATTAATTCTATGTTTTGGATCAAATCTTGATAATAATTGAAGACCACAGTCAATAACATAAGAAATGTTTTTTACAGTAATACTTGATTCAAACATATTAGTAGCAATAATCACCTTTCTATTTTTTAGTTCATATCCCTCATAATACTCATCTTTTGTTACATAATTAAAAACACCATCATTCATACCAGAAAACATAGAAATACAATTATTTGTGTCTCTAAATTCTTTATTTTCTCTTGCTAATAATTCACACGTATCTTTTGTCTCATTAATACTTGGAACAAATAATACAATATTGCCTTTATCTTTTTTATCAGAAACTAATTCTTGAATTATTTCTATTCCCTTTGAAAGATACTCATTTTTATTAACATCTAATTCTTGATCCACAAATATAGATTTTATTGGATAATTTGTTTTAGTGCCAATAAATATGTTTTTGTATTTGAAATCTTTAAAATAATTCTTGAATATTTCTTCATTAATAGTTGCTGACATAATTATGACTTTAAAATCTTTTCTCTCTTTGAGAACATTTTTTAGTAAATAAAATAGAAAATCAATATTTACTTTTCTCTCGTTCGCTTCATCAATAAGAACACCATTATAATCACTTAATAATGGGTCTGTTAGTAATCTTGCTACTAATGTCCCATCAGTCATATACATCATTTTTGTGTCATTATTATAAGTATTTGATCCACAATTTCTATATTGATAACCAACCTCTTGACCTAATATAACATCAAGAGCGCTAGCCGCATAACTTGCTGCTGATTTAGCAATATCTTTTTTAGGAAATGTTATAGCAATTTTTCCTTTATAATCAAACACATGTAAAACATATTTAGGGAATAATACAGTTTTGCCAGAACCAGTTCCAGACACAATAGTAATAACATTATGTTTTTTTATGTCGTCAATATATTTTTTTGGATCTTCATATGCCGGTAGATTAGACCATACTTTTGCCAAATTTTTATAAACATTTGAATATGGTTTATTTGTCAATGGATTATTATTTTTTCCTTCTACATCTAATATTCCAATCATTATATTATACTAATTTTTTAAATTTTTTGTTTGTTTAATTTCTGTAATATTGTATCAATTGTAAATCTATTAAATTGTGTATTTACACATTTTATCATTTTCATAAATTCTAATAACGCTTCATCATAATTGTTATTCCAGTTGAATTTATTATAAGTTATCCCAATTGGTAATTTATAATTAATTACATAATGAGGAGCGTAATATGGGTCTATTTGTAAAATAATATCGTGAAATTCAAAATCCCATACATCACTTCTATCATCAATTATTATAGTATTAGATTTTGTCAATCCTAAATTGTCTAATGTTTTGAGTGTTTTTAATGTAACATTTCCGTTATTCATAATTCTTGCTTGTAATTTTTTTATGCTAAAATATGTTATGTTTTTACTAATTAAATTAATAGCATTTATAGCATAATCCTCACTAGCATTTGTGTAAATATATATATTAAAATTGTCATCCAAATAATTCAAAAAATCATACAGATTAGGTCTAACAAAAACAACGTAATGAAATGTATCATCATTATCAAATGTAAATGAACCAATACATAATTCTTGATTTAGCAGTCCAGGGAGTTCTTTTTTATCAACAATCAAAGTATTTATTATAGTTTCATCCAAGTCAAGAACAATGTTAAGCATAATATATGTATTATAAAAAATAATAGATAAATCAGTTGTTCTTTGAACATTATGTTCGCTTAAATGACGCATCAATCGCAATCAGAAGATTTGCCACACATATTTTCTCAAATGTGTCTTCAGTTGTTTGTATGCCCAAGAAAGCACACACGATAGCAAAATTTTTACAGCCAGTAATATTGTGATGATCGAGTTCAACAATATGTTCGTGTTGTGTCTCAGGAATTAGTGCCAAAAATGCTTTCACTTTTTCAGGATTTGGCATTTTTTCAGTGCGCAAACATTTCAATACGTGATAAATACCTTCAACAAATTTTAGTGTATATGGTTCTTTATTAGCACTCGCCATTTTTTCTTTTTATTACTATTCATATATAAATTTCAATATCTTTCTTTTTTTCAATTTTTAGAAATCTAAAACAAGACTACAACATTTTGCCTCTCCATTTTCTAACTTAATAACAAAAGTTTCAGCAAATGGCAATGCTGAACCAATGCTATTATCAAAAAATACAAACTGGATTTGTCCGAAAACAGTCATAATCATTATGTCATCAACAACAACCCACTTTGATTTGATATTGTCATAATTTGCTCTCTTGACAAGTTCGCTAAAAAGATGATGAAGAAACTCATAAGGATTGGCAAATTTTTTGTCTTTACAAATAATAGAACAATTGTTAGACATTAGATACATCGCATTAGTCCATCCGTGATTAGAAACATTTTTGTAATATTCAGTAAAAAAATTATTTGCTAATTTATCAGTGTCTATTAATGGTTTTTTCTGTTTCTTTTGGTCTTGTATAGCAGGAACACAAGAAGCACACGAGGATGCCTGTATTTTTTGAATTTGTTGTGTATTTAAATTCATTTATATAGAAAATATATTTTTGTTAAAATATATTTCACACAATCTACAAATAATAAATTATAGTGTCTTATTATAATGTTCAATTATTTGACAATTTGTGTATTTTGTTTATTTAGCATATATATAATTATTTTAATAATTAGTATGAGTAAAAAGAAAACATTTTATGAACTTACAAATAAGCAAGATTTTGATATTGATTTTAATGAAAATAAATTTTTGCCAATGAAAAACATTGATAGATATTGGTATTTAGTAAATAAAGGTTATGAAAGAATGAAGCAAACTGATATTGTTATTGGGGGTTTATTTATGAATTCATCAGATGTTTTTGACAAATTTAAAGCACGAATAGAAAATATGTCAAAATTATTCAAATCACTAAAATGTGTATTTTTTGAAAATGACTCAACTGATAATTCTAGAATTTTATTACTTGATTGGGAAGAACAAAATCCAAATATTCACATAATCAAATGTGAAGAAAATAATTATTGTTTATTAAAATCATCAAAAGCAATTAAAGATGGACAATTTAGTGAGACAAGAATGATTAAAATGGCAAAATATAGAAATATATTATTAAATTATATCAAGAAAAATTTTACACACACGCCATTTGTTGGATTTATCGACACTGATATGAAAGGGGGAATAAGTTTTGATGGTATTGCTCATAGTTTTGGTATAGAACCAGAACTAAAATGGGATATGTGTAGTGCTTTTGGTATGACTGGTTTAATATTAACTCTTAATAGATTAATTTATTATGATTTTCTAGCATTAAAAACTTCTGACTACGCACCAAATAAAGTAAATAATATGAACTATATTGAAGCAATTAAATTATACTTCAAATATATACATAATTTAAAGCGGGGCGATGAACCAGTATTAGTTCAATCTGCTTTTTGTGGTTTTGCTTTATACAAGATGGATAGTATTAGAAATAGTGATTATACACCAATTGATAATAATTATGTATGCGAACATATTATATTTCATGATAATATGATTCGTAATGGTTATGATAAAATTTATATTAATCCAAATATGTTATTATTTGCTGGAAAACAAGGTAGTAATACTATCCCTTTTTATTATTAATAATTATTTTTATTCTCACGTGGTCGCATAGGAACACATTTTTTAATATCATATGTAAAATCAATATCTTCATTATAATAGATAGCTGGATATAATGATATGTCAGTTATCACAAAATTGTCTCCTACTATTGTTTTTCCAAAAATTATATATGGTTCAAAATTCTTTGCGTCTAAATTTCGCCAATCTATCTTAAAATATACATCAGATTCTTGATCATATATGTAATATTCATTCTTACAAATTAATCCAGATATATAATGTCCCCCGGTTGTCTTTCCATCTGTCCATTTATAATATATTATTGCTGAGTCAAGTCTAAATCTTTTTTTGTCGTTATTAATTATACAACTTATAGAATCATCTATTTTTTTGAGAGGAGTTTTGGAATCCCCATAATAAAAGAATATAAAGTGTAAATTATCTATATTATCAAGTATCATTTTAGACGATGTAGAAAATTCTCTTTCAGAATTATTATAATTTATTTTAATTGCGATATTATCAAAAGAAAATGTATCATAATATGCTCCAGCATATATTGAATATCTACCATCATAATAAATATCAAAATTTAGATGATTTATATGATCGTCATTACCAAAATAATATGTTTCACTACCATACATATCAGTGCGAAACATAAAATGGTTGTCGTGGTTTTGCTTGTCTGTTCCATTAGAAAACCCATTCATTATATCTATTATCATACTGATAGCAGCACTTGATACATATCCAGAATGTTTAGTAATAATTATATTGGGATTTTCCTCTTTTATAGGTTCTATATTCCACGGTTGTTTGCGAAATGATAGAGCTAAGTTAGCAGTAGCCATATTTTCATATTTGTTTGGATTTTTATTTCTTATACCCTCTCCGCATAAGACTTTATATAATAAACTTATAATTTGTTGAAATATCTTATATTCGTCCTTTTCTATTTTTTTGGTTAGTGTATAATTAGTTTCATTTACTGTATTAATTATACTAGTAAATTTTTCATTTTGTATGCTATGTTTGATAAGCATTTGGATAAATTTACCACGAATATGATCGCCAAATATTATTGAGTTTAATACGGAATTTAACCAAGGCGTACCATATAATTGTGTGGTTCTATTAATACCACAACTTGATAAATGTTGTTTCAATTTATATTGATATTCATAATATCCCAAATCTAGCAAAATTTGTAGGCAATTCCGTGTTGTGCAATACTTATTGTATTTTTCTAAATATATTCCTGATAACTCTAAGTCTATCTTGTATATGTTTTTTGGAATTATTGCTGTATCGATAGTTTTTTGGTCACGTGCTAATTGTCTCATTTGTTTTTTTGCTTTTTTCTTTATTTTGTTGATATATTTTGGATCATTTTGTTTTTCTAATTGTCTATTCATATTTTTTAGATCTCGATGTATTAGTTTCCTAATATTTTTTGATTTTTTTTTGCCACCACCTATTTTGTTTGTTTGTATTTTCAAATACATATCTTTGTTTGATTTATACAATTCAAAATTATTTGTGTTTTTATCAGTCATATAAATAAACAATATATAATTTTTAGTAATAATTTATTGTTTATAATTTGGAAACAAACATAAAACACTATTATTTCTAATATTAACGCACCCACAATATTCTTCTTCATATACTAGATTATTTTTTATTGCTTGTTCTTTACAACAAGTGTCATTATGTTTTCGATTACTTAATAATTGTAAATAATCATCATTCCAATTTTTACACAATTTTTTATTACAAGTAAAACACCAATCTTTGCCACAACCATACCAATCATATCCATTTGTTTGATTTATATACCCACAAATAACATAAGTTGTATTTTCTTCAGCATTTAATGCGTGAAAGCAATGAGGACATTTTTTAGTTATTGTTTTGCTTGTTTTCATACTAATATTTTTTTGTCTATTATTTTGTATGCGCAACAATGCTTTATCATAAATATCATCTTTAATTTTTGTATTTTGTATATCTTGATTATGAAATGCTAAATTTAATAGACTTTGTTTTGTTTTCAAATCAACATTTTCTGTATATTTTGAACCATATATATAACTCATAATAATTTCTTTATGTTCTGGATATTTATGACAAAAACGATTACTCAAATGTATAGCATCTAATAAAGTATGACTACCATCAATAAGCGTTCGCAATTGTAAGAATATATCTTTGTCCATTATTAATATTAGTATTAATTTTAATTTAACACAAAATAACGAGTTTATAAAATAAATAAAAATAAAAATTATAATATAAAAATGAATCTAAATCCTATGTTGTGTGTAACAGAAAATGACGAGGTTTCATCAAACAAAGATGAAATTATTAATAGTATTGTAAAAAAAATGGATGTTGTTGATAGTAATAGTGACTCGAATAATGTTGAATACGTTAAGAAAGATAATTTCAAAAAAATTATTGGTGATATTCGTGTTGATATTTTAGGTATCTTAAATGTTCTTGGTATGCTTAACAAAAATGTAATAAAAGAAAATACTGACAATAAAGAATTATACAAAGAAATAAGTGATATGAAACAACAAATTAATGTTCTTAATCAATCAATTAATTACGTCCCTCAAATAGCTAATAATCAAGAAACAGTTATAACAACAAAAGAAAAACCAATAATGGCATTAGCATCCGCACAAGAAAAAGCACACACGCAAGTGCCAGCACAAGTGCCAGCACAAGTGCTAGCACAAGCACCAGTCTCCATACGAACACCAAATATTAGAGTAGCAAACCCATTAGAAAAACCAAAAACACCAAATATTAACAAAAAAATTCCTCATTTTGTGAATAATACTACTCAAAAAATAACAAATATTAAAACTCTTGCTCCTAATAATATAGTGATACATAAAACAGCACCGACTAATGAAAGAATTACTGATAGTAGAAGAAGATAATTATCTTTTGCTCCTTGCTTCTCGCATTGCTTTTAGTTTATTTTTATACGCTTTTTTGAAATCATCTGTTTCTTTTTCTGGATTTGCCATTTGCGATACTAATTTTTGTAATTCTTTATCACCACCCATCATTGAATTAAGCATTTTCTTTAATTCAGCAGGTTTGTAATTTTTCAGATTTTTCATAAGTTTATTCACATCAATATTGCTAATATTATTTTGTGAATTATCAAGTTCTTCATATAAGTCATCATTGATATTTGCCATTATATAGTAAATTATGTTTATATTAATTTAGCATTTTAATTATGATATTTTTTGGATTTGGACGATTGCTACTGGATTTTTTATTATACTTGTTCCAAAATCCACAAAATCTTTCTTACTCATTTTTTTAATTATTTCTGATATTTTTTTATACATATCAAATTTTTCTTTTTTATGAAATTTTTCATTTGTTTCTAGAATATTCATTTTGTCAATAATTTCATCACCAATATTAGTTTTTTTCTCTTTCAATGATTTTGATATGCCCTTAGTGATTTCTTTAAATTCTTCATCAGATAATTTATCAAATAATTCCATATAATTATTGTCAATAAAGTCTTTTATTATTTCTTCCAAATTGTCTAATGATGATTGGACGATAAAGCACAAATAATATTCAGGGCATAATAAAGTCTTTACATTATATATTTTTGCTTGAACTATATATCCAACTTGTTTTTCTGTTCTTACTATGTTAAAAAATTTCTCATGTATATACGTCTCCAATAATATGATAAAACTTTTTAATAATAATAAATCATCTGTATATTTCATTAAATTAACTCCATAACAAATCGCATTCTCAGTGTTTTCTTTATTTTTACTTTTAATTGTTATTGTTTTTGCTATATCTTTTAAACAATATTCTTCATAAATAATTTTTGACTGTTCGAATTTATCATCTACAATATCCATTATTTTCTGGACGTTATCCAATGTAATTGAACCACCAAAAACACCTTTAATTTGACCTGTTAAATTAAAACTTTTTTCGTGTGTTAAGTCTTTTTTAATACATTTCAATATTTCTTGATTTGAATAATTAAATTCAGGATTTAATAACAATTTAAATTCAGAATTTAATAATTCATAAGATTGTGATAAATAATAATTATTAATATTGTCAATTAATTCATCCACAACTGTTTTATATATTGTTTGATTTATTTTTGTTTCATTTTTATTAAAATATAAATCAAGAACTTGTTTTAATAATTTGGGTATATTTTTATTATCAATACTCATAAATGAAACACGTAATACATCCCCAATAACATCTATTGAGATATCATTTTTTGAGACACTTAAATCATAAAATAAATTTTCGTGTAATTTTTCTATATATGCCAAATGAATTAATAAATCTGTGTAATATTCTACGTTTTTAGCATACAATGCGTCTAATCGAATATGACAAATAAATACATTAAAGTATGTATTAAAATTATTACTTTTTTTGAGATAATAAATATTTTTATTACTAGATTTTAGTTTTAGATAATATTTTGATTTTTTCTTAATGGGTGTAATAATCTCAAATTTATCTGTTAGATATTTATTTAATTCTGGATAAATATTTTTTATTTTTTCTTCATCTTTTAATGGTAAAAATTCTTTGTTATAATGTGTTCCATAATATTTGTCTATTGATGATAATTCTTTGATGTCAAATGTATCACTTACTAATACAATTTTCATTTTATTTTGTGTCATTTGTGAAATTATATCAAAAAAATAATCTAATTCTATATTATCAAATTTAATAGAGTGAATCAATATTTCAGATAAAGGACATTTTGTTAAATTATATTGCGTAATTATGTTATCTGCTAATGATGAACTATCAAGTTCAATTTGTGTTATGAAATTCATTAAATATTTTTTTTTAAGTTCTTTATAAAATCCATTAATAAAATCTGTTGACATATTCAAGTTTTTCAAATAAGTACAAACCATTATTATTATCGCATTATAATGATTTAGACCTTTTTCTGTTAATTCTATGTCAATACGAACGTGAGTATGTGTTAAATACACTTCATCTGTGCTAATATGTAAAAATTTTATGAGACCACTATTACTCAATATATTATCTAAACTATTTACACTTGCGCTTCCTAATATATATCTTAATAATCCAAAAATAAATGACTTATTCTTTTTATAATGTTGGTCTCCTTTCACAAACCAATTAAACACGATTGATGGTTCTTTTTTTATTGCTTTCATTTTTATAATCTCATATTTGTCATCATAATATGTTATTTTTGGTTCATAATTGGTCGTCTTAGTTTTTTTATTTGGTATTTTTTCAAACATACTAACTGTTTTATCTATAAATTTATCGTCTATTTTTTTATGTGATACAATAAGTATCATTTTATCAGGATTATAAAAATTATTAAAAAAATTTCTGAGTTTATCTATTAATTTATCTGTATCATTATCATTAAATAATGTCTCTTTATTGCCACAACCAAAAGTATTATTGTGACTATCATCAAAGAATTTTTTAATTAGACTATAACCGCGCCAACCATCATTGCTAATATTTTTATTATGCTCAGAACAAACAGCATTAACTTCTTTTTCAACATACTTTTTATTAAATAATGGATCAATAAAAAAATTACTGAATATATCTAAACCTTCTAAGATTTTATTTGTTACAGAAAAATAATAATATGTAAATGTGTGTGCTGTGTAAGCGTTCGTGTATCCTCCGTGTGTTGTGATAAAATTTTTAAAATATGCTACATCTGGATATTTTGAACTTCCCATAAACAACATATGTTCTAAAAAATGTGCCAGACCTTGTGTGTCATTTGGATTATCCACACTGCCAACATTAACATACATATTTGCGGTGCTTGTCAGTGCTTTTTTATCTTCAATAAATAATATTTGTAATCCATTGTCTAGTTTTTTTAATGTATAATTATTTGTATCATTTATAGACGAATAAAAATTATTATTTTCTCTAATATACTCAGTCATTAATAATTATAGTCATAATAATAATTGAAAATAGGTATGTATTAATAATGTATATTTAATAATAAAACAATAATATATGAAATGCTAAAAGCAGCTGCTCGTTTTAGATGTAATCAAAGACATCCAAATAAGGGAAAAGAAATATTAACAAGAGAATACAAAATCGTCCATTTAACTGAAATCTCAATAACCACCAATGAAGCTATTAAACTTATCAAAAGTTCAATGTGGACAGAACAACTTAATCAATGTTCAATAGAATCTTTGACAAACATAATGTTGAGTGTTCTTCCACGATATATTGCTGGATGCTTACACCCATTATCACAAGCAAAATATTGTACGGTTCATTTTGGAATTAATGATAATGGGATTGCAGAAGGTGTGCTTTATGATGGAAATCTAAAAAAAGCACTTGATATTGCTTCTCTCATAAATCATATTGTTGATACTAAAATTATTTGTTCTCCAGAAGAAAGAGAAATTGTTAAAAAATTTATTTCTTTCAAAATTATAAAAATCAAAAATGGCAAAAATATTTTGGAAACACCAGAAAATATATTGCTCAAAAAATATGAGGATGATTTGATACGAAATCAAGAAGCACAAATTAAATATGAGAAAGATTATATTGAATGGAATGCTCTTTTTACAAAATACATGAAACAACTCACAATATTATTCAATGAACCAAAAACCAGAACTGAACTCAGAGAATATATTTTTTCAAAAGATAATAATTCTCCTGTTCTTGATTTGATTGACAGTCCATATATTCTTGAATATCTTGAACACGAAGAAATAGCACTTGAAAAGTTAGACAATACCAGTCCATATTATTGGATGTGTATTTGGCGTGATGAATTAATGAAAGACATATTGGCAAGAAAACCCAAAAAAGCGTGTTTTTTCAGACCGTATATGTCTCCATTGAAAATCATCCAAACACAAACAACAATGATTCCATATTGGTTAGCAAAAAATCCTAAACTTAAAAGATATATTGTTGCTATCAAATTAAGAAAACCAAAAATTAACATCGACATTAAATATTATAACGACCATAGTGGAAATATCGAAAGTGTTTTTCGTACGTTATCACCTAGAGGCGACCCTTGTTTGTCTCCTTTGTTTATCTAAAAAATTGAATATTAAATCTCAAAATACTTATTTATCATAATAGTAAAAATGTCTGAATATCATTGCGATAGCGATAATAATGATAATAATAGTGATAATAGTGATAATGAAAATATACACGTTGATGATAATATAAAATCAGCTCCTATTTATGATCCAAAAGAACCATTTTATATTTACAAAAGAAAGTTAGACAATTTTATTTTTGAGGTTGAAAGAAAAAAATTATACAATGAAATTTTAGCAATTATGAATAAATTATTCGACACTAAATATACTGAACTATCAAAATTTGTCAAAATAAATAACATCCCTAAATTGCCAGATAATATCATAAAAAAGTATAATCTTAATAATGATTTTTCAAATGACAAAAATTTAAATATTTTATTGAGTAAAATAAAATATTCATTAATAACTTATGATAATATTAATTTTAAAATAAAAACCAACTAACCATATTTTGTTTAAACAATGGATTTTTTAAATTATAAAGATACATAAAAGATTTTTTACTTGTTTTCATTATATTCAAATTATAATTCGCATTCTCTTCTTCATCTTCAGTGTCTTCGTTAGCATTCTTTACAGATGATAAAATAATGTCTGTATTATTCATAGTATCATTAATAAATACTATTTCGTGTCCGTCAGCATTCATATTTTTCATAATATTCATAAACATAATTTCAGGAGCAATTACATTTGAACTATACATTAATAAATTACACGCTTTAATAATATTATTTTCTGTCTTTTGAGTATTAGTAATATCATAAAAATTATATGACACAAAATCAACTGGAATATTATTAGATGTAATTAAAAATGTCTTCACATATTTTGTATTAAAAAGATAATTTTTAAGTTCATCTTTTGTCAATACCATAGAAACATTAAATGTTGTCATATATTTACAATACATCGAATATACTAATTCTAACATACTTTCATTATACTCAATTTTGATATATTGTTTATTTGGTTTTAAATTAATTCTCAATTTATTATGTATTTCATCATCTTTCATTCCTCCAATCTCAACAAAATCATTTTCTCTTAGTTTTTTATAATTCAATGGTCTTGTATAATATCTAATTGTGCTAATCGGTTGTGCTATAATCGTGTTTGACAAAAAAATACCTGTATTGTTTATATTAACATTAGCAAGTCTTGATACTTCATCAACAAGCACTCTCGTAATACCGTGATTTTGCCAATCATCAGCACAACATAAATATTGAGGATTACACATATCATAAGTTTTGTCATTTAACATAACACTAACAAATGAGACACAAACACAAGCAATTATTTCATTATTATTTTTAATAACAAGAAAATATCCTTTATTGTTTGTTTCCCATTTAATTCTTTCAGTATCATACATAATAACATATTTAGAATTATTGCCTCTCTTGTAATATTTGTTAATAAAATCACAAACACTTGAACCATTGTCATAAGATATTTCCTCCCACACAAAACCATCAGGCAGTTTAGTTTGTTCGGTTTTTTTTTCAATATTTGTGTCTATAATTTTAGTTTCAAAAATATTTGTATTCTTTTTCATAACTGGTTTAGTGTTCCAAAATTTATTGGTGATATTTTGAGCGTTTTTGAAAGTCTTAATCATAATTATTTATCTTTGTTATATTTTTTAGTATTTAAAATACGCAAAAAATTGATAATTAAATGTTTTAATAGTTATTTTTATAGTATATTAAATTTATTAATAATGATAGATGATTATATTGTCAATTATGACAAAGAAATAACCAAACTACATTATAGTGATATAGAAAATGTAAATGCTTTTATGAAAAAAATAAAATTTTATAATCCTAATGTTGAAATAGAACCATTACAAAAATTCTGGTATAAAATAAATAATGCTAAAATAATAAAAAAGAGTGTCAATAATTTAGAAATTGTATTGTCTCATAATGATGAAAAATTAATTAAGTCTATTAGTATTCTTGATGATAAAATAAATATAATATTAAAAGAAAAAGATAACTCGTTTATAAATAATAAGTCCATCATTAATAAAACAAATTATCCCCCAATTATGATATTATTTTTTGATGACGCAACAATGTTTTATGATGAAGCGCACAATGAAAAAAATTATTATGATATAAAAATAGACACAAAAATAAGTCTGTTTATAGAACTAGAAAGTGTTATTATTAATGGCATAAATTGTAATAAAAAATGGAAAATATTACAATTGAAAGAAACTAATATGCTAAACAATAAAACTAATTTTTTTAGTTCAAATATTATAAAAAATAATATACCACCAGCTCCTTTATTACCTCAAATATCTCAAATAATTCCAAATGTTCCAAATATTCCAAATATTCCAAATATTTCAAAACCAAATAATTCACCAGTAAAACAAGAATATTCACGGTCAATGATTAATGTAAGTGATATTAGGAATGTTTTAAGCAGACTAAGAAAAAAACCAGACATAATACAAGAAGAAAAAAAACAATTGCCGTTTATTGCGGATTTGTGCAGTATGAAAACTAAACTAAAAAAAGCACCAATAAAAGAATATGATTATAAAATATTGTTTGAAGAAATGATAGAAAAATATAAAGACTTAGACAAGTTTGAAATTTAATTTATCTTCTTGAAATATTAATACGCCACAAATATTTTTATCAATAAAAGACACCTTAACTTTTCCATCAGTGTTAATTACTAATGTGCTATTAACATAACCGTCAATTTTCTCAATACTTGATAATACATTTTTATTATCCATCAATATTGTATCAAATGTGTTTAATTTTTCGAACAATAATTTGGCATATGTTATTCCACTATTATTATTTACACTATTAAACATAAAACCATCACTTATATTTTCTTCCTCTTCCTCATTATTTTCTTTGGAAACCCAATAATATTTTCTTTCATCACACATTCTTATTTCATTTTCGGTATGTTCTTGAATTTCATTATCTTTTGCGATTGTTTCGTATATTTTGCCTTTTAAAGTTATGGTGCTTGGTCTTATTGTGCCTTTTTCAATAGTGTTATACATGGATTTGTCATAATTACTTTCTAGAAATTTTGTGTTATTGATTAAGATTAATACTAGTCCATTGTCATAATCAGTTGAGAGAGCAAATGTTTTTTCATTATGTATTAGATAAACATTGCCATTATAGTCAGCACACAATTGAGATTTATGTTGTGAATTAATAATGTCTATTAAACTCATTTTGTTTTAGTATATATTATGTATAATGCTTAAAGTTAATAATTCAATTTTTATGAGTTATGAAATATTAAATTAATACACATTATAAGAATAATAATGAATACCATAATTCTTGAAGATGGGTATAATACAGATTATATTTATAGTCTCATAATAGCAATATTTCATAATAAAGGAAATGCTTATCAATTGTTAAATAATGATTGTAATAATAGTAATACATATTATTTACAAGAATATATAAAATATAAAATATTAGACAAAATAAATAATAAAATATCAATAACAACAGATATTATAAATAAATTAAGAATGTTTTTGTATAATTCAGGGTGGTTAAAAGATACTGAGAAATATATTTTTGATAAGTGTGATATTAATGAGTTTTACATATTTTTAGTTTCACAAATGTTGGAAAATAAAATAATTTGTTCTCATATTGACACTAAAAAAAATATTTCAATTAAAAAAACATTTGATTTAATAGAACTAAATGATAATCATTTTAACGACCATAATAATTTGTCTCTTGCTTTGAATAATTGGATTGATAATAATTATGGTGAAACATATTTTAAATTTGAAGAAATACCAATTTTAATTCCAATTTATGTAAATCTAGCGAATCCAATAATAATAAATATAATGGAAAGTATTAATTTTACTAAAAATTATGACAAAACACAAAAAACATTAGTATGGGATTTTGAGTCACTAATTTGTTATGATAATGAGAATAAATATTATTATGTTGTCAAACAATGGGATGCTAATAATTTTTGTATTTTCAGTGATAAACAAATACCATCACAATATAAAGTACGTATTGATGATAAAGATAAAATTTATAAGATAGCAAAATCAATTAAATTTGTTATTTATAATATTAGTTAAATATTATACTTTTCGATATGGGGATTAGATTCACTTAAATATAATGTAATATTTTCAAATATATGTTGTTTTTCTTTCAATAATTTATTATAATCATCATAATTTGACATAAATAATATGCCATATTCTGTTTGTTCTCCTGTAAAAAAATTTGTCACTATGAAATATTTTGACAAATTATAAGAACCAAATGCTTTCTTTAACCATTCTCTATTTTTTGTTAATGGTATGTTTTTTACATAAATAATTTTATTCATTATTTTGAAATTATTCTCTATTTTATATTGTGTTATTCTTAATTGTCTCCCTTTAAAATCAAATTTAGTTCCTATTATTTCGTTTTCTTTTTCTTGTGAATTTAATGTTAGAACACCAAAATTCTTAGTAAAATTAAAATTTTGTATTAATTCATAATTTATTATTCCCTCAAAATCTTTGAATACTTCTTTAAATTCACTCAAATTAGAATTATATGGAATATTACCAACAAATACTTTATACATTTATGCTTGTATTTTAAATAAAAAATTGAATTTTAAACATTCTAATAATCTAGACTATATATTATAAATAAAAAATGAACGGCAATAAATTTAAGGGAAATCAAGTCAAGAAATCTAAAAGAAAAGAAGAGTTCGTTATGGACTATGACATCGAAAAAGATAAATATGCGGTTGTAACTGGTATTTTAGGTGGTAATCATTTACAAGCTGACATTATAGAAGGAGACAAGAGAAAACAAGTTAGAGCAAGAATTATGGGGATACATTATAGAAAAGTTTATTTTAAAAAAGATGACCTTATTGTAGTAAATTGTGATGGAAATATTTTTGAAGTCAGGGGACGTGTCAATGATAATGAAATCGATAATGTTAAAAAACAATTCACAAAAAGTCAAAATAAAAGTGATGCTATTAGTGAAGAAGAGACTGGATTTGATTTTGAGAATATCTAAAAAATTGAATTTTATTTATTTAATTAATATTTATTAATAATACTAAAATGTCTTATATTAATACTCGATTTAATGTTAAACAAATAACAGTATCTTTCGCAAGAACACCCCAAGAACAAAATTTATTATTTAATAGTTTGCAAAGAAATATGAATTCTTATTATACATCAATAAGAACAATTGCTGAAACACTAGACACATTATTAAAATTAAGTAAATCAGGATATCTATTTAGAACATATGATGACTTATGTATAATATCAAATGTAATATATGGTTATATTTCCACTCATTATGGGCGTTCAACAATCGCACAAGTAAAACCAATTCTAGAAACAGGATTTTGTTTTGACCCTTTTACATCCATAAATATGTGTGTGGTTGATTCTACTATTTGTGATAAAATTATGGAAAATTATAATTACACATTAGATAAAGCTTTTTTAAATGAAATAATTAAGGGACATCATACACCAGGCGACAAAAGTAAATATAATAATGTTATAGAAAAAATTCTAAAAAATAAGAAAGTACAAATAGTATTATCAAAAGAAGAAATTGAAGAACATATTAAATCACCCAATGCCTTACAATGTGTTATTCTTCATTCACTAAATGAACCATTGCTAGATATTGACTATGATAAGATAACAATGAATTTTGCTGAGACGGGAAGTTTAGAAAGTTTAAAACTCATTGTATTTAGAGGGGGTGTATTAAATATAAATGTATTTGAAAAAGTGTGTAATTCAACTCAAAATAGACTTGAAAAAATATTATTCTTGTTAGAAAATAAATTAGAACCAAACAAAAAATGTTTTGATATAATTGTAGAAGATATAAATTATCACAGAAATTATGATACAAATATTACCATTGGGGGAATGAAATATAGAGATACACCAGAAGACATTATAAATTTGTTTGTTTCTAAAGGTTATGTAATTACTTATGAAGATATAAAAAATTGTATAAAAAAGAAAATCATTATCAAAGATTGCTACATAAAAAATTGTAATATTAAATTTGAGAGTGATTTTTATGTTATTTGTATGAATGCTGGTTATGATATTCCTCCATATGATATTAAAATTAAACCAGACATTAAATATCTTGAAGAAGCGTGTAAATTGAAAAAACCACTTTCTACGATTAGAGTAATAATGGATAGATATAAACTTGTGCCATCAACACTTGCTGTAGAATATGCTTCCATACAAGTAAATAATAAAAATGTCGTAAAATATCTTGTTGATAATGGGGGCAATGTTGATATTAATTGTTTGGCAAAATGTATTGGTTCAATGAAAATACCACAATTACAATCAATCTTTGACAAATTTGTTATAAATAATAAAATAGAATTAAATGTAAAACCAATTGTGATTGAACCAATTATTGAACCAGTAATTAATGAAATAAAGAAAATTGATAGTGAGCAAAAAACTGAAATTATTAATAATCCAAAATCTAAAATACCAGACAATTATGATTATAATGAGAATATAATAAAATTAATCCCAAGTGAAATTGTAAATGTAATTAAAACTATTAAAAAATTAAAGGAACTTAATTTTGTCTCATTTAGGCATCTAATATTAGAATATCTAAATGACAAAGAGAAAATAACAAAAGATGGTATTATATTAGAAAAACCATTTTGCTATGCTGATAAAACTAATATTGGTATATTAGATATTGATAATTGGATATATTATTTGATTTATAAAAATTGAAATTTAAATAATTAGATATTTTATGTTTATTTATCATAAAATGAAGTATCAATATCTCGCAATTTTAGTAATATTATTATTATGTTTCGCTCAATTAATTAATTATTTAATGAGAGAATTAATGTTTTTACTATTCATAATAAAAACATTATACGCTATTTATAATAAAACAGAAGAAAATATTAATGATATGCTTGAATTTTTCATAATATATTGTGTTTCGAATATGTCTATAATTTTTGAATACATTGATTTCTTTTGTGTTGGAAAATTACTATTGTCTTTCCTTGTTATTATGTTATTGACAAACAATGAAATAAAAAAAAAGATACATTATAATATTACACAAAATACAAAGGTAAAAGATTATGTTGGTATTATCAATGACAAAATTAATAAACTTATGTTGGGATTACATAATATTATACGCAAACCAATTATCATATATAAAAATTTAGAGAATAACTCAAATTTTTATGAAATTATAGAGAAAATAATTAAAGAAAACTAATTTTGTTTATTTCTTAGATTTCTTAGATTTCTTGGACTTCTTGGATTTCTTAGATCCCTTCTTAGAACCCTTACGAGGGCGTCCTAGTTTCTTGGATGCCTTCTTGGATTTCTTAGAACCCTTTTTGGAGGATGCCTTCTTGGGGCGTCGGCGTTTGCCACCTTCTTGGGCGCACGAGCAATTGCCAGGGGGGCAAGCACATGAGCGTGCTACCTTGCGGGAACGCTTCTTAGAACCCTTCTTAGAAACACCCTTCTTGGAACTCTTCTTGGATCCACGCTTGCGGGACACTTTACGAGAACGCTTCTTAGAACCCTTCTTAGAAACACCTTTCTTAGAACTCTTCTTGGAACTCTTCTTGGAAACACCCTTCTTAGAACCACGCTTGCGGGATACTTTGCGAGAACCCTTGCGAGATCCCTTTCTGGATTTCTTGGATACGGTCTTTTTAGAACCTTTCTTGGAACCACGTCGGCGTGCTAATTTAGCACCGCCAATTAATGCTGGTTGATTATCTTCTGACATTATATAATTAAACAAACTAAAATAAATTTTTTTATATTTAAAAATTTTTATCATTAATTTTTAAATATTTATTGCTTACTATATATTCTTTTTATTATCAAAAAATATGTAAATAATTAATTAAATTATTAATTTTTTAGTCTTGACATTAGTCTTGGCCATGTAGTCTCTCATATAATATATCTAATTTAGTTGTATCAAGTGTTGAACATAACATTGATATTAATATCATTTCATAAAACGATGGCAATCCATTTTCATCAAGTGCGTTAATTCCATTTTTTCTCATATAATTTATTATGTGTCTTGTATTACAATCTCTGTCTCCCCATTCAATTGTATTTCTTGTTAATTTTGAAAAATAATCTACATATTCATTATAATTTATTAGTCCTAATGTTTTTGCGTGTTCTTTTAATACATAACAATATTTTATGTCAATTATTGGCGACCTAATTATTTTTGCTTTTTGATAAGACTTTGCTTTTATATCAAGTGGCATTAAACATCCTTTGTCTGTTTTAGTACATTTTGCTCGGTATGACTCGAATTTATAACACATTTCTTGATATGTTTCACCGTAATTAACACCTAATTTTTTATTAACTCTATTATGTAATTCAAATCCCCATTTTGTTAGTGTTTCTCTACTTTCCATTGTTCTCATATCTAAAAAAGTTCCTGGTTCTTTAATAAATTCAGCATATGATATTCGACAATAACTGCAAGGCAAAACTTTGCCAAAAAATACAAAAAAATTTAGATAATCATTTTTTTGTTCTTGGGTTGGTTTAATTGGATAACCAAATGTTATTGAATGAAATGTTTCCCAACAAGGTGGCCCCCAAATACTAGTAATAAGTCCATTATTCGAGTCTGGATTAGTTGGGTCATTTGTTTTGCTGGGTGCTTCTAATAATTCTATTGGATCTATATGGATACACGATGACGTCTTTTTCTCTTTATTTACTATCATAATTATATATAAATCATTCAAAATA
>Ga0214921_10003519_pt1 | contig 23829 bp, 22 predicted proteins | sample LL1505_MetaG_FD_177992 | JGI IMG/M metagenome (GOLD analysis project Ga0214921, IMG submission 177992) | Freshwater microbial communities from Lake Lanier, Atlanta, Georgia, United States - LL-1505 | ecosystem: Environmental > Aquatic > Freshwater > Lake | place: USA: Georgia | collected...
GCAATATTTATTTATTATTTTCATTTAATGGTCCATTATATTCCTTTCACGATAAAGAACTGTTTAAATTTAATACAAAATCGAAGTAATGTCTTCTCAAGCAAAGGATAAAATATATAAAATAAATTTCAATTTTTTTTTATAAAAAAAAGGTTAGTTGGCTAACCAGACAGACTGTTAGAAGGCCTTCCACACAATACGACTTCCCTTGCTAATTCTTTACGAATGAGCATTGTGGGCAACCCTTTGTGGGCATTGATTGTGATGGAGGCGGCTTCTAAACAGGTGGCTCTGGGTAGCCAAAAAGCTGTTGTCAATGGATCACACATCTAAAATTTTTTTCATTTTTTTAATATAACAATCATATAATAGTTCATGATATGGTTCGGATCATTATTTTATTAAATATTTCATTTAATGGTATCATAATGCTCCTTTAGTGGAGACCATTATATAGTTCTTTTATTAAAAAATAGTAATAAAATTTCAAATAATATATATGTATAATATTTATAATTTATTATTTAATAACAATGATGGACCAATACAGATGAATTATATTGATAACCGGCTGCTTTAGATATAGGTGGTTTATCTTCTTCTTTTTTTTTTTTTCCAAATACTTTATTTTTTGCATGTCCAACAAATCTTCCTGCTGAATCAATTACCATTGGTACAACTTTTCCTGCTTTATCAATTATAACTGGAATAGCTTTTCCTGCTGCATCAATTACCATTGGTACTACTACCTCTGCTGCTTTTTCTAAAGCAGGTGTTAGTGCTGTCACTACTGCTGATGTTCCTCCTGACTGTGGTTTGTATTCTGATGTTTCACTAAGGTCATTCTGTTTAACTTCTTCTTTTTTTTGTCCAAATACTTTATCTTTTGTTTGGACAACAAATCTTCCTGCTTTATCAATTACTATTGGTACAGCTTTTCCTGCTGCATCAATGACTATTGGTAATACTGTCGTTACTGCTGCTGTTGTTGCTGCTGCTGCTACTGCTGCCGCTACGTGTGCCATAATTTATTATATATATACAACACAAAAAAAATTTCTATAATATTATAAATATTATAAATAATAAACACACATTTTTAACACAATATTAGAATAATATATCAAACGATTATTCCTAAAAATTATATTAATATATAGATTAATTATTTTTAATTGTTAAAACATAATCAAACCTATCACATCTAATTTATTAACTGGTAATTTTTATCAGATAAAAATAAATGAAATATTAATAATGCTGATTATTTATAATCTATATGATTTAACCAAAGAGATAAATGTTTCTTGAATAGTTCCATATCATAGTCCATTATATAATTCTTTTATTAAAAAATATATCTATATAATAGTCCATGATATGAAACACTGCTGTTTTTGTTTTAAAGCGTTCATTTATATTCAATACAAAAATAATATAAAAGCTAACTGATTAATTATTATTAATAATATGACAAGTTATCTTGACAATCAGAAAGAATTTAATAATTTCTTAAATTCTGTAGAAATAGAAGATCTATGTAAGATATTACAAAGTAAATTAGAAGACTTAACTACAGACAATTTGAGAGAAAAATGCAAAGCATATAACATAACAAATTATACCAAACTAAAAAAAAAAGAATTAATACAATCATTATTGGATGAATATACAAATGTATGGAACTCAATCAAAGACGAGAAAGTAGAAGAGCTAAAAAATATATGTAAAATGAATAACATAAAAGGTTATACTGGATTAAACAAAAAAAGCCTGGTAATACTAATAATGGATCATCATTTGACAAAAGAAGATATGAGTATAGTATCAGATATAGTAGAAGACAATAAAGAAAAAAAACAAATTGAAGAAATATTTATACCAAATATCAACATATCAAAGACTGATATTATTTTGAAACAAAAACAATTCGATATGTCATCAGCTACAAATTCATTGAGTGCTCTAGAGAAACAAAAAAAAGAAATAGAGCGGCAACAACAAGAGATTGAATTATCATTAAAATTAGAAATCGAGAAGCAAAAGAAGGAACAAGAAATGATTGAGAAACAAAAAAAAGAACAAGAAAGATTAGAATATGAATTATTATTACAACAATCAGAACAAAAAAAGAAGAAACAAGCCATACCTAAAAATGTGAAAACAATCGTGTGGAATAATTATATTGGACCACATATTAATTCACATAGATGTCTATGTTGTAAAAAAGTATTGATCGATAACACTAATTTTGAAGTTGGACATGTAATATCTGAAAAAGATGGTGGAACCCACGAAATTAATAATTTAAGACCAATATGTGGAGCGTGTAATCATTCAATGGGTACGATGAATATGATAGAATTTGTAAAAAAATATGGTTTGTATATTGGTTAATTAATAATGGAATCGCAAAAACATACTACCATTATATAGTTCTTTTATTACACCTTTTTACATTTTAAACGCCGATTTTTAATTTTGCTATTTTGTATATTTCTCCATTTTTTAATCCCATATTGTAAAATGGAATGCGACAATAAAAACATACTACATAAGGACTTCTTCTTCCATATAGACTACAAACTTGATGCCAATACCATACGTGTTTATTACATAACATACAATTATTCCAAAGATACGAATAACCGTCCCATTCAGTCACATATTTATTTGGATTACTACAATATTTACATATACATTCGTAATCTAAATTTCCTCTACAATATTTATCATTTTGTATTCTTATTGGAATAGGAAGTTTATTGTGTAGTTTAAGGTTTTCGTAATCCATTAAAATAATATTATAAATTGTTTTTATATTATTTTATATTATTTTATATAAAAATCGGCGTTTGAAATGTTAAAAGGTGTAAAAATAGTTCCATATAATGAATGTTAATGCTCCAATAACTAAAATATAAAAAAGATTGATATATTTATATTATAATATATAAATAAATTAATAATGTATTATATATAATGTCAACTAAAACATATATAATGTCTATGGATACCTTAAAATCGATAGGAAATGGAGCATTAGGAGCACTAACATTTGGTGCATATAATTTATATTTAACAACAAAAACAATGGAATTAAATAACGAAATAAATGCGATTAAACATAAATATGAGATGGAAAAACAACAGAAAGAACATGAAAAATATATTGATAATAAGGAAAGAGAACATCAAAAATATATAGAAAATACAAAAAGAGAACACGACAATGATATAAATGAATTAAAAGAACAAATAAAAATATTACAAACTAAAAGTAAATGGTGGTAATCTGTTTAAAATTTATTTAGTATATATTGAAACTTTTTTATTATAATTCACGATATGGAACACGGTGTTCCTAATAAAAAATTGATATGTGCTCCCTAAATCATCTCAAGGAGATAATTGTAGTGAGCACTCATTAATTTGTTTATTAGGCTCTTTATTTTAGATTATATAACATCAGGCTATGCCTGATGTTATATAATCTAAAATAAAGAGCCTAATAAAAAATTGATATGCGGGCCTAATTAACATCGTGAAACGATGTTAATAACGCCCGCTCATTAATTTGTCTATTTCTATATGATATATAATCTGTTATGTGAGGAGAAACCTCACATAACAGATTATATATCATATAGAAATAAAAAATTGAAGTTTAAAGTGTTTGACCTCTAATGATTAATAAAAATAGCATATAGTTATATAATGAGTATGCAGATTTTTATTAAAACACTAACAGGTAAAACAATCACTCTTGATGTTGACTCATCAGATAGTATTGAAAATATTAAACAAAAAATTCAAGATAAGGAAGGAATTCCTCCTGACCAGCAGCGTTTAATTTTTGCAGGCAAGCAGCTTGAAGATGGACGAACGATGGCAGATTATAATATTCAAAAAGAATCAACACTACATTTGGTTCTTCGTTTACGGGGTGGTTAAAACCAATCTAAGAGATCCAATGCTTCTAAAGCTTCGCTTCTAAGAAATCTAAATAAATACAATATATAACAAACATTCTTTTATCATAACTTTTTATAGATAAAAATAAAACAATTTATTTATAAAAAATTAAATATATCCATATCATAGACCATTATATAATTTCATTTATAAAAATAATAACAATATAATAGTACATGATATGATTCATTGCATTATTTCATTTAATAGATGTTAATGCTCCAATAACTAAAATATAAAAAAGATTGATATATTTATATTATTATATATAAATAAATTAATAATGTATTATATATAATGTCTATGGATACCTTAAAATCGATAGGAAATGGAGCATTAGGAGCACTAACATTTGGTGCATATAATTTATATTTAACAACAAAAACAATGGAATTAAATAATGAAATAAATGCGGTTAAACATAAATATGAGATGGAAAAACAACAGAAAGAACATGAAAAATATATAGAAAATATAAAAAGAGAACACGACAACGATATAAATGAATTAAAAGAACAAATAAAAATATTACAAAATAAAAGTAGATGGTGGTAATCTGTTAAAAATTTTATTTAGTATATATTGAAAATACTGTTATAAAAAAATAAATTCAAATAATAATTTACAATATTGAACATCTGTCTAATATATATAAATATCAATTATGTGGAACTATTGCAAGTATTAAGGATATAATAGTGAATACTGCAATTGTAATTATGGCCATAACGTAATTCTTTACTTTCAGTTGTTCGTCTAGTTCTGGTTTAGGATTTTTATCAATATCTTGCTTTGCCAGAGTATAAAGGACAGATAGAACAATTATAGCTATAATAAAAACTACAGTAATAACAATTGCAACAATTTTTCCGCTAATCATATACAAATCAAAAATAAAATATTATTAATCTATAATATTTTATTTAATTATTTTAATTGGTAATTTTTATTAGAAAAAAATAAATAATAATTATGCTGATTATTTATAATCTATATCACCTTCTAAACCGTATTGATTATAACTGGATATATAGATAAATAGTCAATGAATGTCTATAATTTAAGAAACTGTCGCGAAAAACGATTCAATAAATTTTTTTTTAGATACTGGTATTTTATTGAATCTTAAATTTTCATCTAATAACTAAAAAATTGATATTTTAAATTATTGTTAATAATATATTGAAACAGTAATTATACACATATTATGGTTATGCATATTTTTATTAAAACTCTAACTGGTAAAACAATTACTCTAGATATTGAGTTATCAGACACTGTTGAAAATCTTAAACAAAAAATTCAAGATACAGAAGGGATTCCTCCCGATCAACAGCGTTTAATTTTTGGAGGCAAAGAATTGGAAAATGGTCGTAATATGGCTGACTATAATATACAGAAGGAAAGTACAGTCCATTTAGTGTTGTCTATTTTAGGTGGAAGAACCAATTATACACATATTATGGTTATGCAAATTTTTATTAAAACTCTAACTGGTAAAACAATAACTCTAGATATCGAGTCATCAGACAGTGTTGAAAATCTTAAACAAAAAATTCAAGATAAGGAAGGGATCCCTCCTGACCAACAGCGTTTAATTTTTGGAGGCAAAGAATTGGAGGATGGCCGTAATATGGCAGACTATAATATACAGAACGAAAGTACACTTCATTTAGTGTTGGCTATCTTAGGTGGAAGAACAAATCCCGGATTTCAAGCCTTTTTAGATTTCAAGAAGAAAATTGCGACCAAATTAGGAGTACCAAATGGTCCTAAAGCTGGTAAAGTAGCAGGTGCCGTTAAAAAAGAAATCGAAGTCGAACATCCTGGTTTAGATGCGGCGGAAGTTTATAAGAAAGCATATACTTTATTTGAATTGAATATTGATAAATACCGGAAGATGGCCGAATAAATAATAACCGAAAAATCTAACACTTATTTATTTATTAAAAAATAATAACGATATGGTTTTGTTAAAAATTTTATAGACAAATATCTATATTTATCTATGAAATTTCACCCTTCAGGGTCGAGTGCTCCCCCCCTTTAGGGGGGAGCACTTCAAACAGAACCATATCGTGAATTCATTATATTATATTATATAGGAAGTTCATTATTTATTTTTTTAATACAACATTTAGATGGTTCAAAATAATATTTTATTGATCCAATTAATATATTGGCAAATACTAAAGATGCATTTGGAATAATGATCCATATTTCGTTAATTAAAGAGCCATAAAGAGTAAAACCAGAGCTAGCAATAATTTGTAAAATGATAAAATAAATAGAAATATCTTTTGCGGATCTAAGTCGAAAAGAAGAAAAAACTTGAGCGTAAGGAGTGATTGCTAGTAATAAAGATGATATCATACCAATATAAAAAATATAAGTATCCATTATACTTTTTATACACAATATATATTTAAATATTATAATAATTAAACCATCATATGAATAGCAATTGCATCTATAAATAAAATAATTTAGATAATCGAACCTTGTGATTATAGCATTGATAGATATTATTGCTCATCCATATTGTAGATCAATTATATAGACTCAGTTTATTTAATAGTAAGAATATAATAATCCACAATATGGTCTCATACTTCTCTAAAAATTGATATTTTAATTTATTATTAATATTGTAAGTATATACATATAATGGTTATGCAAATTTTTATTAAAACTCTAACTGGTAAAACAATTACTCTAGATATCGAGTCATCAGACAGTGTTGAAAATCTTAAACAAAAAATTCAAGATACTGAAGGTATTCCTCCAGAACAACAGCGTTTAATTTTTGCAGGCAAAGAATTAGAAGATGGTCGTATTATGGCTGATTACAATATTCAGAAGGAAAGTACAGTCCATTTAGTCCTCCGTTTACGAGGCGGTGCAAAAAAACGCCGTTCAAAGAAGTCCAAAGCCTCCAAAAAATCTAAATAAATATTGTATATAACAATATAATAATCTACGATAAAAAAAATAATTATTAGATATTAAATTTTTAATAGATACTAATGCAATACAAAATCGAAGTAATGTCTTCTCAAGCAAAGGATAAAATATCTAAAATAAATTTTTTTTCATTTTTTTTAATATAACAATATTTACATTATAGTAATATACTATTCCATGATATGGTTATGAGCATTTGTTTATTAAATAGTTCAATTTAATGGATGTTATTGCTCTAATAACAATGATGGAAGAAGTAGATTGGATAATATCCACCTGGATTTGATGCGGCTGCTGCAACAGCAGCAGTTGACTCCTCGGAATGTTGTTTTGTTTTGGATACTTTTACTGGTTTTTTTATATCTTGATTTCCTAAAAGCAAATTATATACTATTTTTATCACAATAAATATATCATTCCGATCTAACGTTCGATATTTATCAAAATCAATATAATCAAAAATATCGGGATTTACGTGTTCTCTAATTGTTTCCAGATATTTTTGTGCAACTTTATGTAAATCGTGACGTGTTATAATTGATTGTGATAAATCAAATTTACCAGAGATTGGTTTAATAAGTTTCTTTTCATTTATGATACCAACGTCTTTATTAAATTCTTTCGAATCTTTATATAAAAAACTGCTCAGGCTCGCCAGGTCACTATATTCATTTAATACATGTTTCAATAAAGATATAATGTTACTTCTTTTCACACTTGGTTCTGATTTTAGAATAGGTAGTATTTTAATAGGTTCTTCAAACATATTTATATTTTCAAGTTGTCCAGACGATGTTTTTTTTAAAGGAGTTTTAAATTCATATTGATTTTGTATTTGTATTGGTGACAATGCGCTTTTATCTGGTTTTTTCTTTTGGGGTGATGCCGATACGCTTTTATCTAGTTTTTTCTTTTGGGGTGATGCCGATACGCTTTTATCTAGTTTTTTCTTTTGGGGTGATGCCGATGCACTTACACTTTGTTCTTGTTTTTTATATAACAAATCAGAATAATCTATATCACCAGTCTTATGAAATTCTTCATGAAACTTTTCAAAATTTTGAAGAATATCATAATCAAATTCTGAATCTATGTTTTTTTCTCTGATTCCATTATTATGTCTAAATAATCGATATTCCATATATATTTCTTCATCTCTATAATCAAACATATTTACTTCAGAATCTATTTCTTTTTTTTCACCCTTCAGGGTCGAGTGATCACCCCCTAAAGGGGGGAGCACTTCACCCTTCAGGGTCGAGTGATCACCCCCTAAAGGGGGGAGCACTTCAAACACCATTATTTTTTTTTCTTTTAATCCTACTTGTTCTTTTTTTATTATTTTTCCCAGTAAAATATCAAAATATTCAAACAAGGATATATCACCAGGATTTATAATAATTAGTTTTTTTTCGAGTAATACATCTTTAATTATTTCTGCTATATTTTCATTAAATGGAAATATATCTTCGAGAGGATGTCTTAATATAACACCAAAATGATATTTCAATAAATTTTTTGGATGGTCTTCATCCTTTTCTTTATGTCTTGAATAACAATTCCAATAATATATTACTAAAAATAACCATGTTTTGATTTTTACAATATTTTCTATATTTACAATATCTTCTTTTTTTATACTATCTTCTTTTATAATATTTTCAATATATCCATAAAAACGGTCTGTCTCTGTAATTATATCATATAATATGTTGTATGTCATTTCATAATCTATCGTTTTATGATCTATCAATAGATATATTATCATTGGTAAAACATTAATATATTTAATTTTTATTGTACATTGTGGTTTATATTTTATTTCTTTTCCGTTTGATATTATCATAAATTCTTTATTTGGTGGCATTCTAACATATGGAAGATAACGTTGGTTATCAATTTTTTCGCAATAGCCGTCAATAAATTGGGTTATCATTTTTTTTGATTCTTTGTATTTCTCATTTATTATGTCATTACTCACATCAATTTTATAAAATGTTATTACAAATTCAAGATGTGTTATCTCATCTTGAATACAATTGTATATTTTTGATTGTTTTTTTGGTTTCTTGGACATAATTTCTTCAATTGTAAATTTTTTATCTTCTTCTAAAAAAGCATATCGGGATTCGACAATATCCTGACTTAATGTAAATTCTATGTATGCTTCAGCACGAAGTTGATTTATATCGGCAAGTGGTAATTGTTTGAATATACCATCTTTTGATTTTTTAAAAAAATAATTTAATGTTTCTTCTTTTGATATTTCACCATCAACTGATCTAAATTGTTTATATACTCCGCCTTCATATATCAATGGATAACAATCATCATCTGTCTCAAATTCGAAACCAATTGATAGTATATTTTTTAAAAATTGATTTGGTTTTATGTTGCCACCATTATGTATTTCGTTCATTAACTAAGCTATATATAAATATATATATTATTTTTATTTGGTATCATTTTGTTTAATTTGATATGCTGACCTAATTAATAGATGAATAGATTTCTGGATTATCTATGTTTTAGTTAGGTGAAAAATTGATATTTTAATTTATTTATTCATATGACATTATATAAAATTATATAACAATAAAGATGGATACTTTCGATTTCGTTAAACCTATTATTAATGATAACATAAATTACAGAGAAGACCAAAAAGAATTGATTGAAAAAGCATTAGAAATAAGTAATGGCGATCCATTAAATGCTCTACAATATTTTGTTGCTTGTATGAATCACGAAGAACATAAAGTTGAATTTGAATTAGTTCTTACAATTCCAGCGAATAAAGAAGTAACTATAACTTTACCTATTATAGAAACAGAAGCTAAAGATGAACTTGGTTATTATGTGAGTTGGAATGACGAAATAACACATAATACTAACATTCATACATACAAGTCAATAGATAAAATTAAAGAGTATCATGTTAGATTTTTTGGATTAGGTATATCCGGTTTTGGTATGCTATCACAAGATGATGGATATATAAAATATTTAACAAAAGTAATATCTTTTGGCATTCTAGGACATACATTCACAAGTTTAAGATATGCGTTTCATCAATGTAAAAATAATTTTACGGTTCCTCTTACTCTGCCATCATCTATAACAAATACAAGTTGTATGTTTAGATATTGTATGGCATTTAACCAACCTTTGAATACTTGGTCAACAAATAATGTTACAAATATGAGATCTATGTTTAGTTGGTGTATTAATTTTAATCAACCTTTAACTGCCTGGTCAACAAATAATGTAACAGATATGAGTTGTATGTTTATAGATTGCGCTATTTTTAACCAACCTTTGAATACTTGGTCAACAAATAATGTGACAAATATGAGTGGTATGTTTTTTGGATGCACTAATTTTAACCAGCCTTTGAATGCCTGGACAACAAATAATGTTACAAAGATGTATAATATGTTTGTTAGATGCACTAATTTTAATCAACCTTTAAACAATTGGTCAACAAATAATGTGTCAGATATGAGTGGAATGTTTGTTAATTGCACTTCTTTTAACCAACCTTTGAATATTTGGTCAACAAATAATGTGAAAGACATGAGCAATATGTTTCGTGGATGCACTAATTTTAATCAACCTCTGAACGCCTGGTCAACAAATAATGTGACAGATATGAAAGGTATGTTTGCGGATTGTATTAGTTTTAATCAATCTCTAAACGACTGGTCAACAAATAATGTAATAAATATGGAAAGTATGTTTAGTAATTGTAAAAATTTCAATCAGCCTTTAAATTCATGGTCTGTAAATAATGTCTCAAGTATGGTATATATGTTTTTTGACTGTACAATTTTTAATCAACCGCTTTCAACATGGTCAACAAATAATGTAACAAATATGCAGAGCATGTTTAGTAATTGCACTAATTTTAACCAACCGCTTTCAACATGGAATGTGTCAAATGTAATAAATATGGATCGGATGTTTAATTTTTGCACTAATTTTAATCAGCCTTTACACTCATGGTCAACAAATAATGTTACAAATATGAATTCTATGTTTTATAACTGTTCTGATTTTAACCAACCGCTTTTAACTTGGATTGTAAATAATGTAATAGATATGCGTGGTATGTTTTTTGGATGCAATATATCAAAAGAAAACAAACCCATTTTTTAACAATACTATCAACATAATTACTAAACGATATGTTAAAAATTTCATAGCCATTATTATCGTGTTGCATTTCAGTTTCTTAAATTATAGATGTCTTTAATATTATAATGAATCAAAAATTTAGTTTTTTTTTATTTTTATATGATACAAATGTTAATCCATTTAATGGATGTTTAACATCACATATAATTTAAGAAACTGTGTAATAAATATATAAAAAAATTGATATTATTATAATGAAACAAATATAATATAACAACATTATATATATATTTATATATAATGGCAACAACAAATGGATTCCAAAAAAATCAAGCACAATTGGGTCAATTTTTTACAAAAAATGAATCCTTACAAAATAAAGTATATGAATATATCTTAAATGAACCGACTAATATATTAGAACCATCTATTGGTCGTGGTGATTTAGTTGTTACAGTATTAAAGAGAGATCCAAATATTGTGTTTGATATGTATGAGATAGATGAATCGATAGAAATGTTAAATCTAATAAAAAAAGAAGATATACATTATGGTGATTTTATGATTGCAAATATAACAAAAAAATATAAAACAATAATTGGAAATCCTCCATACGTCAGAACAAAAAAAGGAAATTTATATATAGATATAACAGATAAATGTTATGAATTGTTAGATGATAATGGTGAATTAATTTTCATAGTTCCATCTGATTTTTTAAAGTTAACGTGTGCATCTAAATTATTAGATAAAATGATGAAGAACGGGACATTTACACATATATATCATCCAAATAATGAAAATTTATTTGACAATGCTAAAATAGATGTAATTGTATTTAGATATTGTAAAAATAATGAATTAGAAAAAAAAGTAATTTATAATGACACATTGATGCATATTACGAACACACATGGATTTGTTACATTAAATGAATCAATAAATAACAATAAACACTTATTTGAAGAATATTTTGATATTTATGTTGGTATTGTAACTGGTAAAGAAGAAGTATATAAAAATAACAGACTTGGTAATATAGAAGTGTTAAATGGATCCCAAAAAAATCAAATCGAAAAATATATATTTATAGAAGAATATCCATCTAATAATATAGATATTGATAATTATTTATTACAACATAAAAATGTATTAATTAATCGGAAAATAAGAAAATTTAATGAAGACAATTGGTTTGAATGGGGAGCTCCTCGTAATATTTCTATTGTCAGAGAAAACTTCGGTCGTCAATGTATTTATGTATATAATTTAACAAGACATATAACAGTAGCTTTTATAGGAACTGTTCAATATTTTGGTGGTAATCTTATATTAATGATTCCAAAATTTCAATATAATCTTGTTCCAATCGTTGACTATCTTAATAGTAATATCTTTAAACAAAATTTTATGTTTTCTAATAGATTTAAAATTGGTCATCGTCAATTATGTTTATCTACTATTCCAATACAATTTGTGACTTCTAATATTCCATTAGATGTATCTTCTAATATTCCATTAGATGTATCTTCTAATATTCCATTAGATGTATCTTCTAATATTCCATTAGATGTATCTTCTAATATTCCATTAGATGTATCTTCTAATATTCCATTATATGATAAAACAATATCTGAAATTATAAATGTTGCTAGAAATATAGATATATTTAAGCAATATAAATCAAATGATGGTCGGATCGACAGCGCAATCAGAGAAGAGCCATTTTTGAATGAACTGAAACAACGCTTATTATTGAATAACCCAAATTGGAATATAATAATAAGTCCACCACGTGATCAGTGCGATATAATTGTAAACACCATAAAAATCAATTTAAAACTAACTAACTGTAAAACAGCAGATAATAGTGTAAATAAACCTTCAATATTTTATAGTATAACTGGTCAAGATTATCCATACTCATCAACATGGAACAATTTTTTAGATAAATTGATTGATGCTAATAATAATAATAAAATTAAAAAACAACGTGATATATTGACCGAATATCATTATCTTGTTAAAAATAAATTAACAGGCGATGTATTATTAAAATCAATATTTGATATACATACATATATAAGTAATCCAAGTAATGATCTACAAATTAATTGGAATAATGAATTTGAAAATCAAAATTATTATACAAACAATTCAAATTATTTAATAAAGGTAAGGTCATTGATTAATTGCATTCAAAAGTCTGTTAAAGATATGATTGAACGAACAAATCGTTTTGCATATGCGGATTTTGGTTTTATTATCAATAATCAAAACAGTTCATTATTAGTCAATATCAATCCTATTGAATCTGAAACCAAACAAATAAAGTCAAAAAAAGATTTAATAGATGCATTAAAAAAAATCAAACCATTATCAATTGATCTTAATATATATGAGAATAAAATAAAAACAAAAAAAAATAATAATAATACTATTGGAATTTCGCTACAATTAGCAAAAATAGGAAGCAATCCAGATATAGCAATAGATTTTTAATCAATATAACATTATTTTATTTAATAAATTTTAAATGCCATTTTTAAGTAACACTCTCCACATTTCGTAAATAAAACAACTAATAAAACTATAATTTTTATTTAATTTTCTCAATAAGTATTATAAATATTTATGGAGGATGAAGTCACAACGTTTGAGCTTGAACATAAATTACAAAAATTTAATATTGAACCAATTGTCGACATATCTGATGTTTCACAAGCAAGTAGTAAATTATCTGTAGCTGCGGCTGCGGTTGATGTTCCAATGATTGGAGATCATAATACGTGTTTAAGAGGATATATGAATTTATTAAATAATATAGAACAATTAGATCATAAAACTCCAGAAATATTAAATTTTTTAGATGAATGTAAAAACATAAAATTTAATGAAGGTCCAGTTGAATCACCATTACAATATAAAATTCCAGTAGATCGAACAGATAAATGTTATAGAATAACTAAAAAAAATGAAGCATTATATAAACACGTATATAATCCAAATTGGTTCGAAGCAACATTAAATAAGCTAAAACATAGTGGTAGTGAGGCATCTGCTGCTATGCCAAATATTAATATAGAGATTGATAATATAAAACAAATATTTGATGTAACACCTCGTGGAAACTGCTGTAATTGTATTGCAATTGTATTATACATATCAAAACGAACATTTGGAGAATATAGAGATGCGGATGTACAAAGTTTCAATTATTTACACGATAAATTAAATTCAATGTGTATGTCATTAAAAATAGTATCAAAAGCATTACCAACTTTTATAGTGAGATATTATTTAGATTCATCAATATTTGAAACATTAAAATTTATAATAATTGAAAAAAAACTACCAATACCTCAAATTCAAAATATAATAGATAATTTAAAATTTATTATAAATCATACAAATTCAGAAGTATTTATGTATTTTTGTAAAAATATAATTGAAAACCCAACAAGACTAGCAAGAACAAGGACATATCGTTTTTTGCCATTTTTAAATATAGAACGAGATACAAACGTATGTGTGATCCGTGAAGCAGATGGTATAGTTAGTTTAGCTGATTGTCATAATATAAATCTATTTGCTAATAGTGAAACACATAAAATAATAATGACATATGATTTTGCATCATCTGTACGTTATTTACTAAATATTGCTCATACATTTGATAAATTATTATACTGGGAAACCGACGCAGAAAAACCCAGAATTCGTAATTTAAATCATTACAATAAATGGCTAAATATATATGAAAATATTTTTAAAAAAAATATTTCACTTCTTGAACCACAACATATGCAATATATAAATATAGACAATAAATTATCATATATTGATTTACTAGCAGGTGTTTTTGCAATAAAAGTACATCTAAAAATGGATTACATAAATCATATTATAAAACAGTTAGATAATATATATAATACTATAATTAATGGTTCGGATTATCTGGACAAGCACATAATGGCAGATAAAAGCACCGAGAGTTATAAGTCTAGATTTGTTAATGAACAATCTAAAAATGAATATATTAACGCTTGGAAAGAACGCATAATTTTTCCTTTAGAAGGGGGGTATGATGAAATTTTATTAATGGAATTATTTGCACCATTAATACGTGTTAGTTTTGTAAAAACTCCGCAAGGAAATATATTAAATACTGAAGAAATCTCACTAAAAGAATCGTTATTGGTTATAATTTTATGGCAAGAGTTTGACTTTGATTATAATTGTAATGTTTTATTTATAGAAGAAAAAAAACCAAAATCTAGTATGAGACAAAATTGTCAAACATTATTACAAACAAGACAATTAAAACAACCAGATAAATATTTATCGAATGATATGTATCTGTTAAATGATGTTAAAATGTCAGTGGTAGATTTTAATCGTATATATAATAAATTATTATCTGATAAAGATTTTGTTTTTCCAGTTGGTGCAAACAAAGATCACCACGATATGGAATCAAAACATAAAAAGTTAAGTGAACATCCAAGTGCTGCTGCAAGTTCTGATGGCGGTTTCCATTTAACCAATTGGTTCCATCATTGTTACTAAAACTAGTTAAAAAAAAATAATTTCACCCTTCAGGGTCGAGTGCTCACCCCCCTTTAGGGGGGTGCACTTCAAACAGTTTTTAAATTTTAACTGGATTGATCATCAAATTTATTTGCTAATAATAGCAATCCACCAATAATAGCTAAATGATTCAATAACGTATAGTATTTTGGTCCAGTTGCTGGCATATGATATAATATTGTAGCCAATATTGTAAATATCATTAATCCTATTATAAAATAATAAGATTCTTTTCTATATTTTTTTGTTAATGATGAATAAGTGATTATTAATGGTCCACATATTTGTAAAAATATAACAATAATAATTGCCAAATAATAGAGATTAAATGGTATATCTAATTTCACTTTATTTTTGAGTGACAAAGCAACTTTATTTATATCTTTTATTTTTTCAATACCAGATAAAAAAAACATTGTTAGCAACAATACAGATTGTATAAATAAATTATTCATTATATGATATAATAACCATAGAAATTTAAATTTTTATATAAAAAATTTAGATTTATTATTCAATATGTAACATATTTGACTTATTTTTCAAAAAACGGATGCTACACGTTTCAACTAATAATCCTCCATTCGCATACACACCATAATTCATTCTATCATTGCCATTTTCTAGAGCAACATGCCATATTGTATATGCACCTTTAGAATTCCAAGGCTCCGCACGTTCATCCACGCAAGCCATCAATCTATATTTATTATCTGTTACAAATATTTTACCAAGATGTTTAATTGTGTCTTCCCTCTGTTTATCTGTTATAGAATATTCGAGAATAGAATGACAACCTGTAATATATAAATCATCTTTGAGTTGAGGATACTTCGATGGAGAACATTTGTATAGACGATTTTCTGTTCTTTCATCATTCCCAGGATTTAGCAATGTTCCTTTTCCAAGTAAAACAACTGGTTTGAAACCATTCAAACTGGTCTTTACAAGTGTTCCTTTTTTTAAACTCTCAATCGGAACATATTTTTCAAAACCATCAATTTGACATAGAATTGTTGAACCTTCTAAAAAGCACGGCGCAGAAGGATATAAATAGTAAAACGCGTTGTTTCCATCTGAATTCAATGTATCTCCATTTACATATACCACATTTTCTAACGATGAACCATTACTGTTAGAAGCAATTCTCCAACTTGTATATCCACTCCCAGGACCAAACGGTCCACTATCACCAATTACATAATTTTGAAAACCACTTGTTCCAAGGCTATTTGTATCGTTAAGAGCATCAACCTCTGAACCATAATATCTTATACCAGACGAAGGTACTCCAACAGGTTCCATTAGTTCATTCATTGGACCTAGTAATAAACGAGGTACATTTTCTGTATATTGTGTTTCGTGTGAAAGACCTTCATTGAACATAAAACCAGTATTCGATTGAATAGGATATGATTGAGCATCCACAATCAGTTTTCCTGGCGAGTTATTGAGATACAATAAAAATGTATTTTGAAAATCAGATGAACCAACATCAATATGTGGTTTAGTATCACCCTTAATCCATCTCATAGGTATTTGGGTGTCAATTGGAATATTTAATTCAAAGCGTACCTGTAAAGTATTACGAATTTCATTAGTTATAGGAACTGAAAAATATACCATCCCAGATGATTTAGCATCTAAAGAAGCTTTTGCTGCTATAACATTAGGATGGTTATTCAAATAATGTAATTCCTCATTAGAAAGCACATCTGTATAAATAAAAGCCATAATATATATATATATATATATATATATATATATATATAATATAAAATAAATAATATTTTTTTTAGATATTAAAATAACAATATAATAATGAATTTAATTTATATCTAAAAAGCACTAATATCGGTAATACCTCTACCAATAATCAATCCATGAATATCACTTGTTCCTTCATAAGTATTAACAGCTTCTAAATTTAACATATGACGAATGATGTGATATTCATCTGATATTCCATTACCACCCAATATATCCCGAGATTGTCTTGCAATATTTAATGCTTTAGAACAATTATTTCGTTTCATAATAGAAATATTTTCTGGAACGATAATAGATTCGTCCATCATTCTACCAATAGTCATCACACCTTGTAATCCCAATGTTATATCTGATAACATATCTGTTAGTTTGATTTGTATTAATTGATTTGCGGCCAATGGTTTTGAAAATTGTTTTCTATCTAATGCATATTGTCTTGCTCTCACATAACAATCTTCAGCTGCACCTAAAACACCCCAACTTATACCATATCTTGCACTATTTAAACAAGTAAATGGTCCTTTCAATCCTTTTATATTTGGTAACATATTTGTTTTTGGAACAATAACGTCTTCCATTAATATCATACCAGTTATAGATGCTCTTAATGAAAATTTACCTTCAATTTTAGGTGTAGTTAATCCTTTCATATCACGATCTAATATAAATCCTCTAATATCATTATTGTTGTCTTTAGCCCAAACAATAAATACATCAGCAATTGGTGAATTTGTTATCCAAGTTTTACTACCATTTAATATATAATTATTTCCATCTAATATTGCTTTAGTTTTCATATTAGACGGATCACTTCCATGGTCAGGTTCTGTTAGACCGAAACTACCGATTAGATTACCTTTGGCAAGTTCTGGTAAATAACGGTCTTTTTGTTCGGATGATCCGAATTCAAATATTGGTAACATAACTAATGAAGATTGAACTGATAATGCACTTCTAAATCCAGAATCAATCCTTTCGATTTCTCGAGCGATTAGACCATATGATACATAATTAGCACCAGCACATCCATATCCTTTAATAGTTGAACCTAATAAACCGATTTCACCCATGTTTTTTATAATATTTTTATCAAATTTCTCATCTCTAAATGATTTTACTATAGTTGGAAATAATAAATCTTTTCCAAGTTCTTCCGCTATTTTTTGAATCATTAATTCTTCAGACGTCAACTGTTTATTAAGAAAAAATGGATCTAAATAATTAAATTTAGTTGTTGTTATTGATCTTCGTATTTTGGAGAAATTTGATCCCCAAAATAGGTTAACTCTTTTTTGTGGAGATAACCGTTGCCTGCATTGTAGTATGTTTTTTACAATCATTAATTGTTAATATATATAATCTTTTATATTATATAAATTAATTTATGATGCCAAATATTGGATTTATTATGGAATCCATCAAACTAATTTAGAAAACCGTAATCATTAATTTATTTAAGAGTCTTTTTTTTCTTCTATTCTATCAAAAAAATTTTTTAAAAAATTTCTTTCAAACTCTTGTTGTAATTGTTGTCGCCTTTTTAAAAATTTTGTGTTTTGCTCTTGTTGTAATTGTTGTCGCCTTTTTTCTTTTAATGAATTGACATTATTGCGTATAAATTCATAGTATTTATACAGTGTTCTATTTTTTTCTAAAACAAGTTCATTTAAATCGTGTTTTAAGCGTTCTGGTGAATTCATATAATTCATTGAACCAATTCTTTTTCTCAATTTAAATATATTTTTTCTGAGTTCATTAATACTTTCAATATATTTTTTCTTCTTTTTTGCAAATTTTTTTTCTGTAAATTCTTCATCATTGACACTCAATTCCGAATCACTTTCGAGATATTTTATCTTATATTCGTTTTTCAGTTTATTTAGAATTTTTTCAAATTTGTCCAGTGTTTTATCTTTAATATAAAGACACCCGTTTGGATTGCTAGTGCTATTTTTATTAAAATTCAGTATTTCTCTAATTTTGTAATTGTATTGAAGAAATCTAATATAGTTATTTGTATGCGCATTACCAGCATATATTATGATTAATTTAAATTCACTATCTTCAAATGGATATATTCTCATTAGTCGTTTAGTTGTGTATATATCTGTAATACAACTTCCAATTGCCGTCATCAGTATTGTTGTATTTTTAAATAAAACTTTTAAAAAATGATTGATAGATTTTTTATAATTAACTGTATTCAAATTTTTTTTTGATTGTTTTAATCGTTTGATTATTGCATCTATTAGAGATTCTGGTAAAAAATGTTCATTCCATTTAAAATAATGTTCTTTTATTTTTTCGTTTATTTCCTTGTCATAAAAATATTCTTCACTATCATCGTTACTCAACTGACTAAATATTTTTTTATATATATTTACACCATTACGAAGCATTTCTTGAAAAACACCAGTAAAATTTTCTCTAGGGTTGTCTGAGATACCAACCTCATTTAGAGAAAGCAATTTAAACATTGAAAATAAATCTAACAATTTAGTTACAAACAAATTTTGATCATTTTCAAATAATATTTCTATAAACGATCTTAGCCGTTTTTTTACGTCTTTAAAAAAATCTATAAGAATATCTAAATAACCACGCAATATATTATCTGACCCATTTATTAAATTCTGGGTAAGTTTTTCTAATATACGACGAATACATAATATTGGAAGGTCTAATATGCTGTTATCTTGTGTCCATTTAATTGACATATTATCTATTGGTTTTTTCATAAAATAATGATGACTTGGAGCTAATTGGTATATATTTTCATCAGTCAACCTATAATCAATACTGATAAAATAATTCATCCATCCATATTCACAATTTGTAGTGCTGTTGTAATAAACACAATTTTTAAATTTATTGTGAGTCCTAAATAATCCTATATCTATTTTTGGGTCGTTGGAATCTTTAACATCGGTTTCTGTATTATATGATTTTAAGCCTTCTAATAAAAACATTTTAGGAATATTTATGGATAATAATTTATCTAAGAAATTGTCTATTTCTGTATCACTGTTTCTGTCATTACATTCTCCCTCTGTTGACCCGTGTGAATCCTCAATTACTAATATATTGATCGTATCTTGTAATAAATATAGTTTCATTTCACGAATATTCTTTAATTTATCAATATTTAATATGGGGACATCTCGTGAATCTATAAGAGGCTGTTCTTGTATATTTGCCATTATATATATATATATATATATATATATATATATATATAATTAATTTATATAAATCGTTAATGCAAATATTATATATCAAATACTTCTTCATAATTATCATAAAAAGGATTCCATATACCTTCATTTTTTATTAATGTGCTAAATGGTATTTTTTGATTTATTTTTTTATATATAAAATAACCTAATAATATTAATTGTATTAATATATTAATAGAGATTTTAATATATATATCTTCTTTATTATCCCTAACATCATTATTATTTTTTTTTATTGTTGATCTATATATATTACTACAAATATTCACACCCACTGTTATAAATAATAAAATCGGTATTGTCGGGTACATATCTTCTTCTATAAAAAATACTAAAATACCAGCATAGAATATCAATGACACCAACGAAAAGTGTATAAAAGCAACAATATAATCATCGAGACCATCATCTACCACGCCACTGGTTATAATAAGTCCAATATTAATTAACATAAATAATATGAGAATAAATTTGATTTTATGTATTTCCATATATATATATATATATATATATTATAATATCAATTTATGATACTAAATAATTTTTTAGTAACGGTCTAAAATAATAACCTCCAAATTGACTTGTGGTATTTTTATGAAAAATCTAACGGCAACAAAATGTACCACTATTTGAGCCATTTTATGTAATGTTATATTTTTCATATTATATTGTACTCTGTGATGATGTTGGTGTTAAAGAATTAACAACAGTAGTATTAGCATCAATATCAAAATTTATATAATTATATACAATATATATGATCAACAAAAAAGTAATAACAAAGAGCATTATAAATATATATATATAATAAATATATTTATAAAATTTAACGATATTTTAGATTAATTTAGGATTATAAAAACGCCATTCATGGTACAAATCTAATTTATTAAATGGAAAATATGGATAATGTTTTTTTAGTAGGTCTGGATTTTTATAATGTTTTGCTTTATAATATAATCTACCACCTAATTTTCCTATTTGAACTATATTGCTTGGAGGAAACGCATATTTAAGTCCAGTTGCAGCACAAAATAGAAGGCGTTGCATCTTCTGATTATTATCAAAAATAGGTGTGGTAAATCCTCGATAACATCCATAGAGTCCAGATAATGCAAAATATGTAGTCAAAGCCATTAGTAATATATAATATAATATATTCTTTTATATATTATATGAATTTATTAAAAGTTAATTTTATCGTAATAATTATAATCTTGATTTTGATATATATGTTTTATAATAAAATGGTTAAAGAACGATTCCAACAACAACATATCTATAATCCTGATGAATTATTCACACACCTTAAATTTATATCAAGGTTATTGAAAAACAATAATATCAAACATTGGTTAATATATGGATCTTTGTTAGGTGCTGTTAGAGAACACGATATTATTTCTTATGATTATGATTTTGATTTGGCAGCATATATTGAGGATGTTGATAGTATATTAGATTTAAATAAAATTATCCAGAAAGATGGTTATGAATTTAAAAAATTATATTTGAACGATGATACTAATAAAAAAATATGGAGAGTATCACTAAAAGTATTTTATAATAATATTGAGATGGGTGACATTTATTTATACACGAAATTTAAAGATGGATTTATGAGGCGATTTTATGTAAATGATGGTATATATTTTTGGCCAAAATCAACATTCCCAAGCTGGTTTATTGAAGAGTTAGATACAATAAAAGTTAGAGATGAAGTGTTCCATATTCCAAGAAATCCAGAAATATTGTTGGAATATTGGTATGGAAAAACTTGGAAAATACCTATTAAAGCAAAAGCACAAGGAGGTCAAGGTGATGATAATAGTGATTATTATGGTGGTGCAATCAATATGAAATTAAAGAATTTAATAGATTATCTAAAAACAAAAAATATATTTTTACAACCTATAATCGATAAAAAAATAGAAATTATAGTTCCATCAGATCAAGAAAATTGGATATATGAAAATGAAAAAATAAAAACTATATAATTGTTCTATTATTTTATAAATCATCCATATAACAGACCATTATACTCCAATACATTAAAAATTTGATATTTTAATATGTTATTGATAACATATTAAAATATATGATATATATATAATGTCATCAATAAAATTTGGTTCATTTGTTATCTTAAAAAAAAAAGAAGAAAAATCATTATTTGGTGATTTTTTTAATGTGATGTCATGGTTCGGAGAAAGTACAGAAGAAGAAATCCAAAATGCTGAGCATAAAAAAATAGACAATATTATTGTTTCTTTTAATAATAGTGATAGAGCATACGATCTTAAAGAATATAAATTGTTACCATTAGATGGATCTAAAGAAAAATATATAAAATTTTCTATAAATAATAAATTCAATAATAATATATTACCACTTTACATAGAAATTTTTAATGGAGATAGTAAAACCACATTATTTCTTGATAATAATTATAAAATAAAAACTGAATCAATGTTTATCACAAATAAAAATTATAATATTGAAAACCATGAAACATCTAAATATAATTGTGCATATATAGATTTATATAAAGATGTTTTAACAATAAGTAAAATAAAAAATAGTAATCGTTGTTTATTTGCATATAATGAAACTGTTTTAGATGAAGAACATGTTTTATTAATTTTAAATAAATTTTTATTATAATGCTTAATGCGTTTCAAAAATTTTTATTTAATATATAGATATTTATATGCACATTCAAGCAACAAGATTTACTGAATTTGTTAAAAAAATACTTCCTGATTTTTTTATTAATAAAAGAGTTTTAGATGTTGGTTCAGGAGATATTAATGGAAATAATCGTTTTTTATTTGAAAATTGTGAATACGATGGTAATGACGTTATACAAGTAAAAAATGTTACTATTGTATCAAAAACAAAAGATTTGCCATTTGCAGATGATTCATTTGATACTATTATATCTACAGAATGTTTTGAACATGATCCTGAATATAAAGAATCATTTTTAAAAATCTATAATATGTTGAAACCAGATGGTTTATTTTGTTTTACTTGTGCTTCAATCGGTAGACCAGAACATGGAACAAGACGAACATCTCCTTACGACTCCTATGGAACTATTGGTAATTTGAAAGATATGTCAGATTATTATAAAAATCTTACTGAAATAGATCTA
>Ga0214921_10003520_pt1 | contig 23827 bp, 29 predicted proteins | sample LL1505_MetaG_FD_177992 | JGI IMG/M metagenome (GOLD analysis project Ga0214921, IMG submission 177992) | Freshwater microbial communities from Lake Lanier, Atlanta, Georgia, United States - LL-1505 | ecosystem: Environmental > Aquatic > Freshwater > Lake | place: USA: Georgia | collected...
GGTTGACTGGACTCTTGATTCATAAAAACTCCTGTTGAAAAATAACTTTCGGGACCGTCGGCCAGGATGGACACGACAAGCACAGGTTAGTTATCTGGCGGCGGAGGTTTTTCACTTTTTCGAGGGGGTGCGAAAAAATGAAAGTTCAAAGGCTGGAATGGTGTAAGCAAAGAAAGCTGGTTTCCCTGATCGCTAGTGGACGACTGCAGTCTGAGGTGACCGAGCGATTTATCCACGGCACCTACCTGGAGCTTTGGTGGCGATGCCTCAAATGCTCTAAAGAATTCACCCAAAGCTGCCGCACCGGCATATTCACCTCAGCCGGCGCATACAAGACCTACTGCATGTTTGGGTCAATAGAAGACATGACGTTTCATGACTGGTGGCTGACTAAAGGCCATGAGTACTTCAGCCAAAGCATCACCACGCTGCAAGTCACGCTGTATGTCAAGCGCAAGGACATCAATGCATTTGCAATCAACGTGGATGCATTTCAAGACATATCAAGCCAGCTGGCTGGAAAGGAGTTTGGCTTTTGGCACGATCAGATCTGCTTGCTGAATGCAAAACAGGGGTTGTTGTCTGAGGCTCCGTTGTCTTGGCCAATTTTTCGCAGTCGAATTGGCTTGGATGCGATTGCTCAGCTGTTGAGCATCATGGAAGTGCATGGCAAGATCGTTCGCAATGCACCTGAAACCAAGCTTTGGCAGATAGGCGAACAACTCAGACTGAACCCCAAGGCCAAGCCCAAGCATGATGACTTCCCTGCTGATGTTGCTGTCAAACACAAGGCAATGGGGCAGACGGTGAGCAACTACCTGAGAAAAGGGAATCGCCTTGTAAAAAACGCATGCAATGGCATATTTCCCAAATGCTGATGAACCAATTCGACTGAAAAGAATAAATTTACTGTCCAGCAACCAACACTAGGTGAGGGTGCTTGGAAAAGTTCAGGGAAAAATCTCAACTACACAAGCCGGGATTGAACCGAAAAAAACAAAAGTAAGACGATAGGTTTGGGGCTCGAACTTGTTTCGTCAATATTAACCAGTCGCAAATGGCAGCTGAAATTGAATACTGAAGCAGATGTTTAAGTTTTGGTTTTACTCGCGAGTGCAGAGTTGACGGAAGCATCGTATTTCTGAAAGATCGATGACTCTCCATTGGCATGGACTAAAAGTACAGAGTATGGATCTTTTCTACCTTTATAGGCAGGACCGTCCATGCCTGGCGAACCCACTACCATCCCTGGAACTGTCAGTCCGATGGCCTTGGGTTGTTCGCGCAGTAAGCGCCGAATTTCACGCACTGGCACGTGCCCTTCTATGGCATATCCACCCACTCGAGCAGTGTGGCAAGAGCCCAGTTTGACTGGTATGCCAAGCTGAGCCCGCATAGCTTCATTACCGCTGTCAAATACGCGGACAGTAAAGCCTGATTTCTCTAGGATAGTTACCCAATCTTTGCAGCAACCGCAGTTCGGGTCTTTCCAAACTTCGACCAAATTGGTCTGCAGCTGGGTTGCTGCAGCTGTAAAGGGAAACGTGAACGCACCAATAAGCCAAATTCGACGATTCAGGATGGAGTGTGAAAAATTTTTCCTGTGTATGTTCATAAGTTATACGCTTTCACAAACTAATGGAAAGCATACCTGTAGTAGGGGTTTTCAATTAATTTATTATATTTAATTGTAAGATCAAGGTGCTGCAATAAGGTGGGGCTGTGAGAGGGCAAATCAAATGAAATTTAGCCCACTTTAATGAATACGCATCAACGGCATTTTGGACAGTTTCTACACTATGTCTTTCATGTGCAATGTATTTCTTTCACAATCAGACAGATAAAAATAATTTAAAGGCGTTTCATAATGAAAAGTATTTCATGCAAGATAATTCTAATTTTGACTCTAGCTTGCAGCTGCTACAAAGTCTCTGCGCAAACCAAAGTAACCGATCCACATGCTGGGCATGGTTCGCACGCAGGACACAGTTCCTCGGCTTCAAGCAAGGCAACGACAACGACATCTACAAAAAAGTATCAGCAAATTAATGACAATATGCACAAAAGCATGGACATAAAATTCACAGGAGATGCTGACAAAGATTTTCTTGCCGCCATGATTCCACATCATCAGGGCGCTGTTGATATGGCAGAAGTGGTTTTACAACACGGTAAGAGTCTAAAGATCCGTCAACTTGCTCAAGAAATTATCACAATGCAGAAAAAAGAAATCGCCGAAATGAAACAGTTATTGAAAGAATCCAAATAAAAATACTTCAACTTTTTGCAAAGATTTTTAAAAATCTTTCCCAAATAAGGGCGCTCTTTCAAAGTTCAAATTTCTTGACGCTGACGCCACGTGGACCATCCCAGCCGACTTTGACTGGCCAAGTGAGATAGCCTCAAACCCTCATAGGCAACTGAATTTCCAGCCGAAGGACTGGTCACCGATTTTCGGAACACCTGATCAAATCTGCTTTGGCGTCAACAACCTTAGACCAGTTACAGAGGACTGGCTTCGAATGCCAGACAGAAGCAGTCGCTGCGATGAAATGACTGAGCAGCAAAGACTAACAAAAGCAAGTGAACTTAGCAAATAAACGGCGAACCAATGAGATACCTAGTTATATTTATCCAAAATAGCATCTTCACGCTCATGCTCGCCATGTTCTTTTTTTCCTCTGCATTCGCCCAGCTTAGTGATACAACCGCACAGGCGGTAAAAAACACCGTACAGGACCAGTTAGCTGCTTTTGCAAAAGACGACGCAGAGTTGGCCTTTTCCTACGCTGCGCCAACTATTCGTGCAATGTTTCAAACACCGCAGAACTTCATGGCTATGGTCCAAGATGCTTACCCAGTGGTGTACCGTCCAGCAAAGTTGTTGTTTCTTGCTGCAGCAGGTACGGACGCGGCGGTGGTACTGCCAGTAAAAATGTGGGACCAAAAGGGACAATCTTGGATGGCCACATACAAGCTTGAACGGCAGAAAGACGGGCGCTGGCTAATCGTTGCGTGCGTTCTGGTACGCGATCAAGCGAACTTCAACACAACACTGGCTGTTTGATAAATTCATCCATTCCCTGTTTCATCCGTTCCTATGGAAAACTATACGTAAATGGATTGGGTGTATTCGAAATACACCACCATCTATCCAATTTCATGCTCACCCGGAACCGATGGGAACGATTGGGACTGGATATCTACTGCTTATTATAATTTGCAGGCAACCTTTGCATTACTGATGTATGCCCTTCTCCATTTTCAAGCATTGCATCCACACCATGTATCTTAAATTTTTCTATTAGGCTTGGTGTGTAATGAGTTCCTTCATCTAAAATAATTCCCCCCATTTCCACCTTAGTTGACAACGTTATTTCAAGATCAAGTTCTAGTTGAATTTTCCATAATCTATCCAATAATTCAGTATATGGAACATTAAACAATGGCGTGTAAACTTTATATTCCGACCAAGTATCAACACGCCATTGACGAATATCTTTTAAATGCAAATCACCAAAGACAAGCCTTCCTACAAGGCAACCAGTTTGCTTAACTATTAAACTTAATGCCGTTTTTATGCTCTGTTTGTAATCAGTATTTGGAAAAAGAGGTACCAAACATAGTGGCACGTTAAGAAATTCAGATTGCTTTGCTATATTTTTTATATGAATATTTTGAATAGATACTCGATTTGTAAAGGCACCAAAACTAGTCAACAGAACTACATTACGCTTCTCTTTTAAGAGTTGCGACAGAGCCAATAAACTATCTTTTCCACCCGACCAAAATAATATGTCTAACTTACCGGCCTGACTATTCCAATTCATTAATACAGGCTGCTTTATTTCGATCTGATCATTAGATACATCTTCTACATTAATATGCCCATAAGGACAATGGCGGCAAGAATTACCACAACATTTTCCACGTCTGAGATGCGCTTGTCTTGTTAATACTTGATAGCCTGTCGCTGGATCAATATACGTATCTTTCTCTTGTTGACAAGCCAGTCGGTGCAATTCTTCAAAATCTAACATAAATTTTAAATTAAAAGAAAAATACAGTTTAAAGGAAAATATGAACTCAAGTCACGACTCTGTTGGCTTCGATGGGTCAGACGGTGAGCAGCTATTTGAGGAAAGGGAATCGCCTTGTTAAAAACGCATGCAATGGCATATTTCCCAAATGCTAACGGCCTAAAAACAAATAGATTTCTAATTCCCGACTTTACTTGTTGGGCCTTTGTCTAGTGTTGCAACCGATTAAAAGACAATGATTGCGGATCAAAACAACGTGTTAGCGCGACAGGCATCTGTGGCATTTGTTTTTCAATGTAGTTGCGAATGTGAGGCGCAGCTGCCCAAGGCTTTGTGTGACCACTCCACACTGCGTTAGGCACAATGAACGATTGACTGTCCGTTGTTTGAATAAGTACAACTGCGGGAAGAAGGTCTTTAAATTCAACCTCAACGAGAGTCCATAATTTCATAGACCAAGCGCTTGCAATCATCGCTGATTGTGAATTTGGTGGACTGTAATTTTTAATAAGGGATTCTGCGATCACATATCTTTCATCTTTCGGCGACAAACGAGTTACAGCATTACATTCTCTGGTAACGCGGTTCCACTGATCATTCACGGACCCGAAAAAATCAATAGGGTTGTTATCTATGACCAGCAATGTCCCATTTCCATCCGTGGTCCACTCAACATGGATGGAAACGACAGCCAGTAGTGTCAAAGCCAGCAGAGGCAGATATGCTTTTTTTCCCATGGGTATTCTTTAAGTGACACGAGCTCACTTATCGTGGCTTTTCAAGTCCATCGATTGACCAAGCTTTGCCGTCTTCAATGGGTTTCATGGTCACTCTGCCCTTCATTCTTTGACGCCATAACTTGAACGAATCAGGTTTGAGATTGCAGTTGCTCTAAGGTGACGTAATCAAGTGCCCGTGAATGTGTACTTTCGAGGATCACTTTGGGTGCTACGCCTGCCATCAATGACTGTTTCCATCGAAGTACACACAGGCACCACTGATCGCCAGGCTTGAGCCCCTTGAATCTGTACTCAGGTCGTGGCGTCATGAGGTCATTGCCTTGCTCAAGTGAGTAGTCAAGAAATGTTTGCGTTACTTTTGCGCAAACAACATGACTGCCTTGGTCATGATGATCTGTGTTGCAGCAGCCATCTCGGTAGTAGCCAGTGAGTGGATCAAAGGAGCAGGGCACCAAGGTAGTTCCCATCACATTTAAAACTGGTTTATCCATAGTGAAATTCTTTCAATCCTTGGTGGCATTCAGAATTTTCTCTCATGCCTTTGAACGGTGATTTTTAGCCGGGGATTGGGCTGGCTGGACGACAGTGATAGTTAAACAAACGTGTCCAATCGTTACAAATCATTGTCATGTCAGACCTTTATTGCACTTGCAAGTCTATGGTGATGCCGGCGCAAATGTAAAACAGCCAACAACAAAGACGCCACTTGCAGCAAAGCACAAAAGTAAAACGGTGCGCCAATGCGCCAGTCACCTTGTGGATAGTGCGACACCATGGCCAGCATGGGGGCGCCCAACATGGGCGCCAACACAGCCATCAGTCCATTGAGTGAGCTGACAGCACCCATGGTTTGCCCTTGGCTTTTGCTGTCGGCCGCCGAAGAAATCATGCTTTGCACGGAAGCCGTCACCGTACCCCCGAGCAAGTTGACCGCAATCACCGCGTACATCATCCAACCCTCGGTGGCTGCTCCCCACAAGGTGTACGCCATGGCCGAGGACACCAAGCCCCACATGGCCAGCTTTTGTGGTGAAAGTCGCTTAAGCAAACGCCCCAGCAACACCCCTTGCACCAGCACCGCCACAATGCCGACCGCAGCCAAAGACCAGCCGTTTTCGCGCGGTCCCCAGCCAAACTTGAAGCTGTTGTGAAGCACCCATACCGTATACAAAACAAACTGCGCCAACCCACTGAAAGCCACCACCCCCACCAAAGGCCCCACGCCTTTGAGCTGCCCCAGCTTGCGCAGCGACGTGGCCGGATTGGCCGAACGCCAACTGAAGGCCTTGCGCTTATCCAAGGGCAAGGACTCGGGCAAGACAAAGTAGCCGTAAAGCAAATTCATCAGGGTCAGGATGCCCGCAAAGTAAAAAGGTAAATGCAAATTCACCGCCCCCAACAAGCCGCCCATAACCGGCCCGACGATGAAACCCATACCCATCATGGCGCCCAAAAAGCCAAAACGCTTGGCGCGCTCCTCGGGGGCTGAGATATCGGCCACATAGGCATTCGCGATGGCGACGTTGGCCTGCATGGCGCCGCCCAGCGTGCGGGCGATGATCAAACCGATCAAAGAAGTGGTCATGGCCGTGCCAAAAAAGCTCACTCCCAAGCCCATAAAGCCCAACAACATCACCGGCCTGCGCCCAAAATGGTCAGACAAGGCCCCCAAAATCGGCGAGGCCACAAAGTTGGCCAAGCCAAAGGCTGCCGCGACCACACCGTACCAAAACGCCTGATCGGCTGGGTCTGTGGCAAAACTGGCCACCAAAGCGGGTAACACCGGCACGATCACGCCAATGGCCGCCATGTCAATCAGCACGGCGATCATGATGAACGGCATGGCTGCCTCACGAGAACGAAACTTTTCACGCACGGGGTAACTCCACATGTGGCAACTTTTCTAACCGGGTCAAGGCCAATTGAGCCGCGCGCTTTTGGCGCTGACGCCACGTTGGACCACCCCAGCCGACTTTGACTGACCAAGTGAGATGGCCTCAAACCCGCATAGAGCACTGAATTTCCAGCCGAAGGGATGGTCATCGATTTTCGGCACATATGTACAAAGCTGCTTCTGCGCCAACAGGCATATCATCATTCGGCGAGATTTCTAAGAGAGTCAGGGCTTGTGTTTTGGCGCATCTTAAGTATACTGTACGAAAATACAGTATACCGAAATGAGTGCAGTACTTCAAACCATCAAACAAGCGGCCCACTCGGTTCCCGCAGGCTTCCCTGCGGCAGCCAATGAGAGCAGTCACGAGCAGGTTAGTCTTGATAGCTACCTGATATCTAACCCTGCAAGTACGGTGCTTTTTCGAGTGCGAGGGGAGTCCATGACTGGTGCAGGAATCTTCGACGGTGACTTGTTGGTTGTTGATCGGTCAATTGAACCTGTGCACGGACAAGTTGTGGTTGCAGCCATCAACAACGACATGACGGTCAAGCGCTTGTACAAAAAGGCTGGTGAGGTAAAGCTACAAGCTGCTAATCCTCAATTTCAAGACATTACTTTCGTTGAGTCTGATGAGATGTCGGTTTGGGGTGTGGTCACGTTCAGCCTTAGGCGTTGGAATTGATTTCATCAAAGCCCTTGGCTAAATAAATTGTTACGAATCTTTTGGAATAGTGTGCCTATTTGCTGGGACTTCAGCAAAAAGTGCTGTGTAAAAAGCTTTAAATATATGAAAGGCTCTATGCAGTTTGGGCAAAAGGATTGCCCCGTGTTTTTGTGGAGGCTCCAAACTCTGAGAAGATGAAGACATGAATAAGAAATCGAATCAAAGACCAAGCCAGGCTCCATGGCCATCATTGGTGCCATCCTCGCCCAAGGTGTGATCCGCTTACCACATCGGCGAAAAAGAGAACAATTGGTTACCAAAAAAGTAGCAAACTCTCTGCCCCCCGCCAGATTACTAACCAAGCTAGCATATTGCCGCCTTCGTAAATCCAGTAACGCAACTCTTTCGCCGGACCTAATTCCCTTACTTGACCCTATTCAATTGACGTTCGAATATGCTCGAAGTGGTTTTGCAACATTACCCACATGACTGGTTATTGCACCTCAACCTATTTTGGTTAAGCGCTTAAATCGAGGAACGTTCCGTCCATGCTAATGAAAGCCAATGCCAAAGCCGCAGCACGGCACACTCAGCATATCGACACAGATGCCCCCATTGCACTGGTGATTGGCAGCGGTTTTGGTGGTTTGGCTGCCGCTGTTCGGCTGGCAGCCAAGGGCTGGCGGGTTCAGGTGCTAGAAAAGCTGGATGTGCCCGGTGGTCGCGCACGGGTGCACCACGTTGACGGTTACACCTTTGATGCGGGTCCAACCATCATCACTGTGCCATTTTTATTGGAGGAGTTGTGGGCACTGGCTGGACGAAAGTTGACTGATGACGTAGATCTTCGCCTGATAGATCCCTTTTACCGGGTCCGCTTCGCAGATGGGGACCACTTTGATTACAGCGGTGACCCCGAGCGCATGCGCTCCGAAGTGCTGCGAATCGATCCAACGGCGGGGCCGGGTTACACCGCATTCATGAATGAGGCAGACACATGCTACAAATTGGGCTTCGAATCCCTCGGATGCCATGCTTTTGATAGCGCAGGCGACTTGCTAAAGGCAATACCCTCAATGGCCCGTATGAAAGGATGGCGCAGCCTGCATGCCATGGTTGCCAGCCATCTGAAGCACCCCAAACTGCGCCAAGCCATGAGTCTGCAGTCGCTCCTAATTGGCGGTAATCCTTTTTCGGTGACCTGCGTATATTCGCTCATCAACGCCTTGGAGCGGCGTTATGGCGTGCACTGGGCCATGGGCGGTACAGGGACTTTGGTCAACGGCTTGGTTGATTTGATAGAGGGCATGGGAGGCAGTTTGCGAACTGGCGCTGAAGTGCGCCGCATAGAAGTTTCCGGTGAACGCGCGACGGGCGTGACGCTGGCCAATGGTGAGACGCTGCCCGCCGATATTGTGGTCTGCAATGCGGATACCGCCTGGACTTACAAGAACCTGATTGACGTCAAACACCGCAAGGTCTGGAGCAACGCCAAAGTTGAGGCCGGTAAATATTCGATGAGCTTGTTCGTTTGGTACTTCGGCACCAACAAGCGCTACGAAGATGTACCTCACCACATGATGTTGCTCGGGCCACGCTACGAGGCCTTACTGAAAGACATTTTCAAGCGCCACCACCTGGCTGATGATTTCAGCCTTTACCTGCACCGCCCCACAGCGACCGATCCGGCCATGGCACCTGCTGGCTGCGATACGTTTTATGTACTTTCACCGGTCCCCCACCTGCAAAGCGGCACCAACTGGGCTGAGCAAGCTGAGCCCTACCGATTGGCCATTGCTGAGGCACTTGAGAACACCGTGCTGCCAGGGCTTCGCGAGCATTTGACCGTTTCTTTTATGACGACACCACAAGACTTTCAGGACAATTTGTTGTCGTATAAAGGCGCAGCATTCGGCCTAGAGCCACTGCTGCTGCAGAGCGCCTGGTTTAGACCGCACAACCGAAGCGAAGATGTCAAAGACCTGTTCATGGTGGGTGCCAGCACACACCCTGGCGCGGGTATTCCAGGTGTATTGATGTCAGCCAAAGCGCTTGAAACAGTGCTGCCGGATTTGTCCACTTTCAGGCGATCGACGGGATGAGCGCTTATGGTTTGTTCTTTGACCAGACCTTGGCCGTCTCTCAGCGATTGCTGCTGGAGCAATGGCGACAACGCCGGGGCTTGATCTTTTGGGCGGTTTTTCCAGCAGCCATGATGCTGCTGTTTGGCTTGGTCTATGCACACAATGCCAACATGCGCGCAGGGTTAGATGCCGCTGCTGCCGGCATTCTGATAGGTGCAGCACTGTTCTTTAGCTGTCTGGGCGGTACGGTCTCCATCATTGCCGCAGAACGCGAACGACAAACTTTGCGCCGCCTGTTGGCGTCACCACTGCACCCCGCAGCTTACTTTTTGGGTGTGGTGCTTGCACAGTTGGTATTGGCAACCTTGCAAGTGGTCATGCTCTACAGCATCGCCTGGTTCATTGGTGCGCAATACCATGGCAGTTTATTGTTGGGTGGCTTGATTTTGCTGCTGTCTGTTTTTGCCTATGTTGGCGTGGGCTTCTTTTTGGGCGCTCGCTTTGCACGGCGCAGCGAAGAGGTGGTAGTGGCTTTGTCGGCTATCGGCGTGCCTTTGTTGGTGCTCGGTGGTACTTTTTTCCCACTGGAAATCATGCCCGCCGCCATGCAGGCTGTAGCGCAGCTAAACCCCATGCTGCATATGAATCAGGCTTTCAAAGGCGTGGCTGCCTATAACTTAGGTATCGCCGAGTTGCGTTTCGAGCTTGCGTTTTTGTTTGTATTCTGTGCCATCTCATTAGCACTAGGCTTGAGATCCTATCGACATTTACTCATGGCAGATCAAAAAATATGACCGCTGCCTTGCAGATCGATGGCTTGTTCAAGCGGTTCGGCGAACAACAAGTGCTCAATGGCTTTAGCCTGCAGGTAACGCGTGGAGAAGTTATAGGTCTGCTGGGCCCTAACGGGTGCGGTAAGTCCACGGTGCTCAACATCATTTGCCAGCTAATACAAGCCGATGAAGGACATGTACAGCTGATGGGTCAGCCAATGATGGAGCAAAGCGCCCATGCACGGACACGTATCGGCTACTGCGCACAAGAAACTTCGCTGTACCCTGACCTATTTCCCCAAGAGAACATGCATTTTTTTGCCCGACTTTATGGTGTGCCAGCTGCGCAGCGCAATGCACGGGTGGCTGAACTCATGGAGAGATTCAACTTAACTCCTTACGCAAGCACCCGCGCCGGGTTGTTGTCGGGTGGCTGGCAGCAGCGACTGAGCCTTGCGGTCGCGCTGGTACATCGCCCAGAGCTGCTGGTGCTCGATGAACCAACTGTCGCAGTTGATGTCGAGGCGCGAATAGATCTTTGGCGTCTGATCGAAGGTTTGCGTGACAGCGGCACAACCATCTTGTTAACCAGTCATCATCTCGCCGAGGCTCAGAGGCTGTGCAATCGGGTCGCGCTGATGCGAGGCGGTAAGGTCGTGGCTCAGGGGAGCGTACCTGACTTGATATCTCGCGTGCCCGGACAAGCTGTGGCCAAGGTGCAATCGGAGGACCCCCAAGCAGTCATCCAACGTGCATCTGATCTGGGCTGGCCAGTTCGTCAACATGCTGGGAAGTTGAGCCTTTTGCTCCCCCAGCCTATGAGTTTGCGAGAGGTCGTTGACGCGTTTGATGGCTCAAAGGTCAGTGCTGTAAGTGTTGATCCAGTCACATTAGAAGACGCTTATCTTGAGCTTGTTGGTGAAAGCTCATTGATAGCCTAGAGTCAAATAACCAAGAAGCAAGCATTCTTGGATGTCGTGCTATTTGGGACCGTTCAACCTGGCCTCTGCCCGAAGTGCCTCGGTAGCGATTTCATCTAGCGACAGACAAACGCCGAGAGATCCGCTGCCCGACCGCACAGGTGATTTTCTGAGGCTGATCATCATGTGCTTGATGGCAAGGTGTTCTGCACACGCACCGGCAATGCGGGTGATGAGTCTTTCTTGCGTTTCATAGTGACCGTCCGCTGCGAGACGGTCAATTTCTAAGATCAATGGGTCATAGTCAAAAACTTGTGCCATGCCATCCTGCGCAATAAGGACTTGATCGATCGAAATCCCAAGCGTCAAATCCAGTATGTGGACATCGGGTCGGGTGTCCAACGGACCGTAAGTTCCGATGTCTGTTTTCAGGTGTAAATCACGCAACTCGATGAATGCCGAATGGATGGGTTTCATGCCTGAACCTTTTGAATAGTAAATTTCATCAGACCTTCGCTGGCTTCTTCGATCAAATCCAACACATGCTCAAAGCCCTGATCCCCACCGTAGTAAGGATCCGGAATGACCGAGGCTTGTGAGGTTTGCAAAAATTCAGCCAACCCCCGAACCTTGTGAAGATGTTGTGCTGGGCATCTTTCCTCCAGCAAGGCGCGGTTGTCCCAATCCATTGTCAACAGCAAATCGAATTCTTCAAAGTCACTGTCCATAACTTGCCTGGCTCTTAAATGGGACATGTCATACCCTCGTTTCAGCGCATGCATCTGGCTACGCTCATCCGGCGGTGCATCAGGATGAAAATTGTGTGTGCCCGCCGAGTCAATTTTGACTTTGTGCAGGAGTTCCCGATTCGCCATCCTCCTGAAGAAGATAGCCTCGGCTGTGGGGCTTCGGCAAATATTGCCCATGCAAACAAAAAGAATTCTGTATTTGAGATCGATCATTTTTTAAATTGGTTGAAATCACTCTTTAACAAGCACAACATAGGGTAGTTATCAGTGCCGCTTATCAGCCTTCCATGTGCCGCCATAGCGGTAGCCTGGTTGTCGCTCCACTTGGGTCCGGCATGCTTTGCAAATCAAGGTCCAATCAGCGGTATCGCTTTGCACCACACGGTAAAGCGTTGAACTCACGGCTTTGCAGGTTTCGCACGCTTTGACACGGGATCGAACAGGTTTGGGCATGGTAATCAAAAACTATCAATCTCGTCAAACGAGGCTGCTGCCCGTTGGGAATTGCCCAGTTGCAGCACATCGGTTTTGTGAGAGCCAGTCATGGCCTTTTTGATGACCTTGTAAATATCGAGATCAAAGTCAAAGTCTTCAGACAGAGCGATATCATTTAGTTCATCTTGATCGTTGGCGGTACCCAGGTAACACCATTTGTTGAGCACCAGCATGCTGTGGCCGTCCTTGATGGCCACAGCCCCTTCAAATGGCCAAACCGGTACTTTGTAAAGCTGAAGGGACGTTTGCAACTTCAGGTTGTGCATCGCCAAAGACACTTTGCCGATGCATGCGCCTTGGCATTGTTTGACTTGGTAGCCAAAGCAAGGTTTTCCCTCTTCTACTTTTTCGAGACCCAGTAAGGCCTCACATAGTTGGTACTTTTTGGCGACGGCGGCTAGGTAACCAAGCGCTTCTTTTTTATTCGGAAAAAGCCCATACAAGTTGTCTTGAAATCCTGGCTGCAAATGCTTGTGCGTGATAAGTTTGGGGCGTTGAAGGCCAGAGGGTTCTTGGCACAATTGCCATGCGCACAAGTCTTTGGAGCGACGAAGCTTGATATTCGCGCTGGGCATGCGCTCTTTGATGAGCTTGGCCTCCAAAATCAAAGCGCTCAATTCGCCGCCTGTTTTGATCCACTCAATGTGATGGACCAGTTGGGACAGTTTCATTTCTTTGCGAACAGTCAGTGCACTATGGAAATGGCTCATCACACGGCTGCGCATTGAAATGCTTTTGCCAATGTACAAAGGGGCGTGGTGCTCACCGTAAAAAATATAGCAACCCGGCGTGTCTGGAATCGCGTCGATAACAGATTGGCTGATGTTGGGCGGCAGGCTGACACTGCCCAGCAACTGATTCACTGCCTCAAGCAAGCGCGCTTGGCCAAAAGCCTGTTCACACACACGCCAAAATTGAAGCAGCAAATCGGCATCGCCCAAGGCTCTGTGCCGCGCACTGACCTTAAGTCCATGTGCAGCGATGATGGTATCCAGGTTGTGCCGAGCTTGCTGCGGGAAAAGCAGTCGCGAGAGCTTGACGGTGCACAGCACCTTAGGCCGAAAATCTAGCCCCAAGCGTTTGAACGAGGCTTTGATGAATCCATAGTCAAAGCGGGCGTTGTGTGCAACAAAGATCTTGCCTTCCAGCTCTCTTTTGATTTGCAGCGCAAGTTCGTCAAATGGGGGTTGCCCCGCCACCATTTCTGGCGTGATGCCTGTCAGTCTCTGGATATTTTGAGGAATGAAGGTTTGGGGATCTACCAAACACTCCCAAGCAGTTTCTTGACCATTAGCGAGTGTCTTAATGCCGATTTCGGTGATCCGGTCACGCTCGGAATTACCGCCAGTAGTTTCAATGTCGACAAAGGCCAGAACAGGAAATTCGGTATTTGTAGATTTCATTGAAATATCAAGAAATGAAAGCTGCGTTGATTTCCAAGTAAATAAATCACTGGTGAAGTGAGCATCCCAGCAGCTTTGTGGAGCCTCATTAAGTTGTTATTTGTTTCTCTTGCGCTATGCAACTTTTAAGTGCGTTGGATTTAAATTGCGTCAACCATTTTGGTTTTGTAGTTGGCTTTTTTGAAATTTGATTCAACTGCTCTTTTGTTGCTCTACTTACGATGTAGTTGGATTCACATTTACAGTACTCTTCAAAATTGCTTGCTTCTATTGCGTGGCCTTTGATACCTTTATGCAGGCCCACCTGCTCGTTGACACAAGCTTTCTGCAAGTCTGCTGAAGTTTCGTCTGCATGGGACTGCAAGCAAAAAAACATAAAAGTGAGCACTAATAATTTTTTTGGGGATGTCATGGATTTCCTCAAGGCGTCTAGACCGGTTACTTGGAATTCTTGCCTGATGCCAAAACAATTTTGCAAATGTGTTCCAGCCGCTCAATGTGTTCATAGGCTCGCCAAGGTGTCACATCAATGGCAACAACGCCGTGGCCTTTGATGCCAACAATGTCGAAGCCAATAAAGCCCTCGTCATCTAGTTGTAAATTAGCGTGGCAGTGATCTGCAAGTTGTTGACTGATTGGCTCAACATCCAAAACATTGGGGGCTACTCGTGTGTAGCGATTTAGCTCTGGGAATGATTCACTGATTGTGCTCAGGTCAATGCCTGCGTGCATTGCTGCAATGCAGTAAGTTGGATGCAAATGAACCACAACTCTTACTTCATTGCTGTGTTGTCCCATTTTTTTCTGAAGCCCGTAGTGCAACGGTATTTCGCCGCTAGGTTTCAAGCTTCGGCTTATGTCTGTGTATTCAAGTTCTTCCCATGAACTTTCAAGTAGCTTAATTTTTTTAAACTGGTCGGGCTGCAAGGTTTGCTTACGAACACCACTGGGCGTGATGTAGAAATGGTCGCGGTCATGGTGCCTGATGCTGACGTTACCGTCTCTGCTGGTAATCCAATTACGCTTGTAGGCATCTACTAAGGTTTCACAAATGGTTTCTAGCATATTGTTTAAAAAATGAATTTGTTGAGTCTGTGGATTTGTTGAAAACACAGACTATTGACACAAGCCTGAAATATTAAAAATTTAATTTTTAAATTCTTTTGCTTTTTCAAGTCTTTGCTCATCTGTCATCTCATCACAGCGGCTGCTTCGATCTGGCATGCGAAGCCATTCTTGTGTCCCTTTTCTCGGACCATAAATTCGATTAGATTGTTTGAAAACAGCCCATGTCACGAAGACCATACTGATGACAGCTGCATGGCCCAACATGTTGTAGCCAATATTCTGGATGTCTCCAAAGTACACTCCAAAAGCTAAACACCAAAAACTGGCCAGCAGAATGGTGGCCAGGTACCTTACAAAAGCTGGCGCGTGCCTTAGAGGATTGAGGTTTGGGTCTAAAAGACTGCGTAATTTTTGAAAAATGAACTCGAATAAATTGAGGGTTGAAGTCATTTAAATTTCCTGTGAAGTTGTTGATTCATGCGTTGATATGCGATGGGCTGATTGACTGATAAAAATTGCTTTGATATTTGTATCTTTAGACAGTTTTATTGAGGGCATTGCAAGGTAGTTCTCAAACAATGCGTGCCAGGATCCAGCCAGTGCCAGCGATATGGCTCAGCGTCACCAGCACAGAAGCGCCGTGAAGCCATTTGAAGCGCGAACGGTCATTGGAGTCAGTGGCTCGGTTGATAGCCGGCATCAGCAACTGCCGCACGGGAATGGTGGTTAAAGCAACAGCCGCCATCACAGTTGCAGCAATGTTGTCATGAGACCACCACAAAAAGGCAGCAGCTGTCGCCGTGACCACTACAAACAAGTAGAACCAAGGAAACGCAAGCCGCAGCGTAGCGCCAGCATCCAGGGCGGGCAGTGCTTTGAACAAAAAAGCAGCAAAACCGAACGAGTACAGCGTCATACCGCCAAACAAAAGTGCGGTGACCAATATTGCGAATGAGTGAGTCATATCGAGCTACTTAATTTGAGGCAGGATTGGATGCAGGTGGCAGAGGCAAGCCTTCTGCGATGGCCACTTGTTCGAGTGCTTTTTCAAAAAGCATACGGGCAGAGCCAGCGACATGCTGCAAGTAGGCATGCAGTCGAGTGTCAGCAGCGCTTCTGTTGGCACACTCGCTGCTGTATTTCTCAAAGGATGAGACTTGCAGAAGCAACTCTGCCAAGTGGCTGGGGCACTCACATGCGACCGTCGTGGAAAGTCCGGCAAATTGAGTCAGGGCAGCATCGTCAAACAAGGGTGGTGAGACGGGTTGTTCAATTAGACCCACTGGAACAGGTGGAGTTGAATGACGAACGTCAGCAGGTTTTCTGCCTTGTGCATCGTTTTTCTGCAAAGTCGCTAGCCATTGCCGCAATGATTTGTCATCTGAAGGCTCTGATAAGACTTCCACCCCAGCATCCGTTAACTCTGCTCGTGCTGCGGCGCTGGAGAAGCGATAAAAAACCGCCGCTGAAGTGGCGCGCCATGCGTCTTGGGCTTCAATTATTTCTTTGTGAACGCCAGTTTGAAGGCTTCCAGCTTGCAAGATGAGTATGTCGGCGGTGGGTTCATCTGGCTGCCCTGCAGCTTTTGCTGATGCTGCCAAACTGTCAAATACCCCCACCAGTTGCACCTTTAGTCCAAAGGGCTGTAGATAAAACAATCGCTGAACTCGGCTTGCCAAGGATTGGCCAACCACCACAATCTTTATTGAACTTTGTAAATGTGCTTGAACCCAATTAGCTTGAGGAACTTCAGGGGCACGCATCATCTCCCGCATTTGTTCTGTCTCTAGCGAAGCAAGCAATCCAATGGCATGCCCCTGCGCGGTCAGCCGACGCAGCAGAGTAGCTCTCTCCACATCTGCTGGCGAATACAACCGATGACCTGATGCAGCAGTGTTGGGCCGCACAGCCTGGTAACGCTGCTCCCAAATGCGCAACGTGGCAACGGGCATACCCGCAATCCTCGCTACAGCTCCAGCTCTAAAAGTGGGCTGGGTTTTGTTTTGCTGAGATGCTTGTGATGAACCTGCAGTATTGGGGAGCGTCATTTTTTATTGAATGAGTTAAATTTGAGTTTGATTATTACACCTTTTTTCATCGATTGAGTTGATTTTTTTCTTTTAAACGCTACGATAGCACTTCATGTTCAACTCAAATCACCAGGCGAGTCGTTTGTCAAGCTGGAACCAATCATTTTTTGTTCCGGCATGGCTTTTGACAACTCGCCCCCCCACTTGTTGACGTCTTCAAGCGCCAAGATCCCAAGCCCTTGGTGCTAGTTGAATTTTTCAGGCTTGCCTTCAAACGGATTCTTCATGAACACAAATCGACGCACTTTTTTCATGACTCTGGCCGCTGGCGGTTCAGTTTTGACGACCTCTGCCCACGCCCAAGCAAAGGCAGACGAAAAAGACCCACAGTCTGTGGCGTTGGGCTACGTGGCCGATGCCACTAAAACCGACACCAAAAAGTACCCCAAGTACGCTGCCGGTCAAGTTTGTACCAACTGTGCGTTGTATCAAGGCAAAGCAAGTGATGCCTGGGGTGGTTGCCCGCTGTTTGCTGGCAAGCAAGTTGCAGGCAAAGGCTGGTGTAGTGCATGGGCCAAAAAAGGCTAATGGTGGCTGAATCGGCCGCAGTTCAGTTATCGGACGCGGACAAAGCGCAAAGCTTTTGCGCAAGCCGCGTTCACCTCGCTCCGGGGGACATACTTCCCGAGTGGGTTTTTGCTCATTTGCGGACCGACCATGCAGGAGAAGTTGGTGCAGTCTGTATTTATCAAGGTGTGCTCCAATTCTCCCGCGACCCGGAGTTGCGCGCCTTCGCTGAGCATCACTTGGCCACCGAGCAAAATCACCTTCGTCTTATCTCTGGCTGGTTGCCTGCAGCTCAGTACAGTCGCTTGCTCCCGCTTTGGCGACTGGCGGGGTTTCTCACTGGCGCCCTGCCTGCGTTGTTCGGCCCCAAGGCCGTCTACGCCACGATCGAGGCAGTCGAGACCTTTGTCAACCACCACTACGAGGAGCAGATTTTTGCTCTTGCACGGCAGATTGAACTACGTAACCTGCGCCAAACCCTGCTCGATTGTCAAGCTGACGAAGTAGCTCACCGCGATGAGGCGGCGGCTGCTTCTAAGGGTTTCAGTCAGTCAGGCTGGGTGCTGCGCGCTTGGTGCGCCATGGTGGGCGCAGGCTCAAAAGCTGCGGTGACCTTGATCCGCCACATTTGAGTGATGCACAGATGACAGCCATCGCAGCGGAAATCGAACGCTTTAACCGCCTGAGTGCCACTTGGTGGGACAGCCGTGGACCCATGCGGCCCCTGCACGTTGTCAACGCCCTAAGGCTTGACTTCATAGTCGAACAAATTGCCTCGCATTGGGGCCAGGACAGAGCCAATGCGCTAATTGGGCTAAACGGGCTAAGAATTTTGGATGTGGGATGCGGCGGCGGCTTGATGTCTGAAGCGCTGGCTCGCTTCGGAACTAATGTCGTTGGCGTGGATGCTTCACCGGGTAACGTCGCTGCTGCTCGCCTGCACGCTGAATCGCAACACGTCACAGTTGACTATCGGCTTGGCGAACCGGCCGAGGTACTGTCCCCACACGAGCGTTTTGACGTGGTGCTCGCGCTTGAGGTCGTCGAACACGTGAGTGACGTACCCGCATTTTTGGCCGCTGCCGCTGATCGTCTTGCGCCAGGCGGCATCCTCTTTGTCTCCACCATCGATCGTACTTTCAAGAGCTTTGCAGTGGCCATCGTTGGAGCCGAATACCTGCTTCGGGTTCTGCCGCGCGGCACCCACCAGTGGTCAATGTTTGTGCGTCCCGAAGAGTTGCGTTCTGCTTTGGCTCCTTCAGAATTACACATGAATAACCTGCGCGGTATGCGCTATTTGCCTGTTGTCCATAAAGCCTCTTGGTGCAAGGATACGCAGGTTAATTACATTGCTACCTTCACGCGCACTGCCCACTGCAACTACGATCATTGAAAGCCGCCATGCACCCCGTGAGACATTTGATTTTGGTACTGGGAGATCAGCTCGACTTGGAAGCAGCCGCCTTTGACGGATTTGATGCCACACAAGACGCTGTGTGGATGGCCGAGGCCCACGAAGAGTCCACCCATGTTTGGTCAAGCAAGCAGCGCATCACCTTGTTTTTAAGTGCCATGCGTCACTTTGCACAGGCGCTGCTTAACGAAGGCCGACCGCTGCACTACCACCGGCTCGACGATACCGGCGCTGTCGCCGATATGGTCAGCCTTGGGGCCAAGCTACAGGCTGATTTAACCAAACTAAAACCACAACGCGTGGTAATGACTGCACCGGGCGATTGGCGCGTGTTCCAACAACTTAAGGCTGCCGTCGAAGCAGCAGGGCTGAACCTGGAAGTCTGCGAAGACCGCCACTTCTTTACGACAGTGAGCGAGTTCGCAGCGCATGCCAGTGGGCGAAAGTCGCTGCGGCTGGAGTACTTTTACCGCGAGTTGCGGCAACGCTACAACATCCTGATGGACGAAGGCCAGCCCGCTGGTGGCCAGTGGAATTTTGATGCCGACAACCGCGAGGCCTTTGGTCCTCAAGGCCCTGGCCAGGTCCCGGCCCGCGCGACCTTTGAACTCGATACCCTTACGCAAGACGTTATTGCACTGGTGAACACCCGTTTTGCCGACCACCCCGGCACGCTCGACAGCTTTGCCTGGCCGGTTACCCGCAGCCAAGCCTTAAAAGCGTTACAGCGCTTTGTTGAGGAGCGTCTGCCTCTTTTTGGTCGCTACGAAGACGCTCTATGGCCTGGTGAGCCCTGGCTTTACCACTCGCATTTATCGTCTGCCATGAACCTCAAACTGCTCAGTGCGCACGAGGTGGTTCATGCGGTGGAAGCGGCCTACCGGGCTGGCCATGCCCCGCTTCAAAGCGCTGAGGGATTTATCCGTCAGATCCTGGGATGGCGCGAATACGTGCGCGGCATTTACTGGATGCAAATGCCCAGCTACATCGAGCGCAATGCTCTGAATGCCAAGGAAGAATTACCCGGCTGGTTTTGGACCGGTCAGACAGACATGGCTTGCTTGCGCGATGCCATCACGCAGACTCTTGAACACGGCTACGCGCACCACATACAGCGTCTGATGGTCACGGGCCTATATGCGCTGCTCCTGGGTGTGCGGCCGCAACACGTACACGCCTGGTACTTGTCAGCTTATGTGGATGCAGTCGAATGGGTGGAATTGCCCAACACCTTGGGGATGAGCCAGTACGGTGACGGCGGCCTCATGGCAAGCAAGCCCTACGTTGCGACGGGTAAGTACATCCAGCGCATGGGTGGGCCTTGTAAAGGTTGCCGCTACGACCCTGCGCAACGCGAGGGTGACCGCGCCTGTCCTTACACCACGCTCTACTGGGATTTCTTAATGCGGCACGAAACGCTGCTGGCCAAAAACCCCCGGATGGCTTTGCAGGTCAAGAACGTGGCGCGCATGACGGACTTTCAAAAGCAAGCCGTGACGATTCGTGCCGACGCAATTCGCCGTGGTGAAGTCGGCGTAGCCCAATGACAGTGCTTGATACTTTCCTGGCCAAGCGCCTGCGTCATGTACCCATGTGAACCAGACTATGAACAATACGAATCAGACCAACTCAAGCCAGTGCAGTGGATCACTGACCGTGCTCTACGACGGCGCGTGCCCGCTATGCAGGCGCGAAATTGCTGTCTACCGTGACCTGCAACCGCTGCAACCAGGCTCGACCGTGAGCTTTGCCGACATCAGCAACGCGGCTGTACCACTGCCAGCCGGTACAACCCGCGAACAGTTACTAGCGCGGTTTCATGTGCAAGGCCGCGATGGTCAACTGCTTAGCGGAGCCCAGGCATTTTTGGCCTTGTGGGCCGCCCTGCCCGGTTGGCGCTGGCTGGCCATGATCGGACGCTTGCCGGGAGCTGGCTGGGTGATGGAGCGGATTTACCGGTTATTTTTAAGGTGGCGGCCAACGATTCAGAGCTGGGTATTGCGCTGGGACAGACATCTCGCAGCAAAGTCTGCATCTTCCCGTTAAGCAACTGCTTATTTTTTCACTCCAGTTTTTCAAGATATCCCATGACATCCATCGTTCTCATTACAGGCGCCAGTGGCGGCATTGGCAGGGCTCTCGCACATCAACTCCATAGCCAAGGCCTTCGAGTTGCAGTCGTTGGTCGTGACATGGACCGTTTGACCGACGTTGATGCGGCATTGCGCATTGCTGCAGACACAACCACGCCGGAGGGCGCACAACAAGCAATCGCCACCTGCCAAGAGTCGTTGGGCGCTGCGCCCTCACTGCTGGCACATTGCGTAGGCAGCACTTTGATTGCGCCCCTGCATCGCACCAGTGTGCAAGCTTACCGAGAGGTCATGCGCATCAATCTCGATAGCGCTGTATTTATGTTTCAGGCTTGGGTTACCGCGCTTCAGGGCGGCCCCGGCGCTGCCGTGATGGCAAGCTCCGTGGTAGCTCGGATTGGTGTGGCCAACCACGAAGCAATTGCTGCTGCCAAGGGTGGCGTTGAGGCGCTGGTACGCAGTGCTGCGGCAACTTACGCCGCCCAAGGGCTACGCATCAATGCAGTGGCACCTGGTCTGACCGAAACACCAATGACAGCCAACATGCTCAAGATGGCAGCCATGCGCGAGGGAGCCGCACGACAGTATCCTTTGGGCGGTATTCAATCTGCTGAGCAAGTCGCTGATGTCATGGCTTTTTTACTGGGAGACGGTGCTGCTCGGCTGACGGGGCAGGTCATTGCGGTGGACGGTGGTTTCACCACTGTTAGGCCCTTGGTGCGTTAACTGACCGGGTTCAGTTACATGAAGCACGGCTTAGACAAATCGCAGGATATTCGCCAGCAAATCTGGAAAGAGCTTGGGCGCGCCAGCGTAGACCATCACCATGCCTGGCGAACTCCTGTGCTGGCAACAGTGGGTTGCGATGGCTCTCCCAATGCCCGCACGGTAGTGCTTCGTAAGGTAGACACCAACCAACAGACTCTTTGCTTTTATACGGACGCACGCAGCGCGAAGGTCAGCGAACTTACAAGAGAGCCCAGGGCGGTACTTGTCTTTTGGAGTGCTCGACTTAATTGGCAGCTGCGCGTGAAAGTTGCAATCTCGGTAGTCAGCGAAGGCCCTGAACTACAAGTCAATTGGCAAAGGGTCAAACAGTCAGCATCTGCTGGAGACTACATGGCTACGGACGCCCCAGGCACCGAGCGTCCTACAGGATTCAGCACCGCGCAAAACCTGAGTAGCGATCATCACTTCGCCTTGTTAAACGCCCAGGTACTTCAGATGGACTGGTTGGAATTGGGCCATGGCGCACATCGACGAGCGCGCCTGAGCGCCGACACCTGGCAGTGGCTCATCCCCTGAAAAGTCCAAACAAAACCCTGCGCCTTCCAATGTCTTGAAAGGCAATAACTTCGCGGGCTTACTGTAAGTTCTAGAATTTCAGGAATTACTGAAAATTGGAGAACCTGTGAATCTGCCACCTTTGACTCAACGTTTTGTTCTGCACTTTGGCGAGATGGGCAGCCGCTGGGGCATCAACCGAACAGTTGGACAAATTTACGCACTGCTGTTTGTCTCACCCAAACCGCTTAACGCAGATGAGTTGGGAGAGGCTCTGGGGTTTTCTCGGTCCAACGTCAGCATGGGCTTAAAGGAACTTCAATCATGGAACTTGGTTCGACTGATTCATCAACCGAATGACAGGCGCGAGTACTTCCAGGCACCAGAAGAAATGTGGGCCATCTTTCGAACACTGGCTGCCGAACGTCGCAAAAGAGAAATCGACCCAACCCTTTCCATGCTGCGGGACGCCCTGATGGAGCAGCCCAGTGTTGAAGCTGACATTCATGCACAAGAGCGCATGAGGCAAATGCATGGATTCATTGACCTGATGACCAACTGGCTTGATGACGTGCAAAAAATGGATTCCGCAACTCTCGCAAGCTTGATGCAAATGGGCTCCAAAGTTCAAAAGCTTTTAGAGATCAAAGGCAAAGTGAAAGAAGTTTTTTCTAGCAAACCGTGAGGCTCCACTGGAGCGAATGACCAAAACTGAATCTTTTTAAAGGAAAACTGACATGCTTATTCAAAAACTACCGACTTACTTCAGTATCAGAAATTATTGGAATCAGCTCCCTGATTTCAGTCTCAGCCATATTCTGCTGAGAATACCCTTGGCGCTTTTATTCATCAATCAAGGACTCAGCAAATTTCCTTTCGATCCTGCTGTCGGACAAGGAATGGGCATACCTGCGCTGGTTTGGTGGTTTGTCTGTTACGGTGAGGTTGCTGCTGGGCTGGGACTCTTGGCTGGTGGATTGGGAACAATTCCAAAAATACGAGACATCGCTTTTCTGGCTGTGTTGGGAGACTTGGTCACTCGCTTCAGCGGTATCGTGATGTGCTGTGTTGTTACCGGAATCATTTGGACGGTTTTAAAGCCGGAAAGTTTACTCACATTCATATTGACTGATTACATGCATTTTTCATTATGGGCTGGTGGTCTCTATTTTGGATTGAGAGGAAATTGGGCAGTTGCAATAAACAAGAAAATATAATATGTTGCGGTTTGTTGTGATCGATCAATGCTGCTTCCTAATAGCCTGACCACGAAGCAAAAGGAAAAATTTTAAATTTTTACCTATTGGATCGAAAGATGTGATTTGTATTGGGGGTGTCTTTTTGCATAAACATCAAACCAACTCTACAGCAGCCTTCAACTGGCTGGGGCTGCTGTAGAGATACGCAGCGGTGGTGCTGATGGAGCGGTGCCCGGCAAGCGTTTTTAGGATGTGGATGGCAGTGCCTTTGTTGGCTAGATTTGTTAAAAACGTCCTGCGTCCGCTGTGACTGCTGGCACCCTCAACACCTGCGCCTTCGTACAGCAGGGCAAAGGCCTGAGCCAAGCTGTTTGCACCAAATCCTGACCGGATGCTCTTTTGGCTGG
>Ga0214921_10003521_pt1 | contig 23827 bp, 21 predicted proteins | sample LL1505_MetaG_FD_177992 | JGI IMG/M metagenome (GOLD analysis project Ga0214921, IMG submission 177992) | Freshwater microbial communities from Lake Lanier, Atlanta, Georgia, United States - LL-1505 | ecosystem: Environmental > Aquatic > Freshwater > Lake | place: USA: Georgia | collected...
AATCCTGTTACTGAATTTAATAATTTTAAAAATTGATTATATTTCTTAAATTTATCTGGATCATCTATAGTAAAATTTATTGCTTCACCTAGTCCTTCAAATTCATCAAAATTGATAGGACTCATTTTTTGTTTACAACTTAAAAGTAAACCAGTTATTATTCTTTCTTCTGATTTAATAATAGTTTCAATTTCATTATATAATCTTTCAAATTCTGTTGCTTTATTAATTATTTCTATATCCATAATAATTTCTTCAATATGTCCCTTTTTAATGTTTAGTTCTGCAATAATTTGAATAATTTCATCTATTTTAGATTGTATATTATAATCTGCAATTAATTTATTAATATCAGTAAATTTAGAAGCTATATTTGTAATTTTTTGATTAATTACTCCATTATTTTTACTTTCAGCCAAATTTTTTAATTGTTCACATTTTTCAATATCTAATTTAATCTTTACATTATATTCATCATTTTTAATTTTATCTGATTCTATTTTTAATATTTGTTGAATTATATCTGCCAATAAAGTTTGACCTAATGCAATTGTTTTAGTCTGGTTACTTTCAAATGTTTGTATTTTTAAATTAATCTGTTCATTAAGTTCTTTAATTTGAATATATAATTTATCAAACTCATCTTTATCTTTATTTATTTTTATTATATTTTCATCCATACTTTTTTGAATGTCATTTAATTCTTTCTCTAAAGTATATTCAACAATTTTATCTCTGATTATTTGAATATGATCTATTTTTATAAAAGTATCTATTGGAGTAATTTCCTCATTAAATTTATCAATTTTTTCATCTATTTTTATATCAATTATTTCTTTTTCTTTAATATCATGATAATATTTAATATACTGTATAAAAAGTTGATTGGTAGAAAAAGATGGATTTTGTTCAATACCTAATATTTCTGTTAATTTAGTTTCAATTAGTGTTTTATTATCTTTAATAGCTTTAATTTTATCATCTAATACTGATTTAATTAATGTGGTAGTATCTAAATTTATATTTTCAACATCTAATAAATCAATATTTATTAGTCTTAATTTTTCATCATCACTAATAGATAAATTAAATCTATCTATTTTTTGAACATTTCTAATTATTTCTTCTATTTTTATTTGATATGATTTTAAAGTTGCTATATCTTGATTTATTTCAATTATTTTAGTATCAACAATTTGTTTATCATTATTTATAACATTTATTATTGATAAAATAATTACATCAATTTCTTTATATTTTTTATTTTCTTCTTCATATTTATCATATAATGTATTAGTCTCAGTACTTTTTAATTCAATCTGCCTAATTTTTTCATCAATATCAACATACATATCTTCAATTTCTTTGATTTCAACAGTATTAGTACTATTTTTAGATTTACTTAATAATAGTTTTAAAGAGTCTATTTCCGCCTTAATATGATCTTTAGTTTCAAACATATTTTTACTTATTTTAATTTTTTCTAATATCTTAATATTTTTCTCTAATAAATTTAATTGAGTATTACTTTCTAGTTCAGTAATTAAAGCTATACTTTCTTCATTATTCTTATTTATATCAATCTTAAATTTATCTAGTTTTTCATTAAATTTAATAAATAAATTTTTAATTTTCTTAATTTTTTTCCCTAATTTATTTATACCTCTTGATGCATGTGTTTCTTCTAATGCTTTAATCATATTTTTAATTTCATAATTTGTTTCTGTTTCTTTTGCTTTTAATTCATCCATTTTATATTTATAAATCTCTTCAATTTTTCTTTCAAGTATATCATAATATTCTTGTTTATGAGCTAAATTATCTGGAATCTCAATGAAATGTTCTGATAAAGTTTCTAAATCTTGTAATATTGTAACTATTCGATCCGGTGTTTCATTTTTAATTTTTTCTATAATTTCACTTATAATAGATAAAATTTGTACAGGATCTGCTCTATTATTATCAATTTCAACACCTATTTTATTTATAATATCGCTCAAGTCTTTCAATTTAGCTACATCATCAATAATTTTATCTAATTTTACAAATAATGGATCAAATAAATTTTTTAAAAAATTATATTCTTTAACTGTTTCCATAGCTAAATTAATCTTATTACCCAAAGCTTTAAAGGCTTCATCATCTTCATAATCATTTGCACCTCCTTTTTTAATAGTATTAAAATCAATTTCAATATTAAATGAAATATTATTTTTAATAGTTTCTTCTAAGATTGATGCAATTGGTTTTAAAATTTGATTACCCCCTTTTAATTTTTTTAATAGATTATTATATTGTGAATTTAATTTAAAATTTATAAAATAATATTCTTCAATCATATTTCTATAAAATAATATAATAGTTTTTGAATTTTTTATCATTCTATTTTTACTACCTCCTATTTGATTTAATTTATTTATTTTATATTCATTATTTAATATATTAATTATATTATTAATATTTTTATAAGAATTATGTACTTTTTCTTTGATTATGGAATTATATTTTATTTTATATTTTAAATATTTTTGATTAAATCTTGATAACATTAATTTTAGTAAGATAATAAAAATTGAATTTTTTATTTTATATTGAATAAATTTAAAAAAAATAATTAAAAAATGCGGTTTTTCAATTCACGTACCCAATGGCCTACGTACCGGAGTGGTAGATCAAGAAAAATTAGTGATTATGAAAAAAAATCTGACGAAGACTTTAAAGAAATGATTTTTAAATTAATTTTAATATTGATACCTCTATTTTTTATTACTTTTGAATATTATCATCGCCAACGTATTAATATTCTCTGGAAAATAAAATCATATGGGGTCAAAAAAATTGGCGATGAAATTACTTCTGGAAATGTTATCTATGCAAAATCAAGTGGGCCCATTAAAAGTCATGTTTATGATATTGATTTTGGAATTCATCATGATGCATTAACATTGAAAAGACAAACTGAATATTGTCAATGGAAACAATTTTCACACAAAAGATGTGATTCCAATAATAAAAACTGTCGTAAATATTATAGTTATATTAAGAGTTGGACTAATAATATTGTTCCATCAATGTTTTTTAATCAACCATTTAATCATTATAACCCTATAAGGGACCCATTTCCATCAGGGATTTTTTATTCTCCTGAAACAACTTTTAAGACTGGTAAACATCATATTGATGTAAATTTGGAAATGAATTTATTGCCTAATATCAGGGCTCCTTTTAAACAAATTAAATATTCTACTTTGCCAATTGCTTTTAATATTTCTGATGCTCGTAAGAACCATAATTTTAAATACATTGGAGATGGTTATTTTTATAGCAAATACAAAGAAGAAATAAATTTAAATGTTTTACGAATGATTGGTATGTTCCATGAAGACACTTTATTTGATTTGCAGATTGGTGATTTAATGAATTCATGTACACCTGGTGACATTAGAGTTAGATTTCATATTCAACAACCTAATGTAATTAGTGTTATTGGTGTTGTGACTGAATCAAATAAGAAATCAATACACCTTGAAGCTATTCCTGAAATATTTAATGAAGGAACAATCGGGTCGATTTATGGAGGAAATATATCTGTTGATGAATTTATTAATAACGAAATTGTTGAAAGCAGGCAACGGACTTATTTAACACGTTTATTACTCGTTATCTGGGCATTTTATGTTACTTTTAAACTATTCAAAATTGATAATTCAAATGATTATTTAGGCTGGATCATATCTAGTTTTAGTCTAATACAAATTATGATAATTATCACTTGGCCAGAGGTTATTACACCTCTACGTATATCAGTATTATTCATACAGATTACAATTCTATATCAAGTATTTGTTAATAAGTGTACAGTTTTGAAATTATTTTATTAAAAATAAGTTGAGTTATTGTATCTTATTATATCTTATAAAATATAATAAAATAAAAAAAAAATTAATAAAAATTAATAAACAGTTAATGTTCTGGCAGATGGATCTACATATTTATTTATTTTACCTGATGAATTCCATTTTGGTTGCCAATAATCTGGCAAAATAGTTAATTTTTCTTTACCAAAAAACTCTATAAATACTTTTTTATAATAATGAGCCTCAATAGTTGGTCCAAGTGGATTTTCTTTAAACTCTTCTGATATAATTGTTTTAATATGATCTTGAATGATTTCAAACCATGATTTAGTTTTTCCACTTACACCATCTGAAAATGCTTCTTTTTTCCTCCAAAGAACATCAAATGGAAGAATATCTGTATTACTGAATGCTTGGCGTAACCACCATTTTTCCATATCCATAAATTTTGGATGTCTATATTCTGATGGTATTGACCAATATGCTTTAATAAATTCTGGATCTAATAATGCAATTCTTCCTTCTAATCCCCACCTACTAATACAACGATCTGCTCGTCTTCCATCATACATATGAATTTGTTTTACATACTCAAGTGCTGCATTGTGCAAGTCTGTACCATTTGGTGCATAATAATTAAATAAGTAAGAAGAACATACTTCATCAGGTCCTTCACCAACCATAACAACTTTCGCATCTGTATTCATTCCAATATGTTTACAAACTAAATATTGACCAACTGATGCACGAATAGTTGTTGTATCCCATGTTTCTGTTGTCCAAATTACATCACGAATAGCTTCTAATCCTTCTTCAGGTGTAAAAAATACTTCAGTGTGATTAGAACCAATATGTTTTGCAACCATTCTTGCATATAATAAATCTGTACCTTCATTCATACCACAACAGAAAGTTCTAATTGGTTGACCTAAAAGTTTTGCTGAAATTGCAGCAACTAAAGAAGAATCAACACCTCCTGATAATAAGAAAGCTATTGGTTTATCAGCACATAAACGTCTTTTAATAGAATTAATAACAGCTAGTTTAACATTATTTAACATTATTTCTTCAGTTTGTTTTAATTCGATTATATTATAAACTGTTTTAAAACTATAAATATTATGATTTTTATATAATCCAAAATCATCAAATTTAATATCAACAATTGTTCCTGGTTCAAATTCTTCAATAGGATCTTTAAAATTTATTAATCCTTTTACTTCTGATGACAACATAATACCAGTTGATTCTAAAGTAGGAACATGCCAATAAAGTGGACGAATTCCTATTTCATCTCGTCCAATTATTACTTGTTTTAAGTTTTGTAAATTATCAAATTCAAATAGTGCGAATGCAAATTCACCTTTAATATCATTCATAAAAAGATCTTTAAAATTATTAATATCAGTATTTTCATAAGGACTAAATTTTGTATATTTTAAATATAATAATGGAATTGTTAAACAATCAGAATCACTTTTCATCTCTAAATTATGTTTCACTGCCAAATCTTTAAAATCATAGATTTCTCCATTACAAATAAAAATTATAGTTCTTTCTTTATCTTCAATAATATATGGCTGATTTGCATGAAACTTTGGATCAATAATAGCTAATCTATGAAAACCAACTGTAACATTTTTAATAGTTTGGAAACTGGACATATCAGGTCCACGATTTTTAATATTCATAAAATCACTAAATAATTTCTTATAATCAGCTGATTTTTTAATTAATTCAATAAATGCCCATATTCCACACATTATAAATATAATAAATATTTATAAATAGTCTTTAATTCAAATTTTTCATATAAAAAAATTTGATTTTATATTAATTTGGGAATTAAAAATATAATTTTAATGGATTCAAAAAAGATTGTATTATTTGGAGATGGTTGTACTGGAAAGTCAACATTTTATTCTAAAATTCGTGATTTAAAAAATGAAGATTATACTTTTGATAAAAGGTATAAAGCAACAGATGAATTTGACTTTATGAGAGTCCAAATTAAAACTTCAATTGGTGATATTACTATTGATCTTTGGGATACAGCTGGACAAGAGAATCGTGGTGGTAAACTACGAGACGCTTATTTGAAAGGTGCAGATGGAGTATTACTTTTTTATGATGTTAGTGAAAAGAAATCTGCATCAAATATTAATCAATGGCTAACTCAAGTTAAAAATGTTTCTCCCGGTGTACCTGTTTCAGTAATTGGAAATAAATCTGATAAATTAAATGATTTAGATCAATGTGAATCAGTAAAATTACGTGAATGTAATCTTCAACGAGATATTGGACATAATCTAATCAAAAATTTCTTAATTTCAATTAAAAATGATACTCATATTACTAGTAACTCAAGTTTTTGGTCATCTAAAGTAAATTATGAAATAGAGAGAGGTTGTTTAATAGGATTAGAATATATTTTATCTAATCTTTATAATACTACAGTAAAAATTATTTAATTTATTTAATAAAAGAATAATTATTTTAAACATTGTATCTTTTCTAACAAAGATCTAACATCATTATAAATAGACTTTTGAAAACTTAATAGTTTATCATATTCTGCTTGCGTATCTGCAATACCAGGTTGTGAAAACTTATTAATATCTCTTTTTAATTTTAAAAAATTATTATATAATTTTCGATGTATTTTACCTAATTCTAATATTTTTTTCCTAATAAATGATAATTTATCTTGTTCAATAATAGATGCATCACATCTCAAAATTAATAATATTTGTGATATTTCTTTTGCAACAGATTCTTTCATTTTAACAATATTTTCACGAGCTTTAACTGTATCCTTTATTGAAGAATCACTTATAATTTCTTCCGCTTCCTTAATAGAAATATTACGATTACTACTGCATTTCCAACCAGCATATAGTAAAGTTTTAGTTCTTTCTATTTGTAATAAATTCTGTCCAATTAAATGAGAATTAAAAAGTAAGAATTTAACAACTGTACTCTTTTTATTCCTTACGCCTTTATTCTCTTGAGATGCACACTCAACAGGACTAGGGATTGTTTCAATACTATTTACTTTTGCTTTTTTTAATGATCTTGATGAAAAATCTAAATCAGGTTCATCATGATTATTGGTTTTTTTTAAATGTAACAATAGACCTGCAATATCAGTATCAGTAGAGTTCATTTGAATAAAATGATGTAAAAATTTAAAGGTAAATATAAAAAAATAAAAAAATCAATTTTTTTATAAAAAACCTACAAGCAATTTTTTTATAAAAAACCTACAACTTATTTACTAATTAAAATTAATAAAATAATAAAACTTTCTATGCAAATACTTTCATATCACGAATAATAGACCTCATGTCATCGCCAATTAATGCATACATTAAAATCAACTTTTTCTTTTCATCTTCATAATCAGAACCATTTAGTTTAGACAATAAAGTTGTACGCACATCAAAATCATGAAACTTTTCTTGCAAATTTTGTATATGCAAGTCAAAAGATGAAATTTCAGACGCCATATATTCTAACTTTGCACAAGATGAAGGAAGATTAATACCATACTTATTTAAAAGCAACTTATTGAGTTTAAGACAAAGTGTCAAATTCATCTTACTAATATCACTGTAAGATTTTGCACGAAGAGGATTATCCAAATCAAAATCAAGTAATGACTCTTGTGCTTCTTTAATTGAATTATAATACTTGCGTAACTTTAAATACTCATGATATGAACGTCCGTGAGCATAAGTAATATCAGCCAAACGTGATCTAAGCATACTACGATTAAACTTTATTAGTGCAATTTGCTTACTCTTCGTATCGTAATTTTTATTAACATGTGACTCATCAATAATCACTATATCTTCAGATGAAGGCCTTGCTCTTTTAGCATCTCTTTCCATTGATGAATCATGACTTTTAAAACTTATCAAAATCTGGGCAGTTTCATTCTCTTTAAGACTAGTCATCCAAGTAGTGTGAAAATTTATTTATAATTATTTATATATTAAAAAAATCAATTTTTTATTAAATATAAGAAAAATTGAATATAATATATATTCAACTTAAAATTTAATTATTTAATGTCTAATCAATATATTATTAAATTTTCAAATAATAAATATGCAGAATCAATAGATGCTTTAGCTGAAATTAATAAAACTAGTTATGATATTTCAATTTTGAATTTGAAAAGTTGTGATAATAAAACTTTATTACTAAGTCAATTATTAACAAATAATATCAACGAAGTAAATTTTGATAATACTAAGATGGAATTTAATCTTAAGGATTTCAAAATTATTTTTGATAAAAATAGTTCCAGTGCATATACACAATTTAAAAAAGAATTAGTTAATGCGATTAATACAAAATTTGAAACAGAATATTATAATAGTGGTAATATTTTTTATATTGGTGAAGTATTAAGTATTCTTAATGAAGAAAATATTAAACGAGTACCTCATGGAGAAGGTTTCATGTATTATGATACCCCTGAAAATAGACTAAAATACTCTGGTCAATTTGAAGATGGTAAATTTGATGGTGCAGGTGTATTTTATAATAAAACTGGAAATATTACATTGAAAGCAAATAATATTACTAAAAATATTCCACAACAAAATGGTAAACTAGATGTTAAATTTAAAAGTAAAAATGAAACATTTGATGTTGACTTTTTTGAAATTTGGGAAGATCTTGATGTTTTAGATGATAAATCTATTTCAGAATTAGTCATGTCGGATGATTTTATTGATAGGTTAACTGATTTCTTTTGTGATTTTGATGATGATGATTCATTTGATAATTTACAATTTGAATGTAAATCAATGGATGATAAACTTATTGATATTCGAAAACAATTACTAGAAATTACAAAAGAATTTGATAATAAATATAATGATATAATTGATATTACAAGAAATAATTATTATAATATTGTAATTATTGAAATATTACTTTGTATATTTATTTCACTAGTTTTATATAAAAATTAATTTAATTTAAAATATTAATTTTCTAAATTAACTTATATGTCTGAATTATTAAATAATTGTTATGATCAAAAAATATATGTATATTCTAAATTTTTTGAAATAAATAATTCAAAAATTGAAAAGTTTGGTGATACAATAATAACTAATCCACCAATAACTGATCCACCAATAACTGACCCATCTATAACTGATCCACCAATAACTGATAATCTTAATGTTTCAACTCAAGTAAAAGTATTAATAAATAAAATTGCTAATCCAAAAATTGCATTACTTGTAAGTCAAATAAATGATAAAGCTTTAGATGATCCTGGTGCTAGAGCTGTAGAAGAAGCAGCTCGTGCTAAAGCTGAAGAAGAAAATCGTGCTAGAGCTATAGAAGAAGCAGCTCGTGCTAAAGCTGAGGAAGAAAATCGTACTAGAGCTATAGAAGAAGCTGCACGATTATCTGAAATAGCAAGAATGACTGTTATACCAGTATTAACTTATCCACCTACATCTTTATCAATAGCAACTAATTTAATAACTAGTAATTCAGTAATTACGATATCACAATTAAATACTGCTATTGATGAAATAAGTAAATTATTAATTAATAATCAATCAATTACACCATCTTTATATAATACTCTTATAATTGGATTAGAAAATATAATTATAAAATCATATAAGGATGATTTTAGTTCTAATAAAATTGTTTCAGAATCAATAAATTCAACAATTATGGTACAATTGTTACAAGGAATTAGTTACATTGTATTATCTAATTATAAACCATTATATAATCAATTGTTAAAATTATTAAATATAACTATTCCAACTGTTAATAATCAATTTAATAATTTACAATCAACTATTAATTCAAAAATGAATGATTATGATTATAAATATAATATTGATAATCAAGGAGCTTTATTACAGTTATTATCTAATGTAATATATAATGATCAGGCAATACCTTTTTTATTTGTTAACATACTTGTAAAATTATTAGGAAGTCAATTAGTTAATATAACTAAAAATAAATTAGATAATATAAATTTACAAACTGCCCCTTTAAATCAAAAAATTGCTGAATTAAATATTTCTAATAAATTATTACCTATTGTAAATTTAACACAAATGATTAAAATTTATTTAGAAAATATGGAAGCAGATTATATTGATATTAATACAAAATTAAATAAGTTATTAATTACTAATCCATTACGTGGTGAAATTATAGTACAAACTGATACAAAAATATCTGATATTGATAATTTAACATCTTCATCAATTGCAACATTATTAATACCAAAAAACTCAAATATTACAGTTACAGATTTTACATCATCACTAGATAAATTAAAAGTTTTATTAAATAACAATAATATTATAAATCCAGAATTATATAAAATGTTACTATTTGGGATTAAAAATATATTTGATCCTGTACTAGATGGAAGTTTTGATGATGATAATTCATTTTTATCTATACCTGAATCAATACCTTCTTTTATTATAATACAAATATTACATATATTTAGTTATTATTTACGATCAGATTATAATAAATTTTATAATAAATTATATAATCAATTATTAAATTTTTTAAATATTAAAATACCAAGTGTTAATACTAATTTTATTGATTTAATAAATTTATTTAAAAAAAATATTACTGAATTAGAGTTAGACTCAGATTTTGATATAAATAAAGAAGCATCTCTATTACAATTAATTTCTGTTTTATTAAATTATAAAAAAAAAATCCCTGCAATTTTAATTGGTTTAATTATAAATATAAAAATACTTCAAAAGATTGGAATGATAGGTTATACAATACATAATGATGGTGATAAGTTACTTATGTGTGACATGGGGAAAATTACATCAATATATAAACAAATACAAGATAGTATTAAAAATAATGAACTAATACCTGTAATAATTATAAAACAAATGATTGAATGTAATATATCTAATATTAAGCCAAAATATACAGAAATTTATTCACAATTTGATAAATTAATATTAAATAATCCTTCTATTACATACGCATATGTTTTATCTAATGTAAAAGAAAGTAAAGAAATTACTAATAGTAAAAAACCATTTTTTACATTACCTGTTATAATTGCCATAATTTTTATTGTTTTAATAATATTTATATTAGTTATATTAAAAATAATGAATATTATATAACTTAATCATTTAATTATTCAATTATATGCATCCATCATGGAATGAATTATTTATTAAATATAAATTTAACTTGTCGCAATTATATGAAAATAATGTTTATCCACCAGAAAATTTAGTATTTAAGGTATTTGAAATGGATGTGAAAGAAATTAAAGTAGTTTTATTAGGTCAAGATCCATATCATAAAATTGATCAAGCAGATGGTTTAAGTTTTTCTGTTTCTAAAACAACTAAAATACCGCCATCGCTAAGAAATATTTTTAAAGAATTAAAATTAGAATTTCCAGAAAGGAATTATAATTTTAAACATGGTAATCTAGAAGTATGGTTTGAACGTGAAAAAATATTCTTATTAAATTCATCATTAACTGTTGAAGAATCAAAACCATCAAGTCATATAAAATATTGGGAAAAATTTACTGATGCAGTTATTGAATTCATATGTTCAAAAAATGATAAATGTGTTTTCTTATTACTAGGAAATTATGCAAAATCTAAAAGTAAATTTATTAAAAATGAAATAATAAGCGCGCCTCATCCATCACCTTTAGCACAAGGTTTTATTGGATCAAATGTATTTAAACAAATTGAAGACAAAATTGGTTTTATTAATTGGTCAAATTAATTTCTAAGTTACTTTATATATGGAAAATTCTGAAATAAATAATAATTTTGATAATATATTTTTTAAAAAATATATCATGTACGGTGAAAGCAAAACTCATCACCCTAGTTCAGATGATATATTTTTTATAAAATATATCATGTACAAAAACAAATATTTAAATTTAAAAAAACAAATATTTAAATTAAAAAAAACAAATAGGTGGAATGAATTGTTTGAATATAGGATTTATTCAACATGAAGGTGAATGTTGGCATGATTCATTATTGACTATTTTATTACTATCTAATGAATTTGGTGATAATATTCAAAAAATATTATTACATGAAGATATTGAAACAATTATAACAAAACCAAAATTATATAAATTTTTATTACCAATTAATATTAATTATGATGATAAGAGTTTTTGTAAATTTGAAGAATATAGTAAAATATATTTAATAAATATTAAGAAAAGGTTAGAAAGTAAATTAAGAGAATCTTCTAGTGCTGATCCAAGTAGTTATAAACCAAGGCCTTTAGAAAGGCAAAATAGTTATACAACTTCATCATGTTCATCAAATACATTATTAGATATTTATAATATTAATAATATAAATAAAAAAATAGGGGAAATAAGTGGTGATGATTTAACTGATATAATAACAATACAATTTTATAATTATTTTTTCCAAACTGATAATAAATTTATTAATTTTAATGAATATTCAATTAATACTATTATAAATATTGATCCTAGTATAATAGAAAAATCTCATTGTGCAATAATAACAATTAATTGGAAAAATAAACTTGGACATTTTGTAAATGGACATATTGTTTCTTTATTCAAATGTAAAATTAATTCTAAAACCAATTATTACTATTATGATAATATGGGACAAGATGGTCAAACATTATTTAATGATGAAAAAGGCAACGAAATTTTAAAAAATGATTATAAAGTATTTCATAAATATGATTGGAAAACTGTTTTATCAAATACACCTAAACATTTATTATTTGATACAATATTTAATGATATTAAAGAAATGTCATGTTGGTTAAAATCTGAAGAAACTACAGAATATAAATTATCTATTGGTTATATTAGATTATTATACTATGATAATTTTGTAGATGAAACTGAATATTATAATAAAATAAGTCCATCAATAAGTATATGGTTTTATAACAATTTTTTAATAAGTAATAGAATTAGTGAATTAGATACTTCCATAAAATCAAATTTATTTCCCAAAATTAAAGAATATTTTGATATTAATCAAAAATTAATGATTTCAGATCAACTAACTATGTTTGATATGAATTATAATTTTCATAATATAGATTTACTTGAAAGAGATAATGAAGATTTAATGGCTGGAAATATTGGATATCAAATGGATTGTGTATATTATTTATCTAATAGACTTAAACAAAAAATTATTGATTTTGATTTAACAAGGAAATTTGAGGAACTAACAAATTCTTTTGATGTATTATCATATAATATTAAAACTAATACTGAATTAGAGACATATTATTTAAAAAAAAAAGAAGTAGAATTTTAATATTTATTATTTAATAAATATTAAAAAATATGTTATTTAGTTATTCGCCTGTTGAGATTCAGGTCCCTTGTACTTAGAGTTATTGAATCTGTAAAATGTACCAGATAAGGTTTCAGTTTTGAATTGTTTTAATTCAGATTCCTTAGAAATAAGTTTCTTCATTGCATCAATTGTGTCTACTACAAAGTATCCACAATTCATATAACTGTTATTCTTACGATAAAATTTGCTGAATAATATAGTAGAACCAGTATTCTTGAGTACTAGTTGTTCTAACTCCATTTTTGATTTATCAATATTATCATCACTAATATTATTTGTAAGAGAAACGAATACTTTGTAATAACTGAATTTAACATTGTATGTTTCTTTTAGACTATTGAGTGCTTGTTCAGAATGTGCAATAGTATCAAATACTAAAAATACAGAGTTATGTTGATTAATTTCTGTCTTGCTTTCAATTCCTTCTAGACCATCAAAACTTGATAAATCAACTGTTTGAGAATTTTTAGATTTAACAATAAGAGTACGTCCTGGTTTAATAACTTGTTTTGGTTGTGCTGAATCAGACTGATTCATTTGTACTACTGATTCAACATTAACTGGAGGTGTTGATTCAATTACTTGTTCTGTAACAGGTAAAGTTTCTTCTGTTACTTTCTTTGTTTTACTTACTTTTTTTCCTACCATTAATATAATAATAAAATATATATTTAAGTAAATTTTTAATTTTTTTTAAATTTAAAGAAAATATTTATATTTTATACATTCTTTTATTTAAATCTTTAATAACATTTTTATTATATTCAATAACTAACTTATAAATAGATGGATATACTTGTAACCAATCAAAATAAAAATTAAAATCTATTTTATCAGCGTTATCTATTTTATTTTTTTTCACCCTAAAATACTTTAAAATATTAGAATAAACAACAAGTTTGCTAATCATTTCACAAAAATTTTTAAAATAATTAATTTCTCTAAAATTATCTAAATAATTATTATTATCTGATATTGTATAATAAAATACTTCCCAAATATCTTTTAATATTAATCTATTATTGTCATCATAAATATAATTAATATTCAATTGATTAATTAAAAGTATTAAATTATTAAATTCATTTTCAATTGATCTTTTATATTTATTAACAAAACTAGTTATTTCTGGTATTAATTTATTATAAACATATCCTAAACTAATAAATTTTTTAATTAATTCAACCAAGTAAATAACATCATATAATGAATATCTTAAAATATTAGGATCAAGATTATAAATATCAAATGTTATTAAATAAATAGGTCCTGTAATAGTTTCAATATTATCTAATTCTTTAATTTTTCCTTCAGTCACAATTTTAAAATCTAATAATAAATTATAAATAGAACATTTACCTATTATTTTATTTGTATTATGATAATATTCACATAAATATCTAGTATCGTAAAAATTTTTACAAAAATTATCAACATTTTCTTTTGTAATTAATACTTGATTAAATAAATATGGAATATCTAAAGATTCTGCACCATGTAATATTTTAACTATAGTAGGATCTGATATTAATTTTATTAATATATTATAGTTATCTTTAGTTAAACTTGGTGGATGTAAAATAAAAATATAACCAATATTAGAATCATTCTCTAAATTTATCTGCATTAATGCAACTTCTTTATCAACTTTTGCAACTTGTTTAAATTCAAAATCTATCCCTATATATTTATTTTTTGAATCCATAAATTCTTTTAAGATTTTAATCATAAATGTTTCTTTTTGAATATTATCAACTTTTAAAATATTATATGTTTTATTATTTAAATTTTCATAGAATTCATCTTTTCCATTTAATATTATATCAAATTCCATATTGAATTAATATAGAAAAAATATATTATTGTATTGAAGAAAGTAATAAATATTACTAAATTATTTATAAAAAAATTTAATATATTTTTTTATAAATATATATATATATATATATATATAAAAATGTCAAATTTATATTTTGATAAATTTCTTAAATATAATTTAAAAATAAATACATTTTATGAAAAATTTAGTAAAATGTCTAAAAATGATTATTTAATAGAACTCTTAGAAAATCCAGAATTAATTCAATTTGCTACACCGGATATTAAAGATGATATAGATTGTATAAATTTAGTTCTACAACAAAATGGAAATCTATTGTTATTTGCATCTGATACATTGAAAGATAATGAATTAATTGTAGATATTGCAATTAATAATAATAAAAATGCAATTCAATATGCTTCTTCGAGAATCCAATTAAATTATAATTATAATAAACTAGTATATGAATCATTAAATAATTTACTATTTCAAGAATATACTCAAACTGACAATAATATATTTTTTGAAAATAAAATAAATATATTAGATAAATTTGGTGGTACTCCTACTGGAATGACACCTACTGATCCTTTATTGTTTGAACTATTATTAACAACTGCAATTGTAGGTGGATTACCTGCTCCACCTATAAATAATACACAATTTATAAAAACTGGATCTCGTAGTTGGTTTATAGATATACCTAGAAATGCATTAGTTAATCCATTACAAATACAATTTAGACAAATAGTAGATCTAAGTATAAATGATAGAATAGATTTAGGAGCATGTATACTAGATTTGCTTGGGACTCCTATATATTATGTAGCAACTCTTAAGGATAATATTGTGAAGTTAGCAAATTTTACATTAAATTGGAATGATCCTGGATTACCTAATAATATTCGTTTTTTTGTTAATATTCAACAAAAAAGTGACCCAGCACCTGGTGTCTTTGGAACTACATTAGATCAACATAATTTAGTAATTGTACCTACAGCATGTAGAGTATTAGGTTGTACTAAATGTGCACCAGGTGCGTCACATTATTGTAGAAACTGTAAAAATCCTGACTCAACTCACAGATCAATTGATTGTCCCAGTTTAAAATCAAGTGCTGCAAGTAAAGGTCTAGGTTTTGGATCCCCTCCACCTCCACCAAGTAAAGGTCTAGGTTTTGGATCCACTCCACCTCCACCAAGTAAAGGTCTAGGTTTTGGATCCCCTCCACCTCCACCAAGTAGATTGTTACGTTTAGGTGCAAGACCTCCAATAAAAGGTTATCATCAAACTTCGCAAGATTCAGCAGTAGCTATTTTATCATCAGGTACATTTAGAATAGGATCTAAAGGAAGTGTTGGTGCTGGTATATATTTTGCAGAAAACAGAGGAGATACAAATCATAAAGCACTATCTAAGGGTGTAATTTTAGAAGTAGAATTATTTTTGGGAAATCCATTTCATATTCAAGATTATAAATCAGAATCTTTAACACGTAAAGATTTTTTCAGATCATTCACAAGTTCTATCTTAGATAAAGCAGGTTATGATTCTGTAATAACAGATGGATGGACATCTGGTAGAGAATTTTGTGTATTTAATACTGATCAAGTAAGAAATATTAAAGTTGTATACATTGATAAAACAGTAGTTACTGATCCAAAATTTTTACAATTTTTAGACTCAAAAAAATAATAAGGTATTATAACTTAAAATACTATTTTTATTACTTTGTTTGAAATTAATTTTATTTAAAGAAAATAACTATAATATAAAAAAATTGAAAAAAAATAAATTATATAATTAATAATATATTTATAAACAATTATCATGTTGAGAGCAGAAGTCCTTGAATTTGCTGAAGAATTTTCAGAATTTTTATTTGATAATCCAGAACACAATAATGATAAAGAAGTTGTACTTGTAGCTGTTAAAAATAATCCTGAAGCATACAAATATGCTTCAATTGAGCTTCAAGCTGATGAAGATGTTATAAATGCATGGAAATTAAATATAGATGAATGGAGAACACCACTCCTTGAATCATATCTTAGAAATAAACATTTTGATTATTTGTTTCAAGGTTATCCTCAATTGTGCAATGATAAAGAAACTATAATTAGAATGGTTAAAAAATTTCCTGATGCATATGAGTATGCATCAGAATATCTTCAATCTGATGATGATATTATATCTACAATTATAGATGATAGTCATGATGTTCAAATGTTATTACATTGGGATGATATTGGTTTTCCTTTTTATAAACATGAAAAGTTTATGTTAGGTGTTCTACGTTTATATCCTGGATATTTTGATTATTCTTGTTATTCTGAAGAATTTAAAGCTGATAAAGATTTTATGTTATCTGCAGTAAATAGAGATGGTCTATTATTAGAAATAGCTTCAGACAAATTAAAATCAGATAAAGTACTTATTACAGTTGCAGTTGCGAATGATTGTGACGCCATAAAGTATGCATCTGAAGAATTGAGGTGTGGTGGTCTTAAGGCATATCTAATGGAATACATAAAACCAAAAATAGTATTTTTATGTGGTTGTATACCAACAACTGCTAATAAAAGTCCACTTTTTAAATTAAATTTACACGGCCGTCATTTTGCAAAATTGTTTAAGAAAAAAATCCTAGAATTTTCAGAAGATCAATTTGATGAGTATGTGATTGAAGCTATTCAGAATCTTAAATAAATTTTTTTATACTATATACAATTATTGAAAAATTATAAAATTTATTATAATTTTAAAATAATTTTATTGTGTTTTTACCATGAAATTGAATAAATATTATAACAAGAAGGTGAATTCACAATTTTATTAATATAACAATCAGGGAATCTAGTTGATAATTTTTCAAGTGTCCTTGAAATATACAATTCAATTGGAATATTATATGGTAATTGATAAATCATGAAATATTGATCATTAGGAATATGATTAACATTATTTTGAAAACTTACGCATTCATGATATATGGATTGTTGAATATTATGATTTTTATTTAGATATGTTAAATAAGAAGAAGTTTGCATTGCTTCTAAATCAGATAAAATCCTTTGTTCATTAAGGAAATAAATATAATAAAGATCAAAATATGTTGTATTCATGTTTTGTTTATCATCACGTATAACTATATTATAAATTTCATTAAATAATTTATTAACAGTAGTATTTAAATACAAAGTTTTTTCATATTCATACATACCTCTTAATTGATATTTAGAAGTTTCATCACCTAATAATTTAATAATTAAAATATTAAATATGATTGTCACAAATTTCATTATTATACATTTATAAATTATTAATATAAATTAAAATCAATTTTTTATAACCTTATAATATTAAATAAATCACAGATTTTTGGTAAATTATTTTATTAGATAAAAGCAAAGTTATTTTTATAATAAATTTAAAATGAAAAACTGAATGGATTATTATATAATTTATATAGATTTACTTTACCTTTTCACCTTGATCTGGTAAATACCAGATCAAGATGAATATTAACAATCAATAAAATTAAATGTTATAAATAAAAAGTTATTTCATAATAATCTATATAAAACTGTACCTTTTATTATCAGTAGTATTATCAAATTATATAACAAGTAAAATAAATATTAGATAATTTTTTAAAGATAAATACATAACAAATTATAGATTAATGTATTTATCAGAATTAGAAAAAGTCTATATAGATGAATTTTTAGATTAAAATATATTTATGTACTATTTATATTCATTTTACTAATTTTTCATTTAATTCATTTTGTATTTTATTACACATAATAATATTTTTATGTTTAATTCCATTAATGTGTTTACTATGATAGGTTGAACAGAAACTTAGACTATCACGATCTGGACAATAATATTTTTGTTTCATTCTTTCTTCTTTGGTTGAATGTTTTAATAACATATGCATTTTATGATTCAAATGTATTAGTGATTTTAAATCACAGTAAACTGGTTTTTTATTTAACTCAAAATATAATCTAGTTTATAATAATAATATCACAAGATAATTATTATAAAATATATATAAATCAAGTATGTGGTGTAAAATGTTTATCAGTTGGATTTATTCAACATGTTGTATTTTGTGTTGATAATATATTAACTGCATTTTTATTATCAAACTATGAAATGTAAAGTATACAATTGATTAATATAATGATTACTTAGGTTATTATATATAATAATGATTTATTTTAATTAGATAAATGTATTTAATTTATATTCAATAAAACATAAATTTTTTATATCTTCCTCATTAATTTTAGTAATTTTACTAATAAAGTTTCTATGGGTTACAATAACACATTTATTATAATTTTTATTACTTTTATAATATTGTATAATATCTAATATAACTTTTATATCAATATCTTTCCTTAAATATGATGGAATTTTATTTTCATTATTTAATTTATCTTCAGGCAAAATAAATAAACTTCTTTCTCTAAAATAATCATTTAAATGTATTTTAATATTTTTATTTGAACATAATAATTTTGCGGTCATTACGCATCTTAATAATGTTGAACTAATTAAAAGAGTATTTTCATCTAAATGTTTATTATATGAAACATTATTTATACTTTTGATTGTTAATAATGGATCAGTCATATTATTTATAAATGTTTTAAATTTATCAGTTATTTGATGTTTTCCTTCAGCATGTCTAATAAAAAAAATAGGTATATCGCATTTTAAATTATTTGTAATTAAATATTTTTGAATTTTTAAATAGGATGAATTATTTAATATATTTTGATAATAATCATAAAAATAATTAACTGATTTTTTATTACATGAAATATCTATTTTAATATCTTTAAAATATAGATTTTCTTTGAATATATTAATTATTTTTTTTATATAATTGAATTGACATTTATATATTTTAGAAACTTTATACATGTAATATAATCCATTTATAACATCTCTTAAATAATGTTTAATTTTTACTTCCTTATTTCCAAAATAATTAATTGGCATTGTTAATTCAAAATATTTAGTTGTTATAAAATCAAATAAAATATTTGAAGGTATATTAATGTAATTGATTTGTTGATAATTGTCATCACCAGATAACTTTTTTTTAATACACTTTAATTCTGATGTTATATTGAAAATAATATTTAAAACATCAAATGTTACATCTCTATATACATAAACATCATTTTCAAAAGTTTTTGATTTATTATATTTGTTTATCCATAAAGAAGGGTGTAGTACCATATTACTATAATTTATAAATATATCAAATGGATTATTTGTAACATTAATTATAAAATTACTATTATTTAGATATGAAATTATTTTTAAACAATCTATATCATTATTAAAACAATGACAATCTGTATTACATAATTTAGTAACATTAGTAATACCATCAAATAATTTAGCATGAAAGAATGATCGATTACCAATTATAACTCCTATTTTATTATATTTATGAATAAAATCATAAATAGATTCGATTGCAGATCCGAATGTGAACATAAAATAAACACATTTAGTTATATTTGGATTTTCATTTAATATTACTTCATATTTTTGTTTATAATACATATGCGGATATGTAAAAATCATTACATCAAAATTATTTTTTTTAAAATCTGTTACAACAGTATAATTATTTACTAATTTATATTCTTTTAAATAAATAATTTCAAAACTTTTTTCTAAATCTTTTGAACTATACCAATAAACATTAAGTAATTTTTGCTCTGATAATAAATAAACTAATGCTTTACCCACATCTCCACCACCACATACACATATTGATAATATTTTCATATATTATATATATTATATTTTTATCTATATTTATGTTTGATTGCGTTTTATAAAATAAAAATTGAATTATTTAATTATTAATTAAATATTTTAAATAAACAAAAAAATTCCAATATGGCGACTAAAAATCAAAATATCATATATTTCTGGAAACCTCATGGTCAATATGGTGCCTTTTCAAATTGGAGTCAACATTCTTATGTTGATGAAGAAGGAAATAAAATGTTGACAAGTGAATCTGGATTAATGTTTGCTAAATGGAAATTATTTGATCCAACAAATATGAAATTGAAACAAAAAATTTTAGAATCAACAGATCCAGCTATTATCAAAAGTTTAGGTCGTCAAGTTAAAAATTTTTATCAAAATGTTTGGGATCAACAAAAATATTATATCATGGTTGACATTTTGAAATTAAAATTTTCTCAAAATCAAGAAATAAAAGCTCTTTTATTATCAACAGGTGATTCAATTTTGGTTGAAGCATCGTCTTATGATAAAATTTGGGGTATTGGTTTGAATGAATATGATGCAAAGAGGACAGATATTAAAGATTGGCCTGGTGAAAATCTACTAGGAAAAGCTTTGATGGAAGTTAGAGATTTTCTAAGAGTGTAAATATTATTTTAATTTAAAATTATAAATATGATAGGTTTTTTTATTAAATAATTATTATATTTTTTTGAAAATCTAAAACACTATTTTCATTTGGATATCCAATAGGATTACATACAAATGGAATTTCATTTATAATAAGATTAGAAGGTATATGTGTATGTCCATATATCCAACATTTTATTTTATTTTTATTTGTTTCAATCATTTTGTCCATATCACAATAATACCATTGATTATAATGTAACATTTCTTCAGATTTAAATTTTTTATCAATTAAGAAATAGGATGGAACATGATGTGTTATAATTATACAATTTTCGTTATTTTGTAATACATTTTCTAAAAATTCAATACATACCATATTTAATTTATTATATTCTAAATAATTAAAATCAAGTATTGTATGCACATCATTTATTTCATATAATGGATTTGTAATTTTAGACCATAATGTAGTTCCAATAAAACAATAATTATCATAAATTTCATAATTATTGTTTAGATAACTAATATTATCAAATTGTTGAAAATAATTTTCCATGAAATCATTTGTTCCTTGAATTGTGTTTTTATAATATTCATGATTCCCTGGAATAACAAATGTTTTCTTAAAATTTTTACTAATGAACTTCATAAAAACATTATAATTAGATTTATATGGATTACCAATATCACCAGCTAATATACATATTTCATCTATTCCGGATGTAATATGTCTAATAATTTTTTTATCTAATTTATTTGGTTTAATTAGTTCTAGGTGTAAATCCGAAAAATATCTAAGTTTCATTAAATTATTATATAATTAATATTTTATATATAAATTAATTTTTATTGAAAATAATCATTCAGTTTATTATAACTATCTAAATTATTTAACTTACATATTGTATGCGTATCTTTATTTTGTACATTACATCCAGTTGATTTTGTACAAACTGCTAAACAATCACTAAATTTTTGTACCCATATAATATATTTTTCATTTATAACTCTATTATCGTCAGTCTTTAAAAATGATGTTTTATTATTTTCCATTATATTATAATAAATATTATTGGTTTATATGTTTATTATTTTTAATTTAATACTCTATTCCTAAATTGATTTTAAAATGACGATATTCTTTATATATCACTATATTCATAAAATTAATTTTTATTTAATAAATAAGTTGATTCTAGTTTATTAAATTATTAAAGATGGAAAAAATTTATATAATAAATTAAATAAAATTTAACTGATCAAGGTAGAGGTGATAACATAAGTAACCCATTTGCTGCATCCAAAGCGTCTTCTGAGTAATCATGTACTTGCTTCTTAGGAACAAATATACGAAGAATCAATTTTCCTCTTTTACAATTCCAATCGCGTAACTCTTCCAATTCAGTTGAACTTAAAATCAATCCACGCTTTGAATGATTAGTGAAATTTTCCTCCTTAAAACGCATATATTCTCGAAGACGGCGATCACCACGCTCTTGAAGAATCTTGCGATCATTCATAGTGAGGGTTGGATTCTTTAAAGTGTCAACTATGAGTTGAATCTCGTCGCGGTACCTTTTATTTGCTTGTCGAACATGATCGGGTAATTTAACTTGTAGGTGTTTTTTAGGTACCTTAGACTGTGATACACCTTTAACCTTCTCCATTGCGTTAGTTTTTTAAAAATTATTTTATTAAAACAATTATATTAAAAAAAATTCAATTTTTTAAATATCATTTAAAAAATAGCTAAAATTTTATATAATTAAAAGATGATAATAAATTATACAAAACATTTTAACAGATTAAGGTATTAGATTAAAGTAGACAACATGCTGCATCTAAAATATTTACTGGATAATAAGGATAATATAAAATTTAAAAATATTTTTAAATTTAATTAAGTAAAGAACCAAAATCAAAATTAATATTCATTTTCAGTGAGACGACAATACTCGCGTAACAAAGGCGAAAGAGTTTCGTCGCCTGATTTATACTTTGCGAGAAGAATATCTTCGAATGGTTCAGGCCCACAATATTCACAAGTCTGATAAATTGGAGATGTGATTTCATAGTGAAATACACCATTTTCGTCTTCAGTTCTCAAACCAGGATTCACACCTCCTTCCTCCTTTGCAAAAACACACATTTCACAACCACAAACATTGTGTGCATGTTCATCTCGCGCCCGAAGAAATGCTGCAAGAATATTAGCAGGCAAAGATTCCTGAGGACGTCCGTAAGCCCATATTTCATCGATGGGTTGATTCTCACCACACGGGAAGCAGGTATAGTGAACACCAATATTCTTGGATGTAGACATT
>Ga0214921_10003522_pt1 | contig 23826 bp, 11 predicted proteins | sample LL1505_MetaG_FD_177992 | JGI IMG/M metagenome (GOLD analysis project Ga0214921, IMG submission 177992) | Freshwater microbial communities from Lake Lanier, Atlanta, Georgia, United States - LL-1505 | ecosystem: Environmental > Aquatic > Freshwater > Lake | place: USA: Georgia | collected...
ACGTGTATACCGAATCAAAGTTGGACAGAGTGATGGGTTTGTCCTTGGTTCCCCAATCAGTTCCACCTTGCCAAAGGTTGGGCAAGATTTCCGACCAAAGGGTCTGCGGGCTGATACCGAAGTTTGTCCCGTTGGTGATTGTGGTTCTATTTGTATGTGTCATTTCATATCCTTTCCGATACAAAGTCAATACTACTCAATACCGAATGAAATGTCAAGTCAATTAGGATTTATCCACACGAGTCCTACGAATGTACTGTCGTAGTTGCTCCACATCTCTGTACCTCTTGCCGACTATGCAATCCCCCTTACATCTTGTGCAACTGTAAACCGTACCGAGGTCACCACCATAAACCTCATAAAAGCCGACCCCCAAACACTTCCCGCAACGCCGTGCGTGAACACCGTCATTATCGACGACAATGGTCTCCCCATAGTAGGTCTCAACCACTGAGTACTTCAACTGCACACCTCGATAGACTTAGCGACTTGCTTTCGTCAATCCTAATATCAAATCTTAGATAGCGCCTTCACTCACTCACAATCAAATAAGTATTTAATTATTAATTAGTGCCCATCCCACATCTCCCAGTCTTGTCGATGACCCCATCAAAACACCAAATAGACAAGCACATTCCACCTATGAAGGGATGGATGCTTGGGCACTCCCACCACCACAATCTAGGCACAAATGTGATGCTCTAGGCACTAAAAATGGCTCATTTTAGGCACTATTTGATGCTCCTAGAGCACTTGTAAGACACTTGTAGGACACTCATTTGACTAAAAATGAAACATTTAGATGCTTCTAAGCACTAAATCGCTTGGAAAATCGGCTCACCTCGGCACCAAAACGGCATAAAAACGGCATAAAATCCCGCATCTCGAAACGATTCGTGAAGAGCCAAAAACATAACGTTCCTTCCTCAGCGCCCAAAGCCATTTTTCGTCAATGTACGATTCTTCTTTGTCAGTACAGGACACTTAGGCATTTATAGCATAAGAAGTTCGTACATCGGTGCTAAACTGTACTTTATGGATGAAGAACGTCGCTCCGCTCGTGATTTAGACCTGCCCGAAGAAGAAAGACTAACTCTGACCACCGATTGCGACACAAAAGCCAAGCGCAACTGTCGTGCTCGTCAACTGTATGAAGCAGGATGGACGCTCCGTGCTATCGGAGAGGCGTTCACGCCCCCATACAGACGTTCAACTGCGAAGTACTGGGTGGAGCAGGGGGATTACGTCCACCGTATCAACGTCCCTATCCCAACCCCGAACGTCAGACCTACGGGTTATCAGCGTAAGAAGCCAATTAGCCCCGGTATCCCACTAGCCACTCAACAACGTCTAGCCCAACTTGCCCCCTTAGCCCGTTACTTCCGTAGCGGGATGGCGTCGACGTCGATACAGGCTCAAGCAAATCAAGAACTGAATGAGTTGGTTTATGAGTTGTATTCCAGCAACGTCACTATTGCGGAGATTGCCCGCGCAGCGAACGTCACGTTCCGCGCAATTGCTCGTAGACTGGGTAGGTAATGTCTACTCCTATAATTCTTATTGACGTTTTCCCAGCAAACGTCATTGTTGCCCCTGAGAATTTTCTTGACGATTTCACTGAGTTGAAAATTACGTCGGGGATTCCAAACACTTTGTATCGTGATGTGACGCGCATCATTGTTACTGATACTCGAATCATTGTTGCTCAAGATACGCCTACGGGTGCACAGATTGTGGGCAACGAGGAGTACGAGAAGTTTGTTAAAGGCTCGCGTCCAGATTATTACTCTTATGTTGTCACTAAGTCTGGTAAGCAGATTGGGTTCTATAAAGACCACGGTTGCGGGTGTGCGTCTAGGTTGAAGAGTTGGAACCCGTATAAGACTATTCTTTCGACGAACGGATAAGAATGTTTACTCAAGACCCGCTGTTTCTTTTTATTATATTTTCTTTAGCGACGTTTAGGTTGGCTCGTCTTGTGACGACTGACCAAATCTTTGCTCCACTGCGAGAAAAGATTTGGGAGCGGTTTCCGCCTAGTACTCAGTTCGGTTACTTGTTTACGTGCATGTGGTGTACGTCGATTTGGACAGCATCACTTCTGGTTGCTTGTTATACAATATTTAGTACAGCGACGTTGATTTTCGCTACCATGCTTGCGTTGTCGGCCGTTGCTGGATTGATAGCCGCACGTTTGGACGATTGACCTTACGTTCCGTTAGAAGAAACTAGGAGACGACCCATTGGGTATCTTTAGCCGTAAAAGTAATGAGCCTGCCAGTACTGGCGGTCAGCAGATACGTGCATCTGTTCCTAGAACTAACGTAATTCCTTCCGCGCCTAGTAGTAATTCTATTTTTCTTCCCGTTGTTAACGCGGCGCAGCCTGTGGCGTTTAATGCTCCGCGTCCTTTGACCGCAGCAGCGACTCAAATCAAACTTGGTGACCGCAACGAAGCAGAAGTTTTTAAAGAACGTCGAGCGTCTGGCTCTAGTACGTGGCAGACGGAGGCGTGGGAGTATTACGACGCTATTGGTGAAGTGAAGTACGCCTTTAATCTTGTCGCTGCCGTTGTTTCAAGAATCCGTCTTTACCCTGCGGTTGTGTCTAATCCTGCGGAGTCGCCTAGCCCTATCCGTAATATTGATGATTACGACCAGCGCATTGTCGCAGCGTCGGAGCGGGCTATTCAACGGCTTGATAGTGCGTATGGTGGGCAGGCTGGTCTTTTGAGGGACGCAGCGTTGAATCTTCAGGTTACGGGTGAGTGTTATCTTACGCAGGTCCCTGAGCGTATTGGTTCGGGGCTTCCAGAGTCGTGGGATATTCGTTCTATTGACGAGGTAAACACTGACGGTAAGGGTAATTACTTTATTACGCCTCGTCGTGAACTTCGTAATATGACGGGAAGTTCTAAGCGTGGAGTTATCTCTCTTCCTAAGGGTGCTTTCATTGGTCGTATTTGGAAGTCGCACCCTCGTTATTCGGATGAGGCAGATTCTTCATTGCGCGGTGTTCTTGACTTGTGCGCTGAACTTCTTCTGTTGAACCGCACGTTCCGTGCGACTGCAAGAAGCCGTCTTAACGCTGGTGCGTTGTATCTTCCTGACGGTTTGAGTGTCGCGGCTACGGCAGACCCTAACTATCCGTATGACGATGCTGACGGCGTGTTTACTGAGCCTACGGTTGAGGAACTTGAAGACGAGTTCGAGGACCAACTTATTGATGCTATGACTACGCCTATCAAGGATGAGGATTCTGCGAGCGCTGTCGTTCCTCTTATTATTCGTGGTCCTGCAGAACTTGGCGACAAGATTAAGCAGTTCAAGTTTGAGCGTTCGTTTGACCCTGCACTCGCTGCTCGTTCTGACCGTGTGCTGGAGCGTATTCTTCAGGGTCTCGACGTCCCTAAGGATGTTGTTACGGGTCTCGCTAACGTCAAATACTCGAACGCACTTCAGATTGACGAAGCACTGTACAAGGCTCACATTGAACCTTTGATGCTTCTTATTGCGGATGCGCTGACGGTTGTGTACTTGCGTCCTTATTTGACTGCTAATGGGTTTAGTGACTCTGAGGTTGAGCGTGTTGTTATATGGTATGACCCGACTCAGGTTGCTACTCGTAATGACCGCGCTATGGATGCTGACACAGGTTTTGAGAAGATGGCTGTCTCGTATGAGACGTGGCGACGTACTCATGGGTTTGCTGAGTCCGAGGCTCCTAGCCCTGATGAACTTGCTCTTCGACTCATTATTGATAAGGGAGCAATTACTCCTGAACTTACGGAGGCGATGCTTGGTGCGGTTGCCCCTGACGTTATGGAGAAAGTTCGTGCTGCTGGGCAGGCAGCAAACCCGACTCCAGCAGTTCCCGGTCTTGACCAACTTTTGAGTGGTCAGCCAGTGGAGGAGGGTGCTCCAGCACCCGCCGAAGAAGCAGCACTTGCTGAACCTCAAGCAGCACCCATTGACGAAGTACCAGCAGAACCAGCACCAGCACCTATTTCACCGCAAGACGTGGCACCCCCTGAACTTGCGGAACCAACACCTAACCCATAAGGAAAAACAACATGCATGAATCAGGACTAACGAAGCGCGATTTGGCGGAGAAACTTGCCGTTATTTTGTCTGATGTGGTGAACTATAAGTTCACGGCTCACGGGTATCACTGGAATGTTAAGGGACCTAATTTCCCGCAGTTCCATAAATTTTTTGGAAAACTTTACGAAGACGCCGAGGGTTCAGTTGATACTTTTGGTGAGAGTATCCGTACTTTGGGGTATGACGCTCCTCAGACGTTGACGGATTTTATGTCAATGGCGTGCATGGAGTCTCGTATTGTTGCGGGCGACCCAATTCAGATGTCTCTTGAGTTGTATGGGCACAATGCCCATATTCGCGAATGCTTGCTGGTTGCTTTTGAAATGTGTTCTGCGTTGAACCAGCAGGGTATTGCTAACTTCTTGGCTGAACGTATTGGTGTCCACGAAAAGTTTATGTGGCAGTTGTCGACCATTGCTGGGCTTGACTCGACTAGTATTTCGGACTTGCACTAGGAGTTTATAGATGAGTAGTAAGCAAGAAATTGAGGCGCTGAACGCTCTTATTGAGAGTGCAAGTGAACGTGTTTATCAGTCTGCTTGGGTAGTTCCTAAGCAGTACAACATTATTGGTCAGGCAATGGCTTTGGTTGCGTCTGCTAATAGTTCTGTCCCTGTGGAGCGCAACATTTCTCGTTATGATGCTGAACGAGTTTTGGAGCGTGCTTTGGATAGGACTGCGCTGAGTGTTACTAATTTGGATTTTCGTGAACTTAAAGTTTTACGGGAATTTTCTGATTTTGTTGAGGCGGCTACTACTGGTCGGCCTCTTAAGGTTTCTTTGGACTATTCAGACTTTTTGCCTTATGGTCACCCTCAGTCGACGAAGAATGTTTCGCAACTTTCGGCGGAGGAACTTCGTGAGCGCAAGATTCAGTGGGAAGTTTCTAACCCTCAAATTCAGGATGAGTACCGTCCGATGATTGCTTCGGCGTATCGTGCCCCTGCGGGTACGGTTGAGCGTGATTATTTGGTGGCACGTCTTCAGGCTTCGCCTGCTGGGGCTGTTCCTGCCCAAACGTTGCTTGACCTTATCAACGAGTAAAGTACACGCAAAAAATAGTTTGCTATAATTATTTAGACAATCACCCTGTTCAGGAGATTTTATATGACCGACGCGTTTGGACTTCCCATTGAGGGCGAAGAGCCAGAATGTATTCTTGAGTCCCTAATCGCAGCGGGTCAGTGGAGCAGTGGCGGTAACAGCACTCTTGCTCGTCGTCTTCGTGTTGCTATGCAACGTCGTGACCGTTACGGGCGTTGGGCGGAGATGGGTGGTGGCGTTTCTTTTAAGGGTCGTCTAGGTGGCGGAGTTGCCACGTTTATTGGTCGTTATGTTGGTCCTGCTGAACGCGATAACTACCTTCGTGTCTATATTGGTGAGGACCAGAATGGCGCAAAGAAGGGAATCTATGAGGTCCCTTCTAAGGTTGCTACGGTTGCTAAAGCAATTATTGGTGAAGAGGACCTTGCTGAAGCAGGAGTCAAACTAGACGTCAATTCTAAAAGAGTTGGTGAAGTTCTTGACCGTGACATTGAGCCTATTGAGGATATGTTCAAGGGTGCGCCTAATGAGGCAGACCAAGACATTATTGATAACGCTGAACTTAACGCTGATGAGCAGGCAGTTCAGGATGCTAACCGTAAGAAGGCTCCCAGTTACAAGAGTTACAACGTTGTAGATAAAAAAGGTAATCCTGTATCGAAGGAAGACCAAGGAAAGCCTGAAGCATCAGATGAGTTCCCTGGACCGTATGTTGCTGGCAATCCAACTGACGAGCAGTTGTTGTGGGCGCGTCGTAATATTCATTCTCAACTTGGTGTCCCTGAGGCGGGTTTTTATCCTGATAAGAAATTTGAAGACCTTCAGGAAATGTGGGATGAAATCAATCGTGAACCTAACTTAACTGAAGCGCAACGTAATGCTCGTAGAGCACCCATTCGTAGCCAACTTTTGATTGATGGTCAATTTGACCGAGACCCCCGCAGTAGGGACAAGGCACTTACCGCCCTTTTGGATAACCGTTTTGAGCCTCAACCGCTTCGTCCTCCTGTCGAGGAGGCCTTGCCACCCGTTGAGCCTAAAGTAGACGCCGCTGCTCAGAAACTGGTAAAAGATGTTTCTAACGGTGATGTGCTTATTGACACTACTGGTTTCGAAGAGCCTGCGCTTCAGCACATTGGCGGAGTTATTACTAGCAAGTCTTATGACACTGTAAGGGGTACGGCCACTTTTGAAGTGACTACTCGTAGCGGTGAAAAAGTTTCGCTTGTTCGCAGAATTGATGGCGTTGTTGGAATCTCTCCTAGAGAGAGTAGAGAGGGCGGAAACAGACTTAGTAGGTCTGGAAACGCTGCTTACCAAGAGTGGCTGAATAATCAGAGACGTGCCAATGTTCCTCCTCAAACTGAGTCCCCCCAGCCTCAAGGGCCAGAGGATGGTGGCGGTCCTCGACCCCCTAGTGATGGTGGCGACGGCGGCGGTGGCGGCGACGGTTCTGAACCGCCGAGTGATGGTGGTGGTGACGACACTTCCCCGACTCCTTCGGACGACGAAGAATTTGATGTTGTCATTGAGGCTGGCGACGACGGAGTTGCCCGTGTAGTTGAGCCTACCGCTGGTGAGTCTGATTCAACCTTCCCCGACCTGATTAGTGAGCACGACAAACTTGACGGGGTTAATCTTCCCCCGAAGGCAAGAAAAGCCCTTGACAATCTTCTTGAGTACAGGAAGAAGGCTCTTGCAAAAATGAAGCGTGCAGCAGTTGCACGTGATGAAGAAACTTACGAACGTAATTACGCTATTGCCTCTACTACCACTCGTGCAATTAACCAGTTGGTTGATGCACATCTAAACGGCGACGTGATGACTGCCCCGTTCTTCCGTGGAGACGAGGCTTCCCGTATTGACAATATGAGAATCTTAAAGTCTAGTGTGGTTACGGGGACAGTTGCTCAGGGTGATGCTTCTGACTTGCCTGTTGGCTCCACATTTATACAAAAAGCAGATGCTATTGCAATTGCTAAAGACGGAATGCCGTTTTTTCTAAAATTTAGAAATGGTTCGGGAGTTTATGCTTACACCTTAGATGCTAATGGTTTGCCTGAGCACATGATTTCTAGTCTTGGAGTCTCTGAATTGGGGGGAACCGCTACCGGGAGAAATAACGACTTGTTTGACGCCCCTAATTATGCCTCGATTGGGATGATTAAGACCCATGTCAAAGGCTCCAGACGGTACGACCTTAATAATGGGGCGGTGGAGACCCAGCAGAATAATGGTCTTGCTGGTTTTACTATTTTGATGGCTCGTTGGGCTTCGCAACGTTCTGGTAGAAGATTTTCGCACAGTGGTACTCTCTATGCACCCGGAAACTTCTATTCAAAAATGGTTTCGCTTAACATGCTTGACCATTCAAGAACGCAACGAGAGAAGTTTATTTTTGAGCGTTATGGGCGAATGGACCACCCGTTGTTTAAGGTGATGGACTCGCAGGGGCTTCTAAGTGATAGTTTTAAGAAACCTCTCACTATTACCACTCAGGAAGGTGGCGCAAACGAAAGCCCAATGTGGAACAGTTTTGCTTCCCAGTTTTCCGATACCTCAGGCAAATTTCCCCGAAAAGTTAGGCAATTTTTTAAAGACAATCCTGACGCCATACCAGGTGTCGACTACCCAGATATTTTTGAGGACCATGTTAAGTCTCCTCAGGGTGATGTTTCTAAGTTTGATGTTCAAACAATTTTGTTGCAGACCACGTTTAAGGACGGCGATACTCGTGATGAGGCTGTAGCAAAACTTCGTGCTTTGGAAGATTCTTTGGCTCGTTGGGAGGCGCAGTTAACTGAGTCGCAACGTGCAGATGCGTTGGGTGGGGCACTGAGGCTAATCAGTACAGAACGTCAAAAACTTAAGTCGTTTGTTGATGCTTTTGAAAAAGTAGATTTCCCTGACGATTTTAGGGTTGAACAAAATAAAGGCTTGGAAGATGACAAAGTTAAATTCTTTGACAGCCCGTTTGCGGGTACCTCAGGATTTACACAGTTTGATGCACCGTCTGATGTTCGTGCAGTTCCTGTCGGTCCAGACTTTGATTTTAGAACTATTATTCCTGATGGTCAGCCTGAGGACTGGACCGAGTTGCCGAGCCTTTTGGCTGGAAGATTCTCTACTGAAGAATTAGTTAGAGGTTTGCGAGACGCCGTTTTGACCAACAAAGATGGCAGAATTGTCTCTATTTCTCGTGACGGAAAAAATTATGAGGTTCAGGGTGGCTCGGTTTATCGTGCGCTCATGGACCAAGGGGCAGACGCTGCTGACATTCTTGCAAAAATTTATGACGAGGCACGTGGCGATAATGTTAACAGCGACAAACTTTCTAAGTTTAGAGAGCAGTTGCGACCTATTCAGGAAGATATTGACAAACTTCGCGCCCAGTTTGGTGAGTTGGCACCTGCAGTTGATTTTAATGTAATTGGTGGTAATTATGAGGAAGTAAACGGTATTGCGTTTGCTGACCCCGTGGTTAGACGTGCAGGGGACGATGTTCCTACCGCTCAGAAGTTGCGTCCTATTGTTGAAAACACCAATTTTATTTTGGGAGCGGCGGGTCGAGGAAGCAACATTTATGATAGCCAAAGACCGTATGCTCCGCAGTTGACTGCCGAAGATTGGGTGTTCGATGGTATTACGGACGACCCTCGCATTATTGCAAGAAATTTTAGTCCCCGTACTCTTAAAAATGCTTTGATGGACTCTATTAGGGGTCGTAAACGTCTTGTTAAATTGCAGTTTGCTAATGGGTCTCAGAGGGACGTTGCGATTGATGCAATTAGGGATGCGCTTCAACATCAAGGGGTAGATGTTCAGGGGTACATTACAGCAGACCGTTCTCTTAATTTCACTGTGCCAAAAAATACTGTTAGTCAATTGGGGCTAGAGACCCTGCGAGATGGCACTACGGTTGCCAAGTATTCAATTGGTCAGGGGAACACTCAACTTAGTATTCGCGTGAAAACGGATGCCCCCGGTCAGCAGGTAATTGTTGACATGATGGATAGTGATGGTGTCACGGAGCATTCGGTGGGCGCTATTACTTTTGAAAACGGCCAATATTTTGTTAGTTACAGGTCTCCCAGCAAGCGTGACGGTTCAAGACCATTTGGGGCTGTTGACGGGGATGCCGACCAAGTTCCGTTTGCTACTTTGGGCGAAGCGGCTTTAAATCTTAGAGTTGCGCTTATCGATGACTTGAATGCCAACAACAATTCGACAGGATTCTTTCCTACACTGAATGCACTCGTAAAATTGGCAACACGAGATGAAGTTGACAATTTTGGTAAGGGTGAAATAGCGCTTCTTGAACCTCGAATAGATTTTGTGCAGCCTGAACCCGGTGAAAGAAACAACATAAGGTTTGCGTCAAGAGCAACGTATGGTCGTGCGGGAAGACTTGGTTCGCAAAAAATTCTTCTAACTGAGTACAACAAACCTGAGGAAACAGATTTAGTTACCAGAACTACTCTTTTTGACGGTACAGTCGTGGTTGACCAGTTTGGCAAAGTTTCTACTAGAGACGACGGGCTTTTTAGTTACCAAAATAACGCAACGGGTGAAGTAAAACTTTATGAAACTAGAGACGCCGCTGTTTTGGCTATGGGTAGAGATTATGCAGTTGCTAATGGTCATAAAAACATTGTTATCTCTGACGAAAAAGTTTTAGAAGATTATGACAGAGAACTTGCTCAAAAAGGTGTCAGTGCCGGGGACTTTGTTGTTAACGATAGTGCTGATGAACGTGTAGGTGTGGCACCAGCCAAACTTGCTGATGGTGCCATTGGAGAGGTTTCTATTACTCTCAATAAACGTAATCCGGGCAGGTTCCGACAAGACAACCCGCACCATGTTCTTGCATCTTTTGAAATTAAGCCTAGTTCTCCTGATGGTGCTATCAACAATGCTCCCGTAATTAGTGGCTCAGTTAAGAGGACGGGTCTTGGCACGTGGACGGTAGAAATTAATCAACCGGGTCAACCTCGCATTAGGCAGACTTTTAGACCGAATGACCAGCAAGCCAATGCGGTTACTTACATGGCTGAAAAACTTATTCTTAATTATGGACTCGATGCTGCTACTGTTAGTGACATTCTTAGGGTTAATCGTCCTTTGCAGGCTCGTCCAGCGCGTGCGCCTGATGTGACTCCGCCTAGTAATGCTCTCCCGGCTGACCAAATTTTGCAACCTGAAAACATGCCTGTCAATGCTGAGCGTGTTCAGAATGTTCTTGACCGCGTGCAGAACCAGATGGTAACTTTCCCCGTGTCTTTGATAGCAGTAAATAGGAACGAACCCGGCTCTTTCAGAGAGTTGGAAGCAGCGGGGTATGTTCGTGGTCCTAGGCTTGGCGGTGCAGGTGGTGCGTTTAGTCTTGTGCTTCCAGATGGCAGAACTGTAAAGATTAAAACTAATTCACGTATTGACACAAGAAACCGAGGACGAAAAAACAGGATGGAAGCGCTTGTCCATCATTTGTTTGATATGGGCGGAATTATCACGACTGGTGGTGGTTTGGGTCAGGATTCTGACGGTAACGTAGTTATGGCTGAGGTGTTGGAGCCTCGCACTGTGAATGGTAATCCTTGGCAGACAATGCCTCAGTTGGACCCTGCATATGAAAAGGCTAGGGAAGATTTAAGACGGGCACGTGTTTTTGAGGCTTGGTTCAATGAGGAAGACTCTATGAACAACTCTGGTAACCATTTGCTGATTAGAGATAAGAATGGTGATTTCCGAGTAGTCATTTGTGATGGCGGTGGCATGCTTAAGTATGGTGCGTTACATATGGGCGAAAACGGCGGTTTTACACGAGACCATGTACGAGACTATTTAGAGAGACGAGGTAAATTTAGGGGTCTAATTGAGGCTTTTGAGGCTGGTCGATTAGATGAGCAGATTTCTTTCACGGGTGGAACCATGACTCCCCGCCAGTTCCAACAAATTCTTCGTGAGCGGGTTCTTCCTTTTACGCCTGACCTTATTCGTCGGGCAGTTTCGGGTTCGTTGACTGACCCTGACGATATTAGGGATACTGCTGATAATTTGATTAGGCGTCGTGCTGAGATGCTTGAGTTGTTTGGTATTCCTGACGTTCACGCGAACAACCAGAACAGCGCAAACCCGAACGTTTCTGCACCTGCTGGTGGCGACGGCGGCGGTGGCGGTACACCTCCGAGTGGCGGTGGCGGTGGCGGTGGAGACGGCGGCGGAGGTCCGTCTTCTTCAACCACGCCACCCAATTTCCCTCCTGACTCATCGATTGTTGAGTTCGAGAAAGAAGACGGAGGACCTGCTGGTCGCCTTGCTGTAAGAAGCACTGGCCCCGACGCACGGGAAGTTTTTGATGAAGACGGGCGAGTAGTAGGAAAAACTTTTAAGCGCAGTAACGGCGACCATGTTGTTGTTATGAACCCTGACGATGCTGATAGACCTGAAGGTGTTCGCTTAGTTGCTCACGTTTTTGATGGAAGCAATCCTTTGGCTAGAACTGGCGCTATGAACATGCTCAGCGCACTGGCTACTCGTGCTTCTGGTGGAAACATAGATGGAACTCAAATAAATCTTTTTGACCCTACGGGTGACCGACTAGATGCTAACTTATTTGACATTGGTGAACGCGCAAAAGAAAATGGTCGCAAATACGAAAATGTAGGGGCTTTTGTTGACCAGCAGGCGCGTACCGTTTCTGAATCCACCAGGAACACAGTTGTTGATTTAATTCGCTCTAAAGAAATGCCTAGCGCCGAGCGTCGTTCTTTGAATGACCTTCTTTCTACCCCCGAACTGCTTGGTGGTGAGGCTGTTTATGTTGAAAGACAGATTCGCGCCTATCCTGATAGAGCACGTTCTGATATTGCTAGGTCAGACGCCGCCAATGCTAATAATGCTGGCGATGCACGTCAACCTAGTGATTTGGATAACGCACAGCCAGCCCGCGACAATGTTCTTGTTACGGTAGACAAACTTGTTGCTGGTGATGTTGTTGACGGGCTTGGGCGCGTCGCTTTTGTGTCCGACGCTGGCGAAGGCAGAGTTGCGGTAGGTTACATTCCTAACGCTGGTGGACCTTTGAGAGTGATTCAAATTCCGTCTACGAGTGCGGTGAGACGTGTAACCAACCCTGAGGGGCAGGGAACTGACCTTCCCGGTGGAAACAACAATGTGGCACGTTTCCGTCAAGAGGGTAACGAGACGATTAATGACGTCAAGCGTGCTTACCCGAACCACAGAGTTCTTCCTAATGGTGACCTTGTTGTTGCTACTAGAACGTATACGGAGGCTAGAGGAAACAAGTTCCTTTACGAAGTTGTTGTGCACCGTAATGGTACTGAAGAGTTTGTTGCGTATGCTCGTAGAGTACGACTGGATGCAAACAATAACCCGATTCCCGGCACTGAAGAAGCCGCTGGAAGAACGCATTATGCACACTCTTCTCAGGCTTTGTTGAACAGAGTTCCTGCACTTATCAATAACGGTAACCGTGGAATTATGGCTCCTGCGCCTGGTCGTTGGTTTACGCAACTTGGTGACCGAAAGCCAGAAGTTATTGACCCGCGCACTGGTCAACTGATTCACCCTGATGTTCTGCCTAACCGTCATGGAAACTTTATTGGCGATACTGGTATTGAAAAAACTGGTAACGGTGTTAAGGATTCTCTCATTTCTTACATTGCGGAACTTGTTGACCGTGGTGTCGATACTCGCGACATCATTGCCCGTATGACTCGGCAGAGAGTTCTTGATAACAACCAACTTATGGATGTTATTGAACGTATCGAAGCGGCTCGTAGATTCCCCGGTATTAACGCGGTTCCTTACGTTGGTAAGGATAGAAACACTATTGTTCGGGTGGGCGATGTTGTTGACCACTTCGATTTTGAGGGCAACCTTTTGAAGAGGGGCGGGGTTGTTAAGTCTCGCAGACGTCTTGTGGTTTATGACAAGGTTCAGGGTAGATACGAGTATCGAGACATTCTTTATGTCCAGTTCCCGGGTAGAAGAGGGCAGACTCCGATTGCTGCGCGTCGTCTTCAGCCTACGCAACGTGGTGATGGTAGCCCTGTCCGTACTATTGCTGATGAGGCGGGCGGTGTTGCACCGATTGTGCCGTCGCGTGTTGAGGTTGTTGAGCCGATTAATATGCGTGACGGAGGGGGAGAAAATCTTCCTCTTCCTAACGGTTATCAGGTTGTTGTCCGTTCTAATGGGACTACTGTTATTCGTGAAGATGGCGACGCGTCACCTACTAAGGCTTATGCACTTATTCAGCCTCCTGTTCGGGATGGCGAAAAGTTTAAGGCTTCGGCGTATAACGCTGATGAGATGGCTGCTCAGGATGCGGAAGAGTTTGATTCTTATCAAGAGGCGCAGGATTGGGCTATCAATAGTATTAATGATATAAACGCTGGCGCTGCTGGTGGCGGTAGCGATAATAATGTGGTACCGTCTAATGTTGTAGAGAAAGGAACATCTGATGCTGACTCAAGAAATGAAGGACGCCTTCCTCAAGCGGAACCTGGCAGACTTCCCAGAGGTCTCGGACTACTCCGACGAGAAAATACTCTTGTCGATTCAAATGGGAATGTAGTTGCTCGCTTAATTGACCATGCTGAGCGAGACACTGCTCTTCGTGAGCAGGGTATTCCTACGCCCGACCTCTTTGAAGTTGCGCCTGGTAACGAGGCACTGTTCCACCGAGCGATTACCGATGCGTCAAGGTCGAACGCTTATGGTTCGTCGTTGTCTGTTCCCGACAACGCATCAGACTATGTAGGCACTCGTCTGTTTATGACTGAAGACGGCCTTGCTGGCTTCGGTGTTAAAGCAGATGGCGACATTATTTCTGTGTTCCGCCACGAGAACGGTCCTCAGGGTGTTGGTCGTTCGCTTGTTGCAAACGCTGTTGCCCAAGGTGGGTATCGTCTTGACGCATATGACACGGTTCTTCCAAAGATTTATGCTAAAGAAGGATTTGTCCCCATTGCTCGCGTTAAGTTTGATGGGGCGTTTGTCCCTAATTGGGACCGTAACTTGTATAGGGAATTCAACAACGGTGAGCCAGACGTCGTGTTTATGGCGTATAACCCTAACGCTGTTGGTAACGACTACAGCCCACTTTCTGAACCTCACGCCGAGAACTACGATAAGGCTGCTGAAAAGTCTTCTGCAATTCTTGACGACTACATTCGTAGAATTGAGGGACAAATAGGTGTCCCCTATAGTGTTATAGGTCGAATGGACATGTTTGGTGACAGAACTAAACCCAGAATTGCTGAGGCGCTTCAAGAGGCTATCGACAAGTGGAACTTGGATAATCAGGGTGGCCGTCAGCCCGGTGACCAAACTGATGTTGGCATTGCGGGTTATGTTGAAGAGTTTGGGGATGGTTTTGCTAACTGGATTGCTCCCCTCGGATTTAAACAAATGGATATGGTTGAAAGAAGGCGTCTTGGTAAGCCTTACGGTTTCTACAGATTAGGGCCAAACGCGAACGGTAAGTTTACGGCTGACTTCTTTGATGCTAACGGTACACAACGTGCACAAAATTTTGATTCTGTAGAAGAGGCGCGACAGTACCTTCTTGACAACATTAATGATGCTGTTGGAGACGGCTTCCAAGTTGGTGAGGGAATTCCGAGCGGGTTCCGAGAAGTCACACTGATTGCTGATATGTGGATGGTTAGAGGTACAATAGACGGCGAAGATGCATATTCGACGTATAGCACCACACCTAACGGAACTGGCGGTGGTTACGACTACGGTTTCTATAAGTCAGGGGTACGCCTCGGTGGAGGCACAAAACCTAGCATTGCCGAAGCACGTCAGGCTGGTATTGACCTTATAACCGAACTCATTGATGCACCCGTAGCGGAGCAGCAGGGTAACGGTGGCGTAGGTGCTCCCGACAACTTTATTAACAGACTCCCTGCGGGCTACAAGGCTAACTTCTTTGGCGATTCCGTAATTGCTTTTGGACAAGACCCTCGACAGCCAGCCGCTCTTTGGGATGCGTCTAACGGAGATGTGTTATATTTTAGTACTTACCAGCGTTATCTTGAGCGCGGATTTGATGGTGCCGACGAGTCAGAGATGGGCGTGTTTAACCGAGCAGACTTTGATAATAAAGCAGTAGAGCACATTAACCTAGCGCAACAGGAAAATCTACCAGTCATTCAGTTAAATGACGCGTTCAAGCGTGTACTTACTGATAGAGAGATTACCGCGCAGTTGCCCGCTGGCTACCAGAACGAGAGTAGAGCACTCGAAGGTTTTGATGGACCTGCTACTATTTTCTTCAACCCCAACGACCCCAACGCTAAAGCAGTAGCAATTGATAGAGATAACGGTGAAGTACGTATATACGGTTCTTATCAACAAATTCTTGATAACGATGGGGCACGTAGCATATATGACGGACTCTATGACCCAATGCGTGCCCAAGTTAAGGTCATTCAACTCATTGACCGAGACGCACTGTACCGAGCACCCGCAGCGGAACAGCAAGGTGGCGGTCAGTCAAATGCTGCTGGCGCACTCCCTGAAGGTTACGAAAGAAATGACTCTGCGGGTGGTCGACATGTTGAAATCAAGGGCACCGAATCAGGACCTTACGGTTACGCTAATAGGACTGCCAACGGTTGGGAAGCCAATCACTGGGATAGTTACAATGATTTCCTTGCTGGAAACAGCCCTAGAATCACCCCCCACGCAGACTTAGATTCCGCGCTTCAGGATGTTATTGAGCAGATTAATCTTGCTAACCAAAGAAACAATCCTCCAGTCGCTCCGATTCCCGACGGCTACGAACTAAACGACATTGATGGGACGCTGCCAATGTTTGAAGTTCAGCGTACCGACGACACTGCTAACGGTGGTTATGTTTTGGCTGAGCAGGGTGCTGATGGAAGATGGCAAGCACAGTCGTGGGCCAGTAAGAGTGATGCAGAGCGTCGCAGATTCCAACGTCCAGATAGTTCTGAATCTTTTGACACTCGTGAAGAAGCGGTGGCGTGGGCTGGAAGCAACGTTGGTGCACCTAATGCTAACGGTAACAGCACTGGTCTCTCTGACGCGGAAGTTCAGGCAGAGATGGCTCTGATGAATTTGGGCGACGCAGACATGATTAGAAACGTCTTCCCCAACGGAAACTATAACAATAGAGTCAGACGAATGGCAGCACTACACAAAAAGTTTAGAGAAATGCCGTATGAAGTTGAGTCTGGGTTGCAGACAGGTCAGGGTTCTGGAGTTAACGAAATCCAAAGAATTCGTTTTGAGGATGGAACTTATGCGTATCTTAAGGCTAGTCCAGCGCAAGCCCGTATGCACGAAGTTGCCGCTGGGTTCTTGCTTGAAGCAGTCGGAATAAATCCAAATGAAGATTGGATTGCTGCCAGAGTCAAAAATGAATTTGGAGAAGACCGTGTTCTTATGGACCACAGAGAAAACGAAGTCCAAGGTCGTAGTTATGGCGGGAACGCGGCAGAACTGAAAAACGCACGTGAAATTGGTTTATTTGATGTTCTCTTTGAAAATGGGGATAGGCATCCAGGTAACTGGCTTGTTAATGGGGATACGGCAATTCCCATTGACCACGGGTTTATCATGTTTGGTGCTCCCGCCTACGGTATATTTAAAAGATTGGTAGAAAAATTCCAAGATGGGGACTCTGATTACGCAGACTTGTTTACCAAAAATGAACTCATCACGATTAAAACTAGACTACGAGCCTTGGGACTACTGTTTAATGGTATGCAGATGGAGCAAGAAAGACGTGGTGATAGTTCCGACTATGAACAGAAACTTGAAGATGCCATTGAAAGACTTGATGAATTGATTGGAGTTGCCCGATAATGATTGCATTTTATGATGTCGATATTAACAGTGGAAATAAACTTATTGGTACGGTGAAAATCGTAGACGGAAAGTTTGTTTCTAGTGACCCAACACTGGAGGGTATGTATGAGGAAAGAACTCCAGAAGATTTTGTCACGCGTTTTAAAAATTGGAATAACGGCTACATGGCTTCTTTTGAGGTTCCTGACGATGAGGAACCAAGTGCTACATACCCGTGGGGAAAAGGATAACTGATGCCAGAAAACAAAAACTTTAACATTCTGTCTGAAACGGTGAATGTTGTGTACCCCACTGCTGGAGTTTTTTTAGGTGGCGGTTCTGAAGAGTTTAGGGACGCAATGCTGGGCGCTTACTATGATTCTTCGGAAGAGTCGAAGGGTCTTTATGTTGCGTTGGTTTCTGGTGCAGTGAAGTACTACGACATTGATGCGGCAGAGGTCTTCCCTCAGGGTGACCCCGGAATTATGAGATTTAGTATTGGGGAAGCCGACTACCTTTTCCGCCCCCTCTATAGCGAGGATGGCCAGTGGCTTTCTAAGTATGGGGTTGACCTTCCTAAAGAAGTTTTGGAACGTAAAATTGCTTTGGATGGTTTTTCGGCTTTGGAAAAATTTACTGGGGTGGAGTTGGGCGACCCTCTTAATTATTTTGAAGCAATGTATTTGTATTTCACGGAGTCAAATCCTAACGTTGTGTCTATTGACTATTCTTCTTCTTACGGAAACTATTCTCGCCGTGACGGGCAGTGGGAACTTTCTGACATTGAAATAGGCCTTTATGATGATTTGCTTGCCGTAGAAATTAAGCGGGATAAGGCTAAAGAAATTGTTGACTTGTTTGACGCAAGCAAAGGAAAACTACTAGTAAAAGACACTATTGACGCTACTTTTCAGTTAACAGATAATTCTGAATAATCTATACTTGTTTATACAAGGTTTTGCTCAAAAATAAGGAATTATTTAATGTCAAAGTTTCTCGGTAGGCGAGACAACCTAGCAGTTTTCTCTAATGAAACTAATTTTGTTTCTGTGGACACTGCCCTCAATGTTGTCATCGAAACTGGGTATGTTGACGAGAATTTTTCTGTGGATTCTTTTGAGCAGACTGGTGAACGTTTTGAACTTCCTGTTTTGGATTTGGTTCTTTCGGCGCTTTCCATTCTTGAACCTAAACCTTTAACTGCTTCGGCACGCATGTATACGGTTCCTTCGGGGGTTGTGGCTGAGGCCAAAAAGGCGTTGAAGTGGCGTCGTGAAGAGGGCAGGGGCGGAACCCCCGTTGGTTTGAACACTGCTCGTCGTCTTTCTAAGGGCGGGCAGATTGGTATTGAAAAAGTTCGCCACATTGCCAAGTATTTCCCTCGTCACGAAGTTGACAAAAAGGGTAAGGGCTGGGAGCCGGGCGAAGACAACTTCCCCAGCAACGGGCGTATCGCCTGGGCGTTGTGGGGTGGCGACGCAGCGTGGCGTTGGGCTAAAGCAATCGTTGAGCGCGAGAATAAAAATGCTCTTACTGCTGACGGCTATCTAGAAAGAATTGGCGCAGAGATTGAGCCGTTTAAATATGCTGAAGAATTGCAGGAAAGTGTTGCTCCTGACTTTTTGGCACGTGTCCGACTTGACGGTTCTGGCATTGACAGAATTTATAAGATTGACCTTGATGGCCGTGTCTATGTTTGGGACGACGGCACGTGGGACGACTTAGGGGGAATGGATGGCGACATTTGGAGCCACGATTCCGAACTAGATGAATATGACGACGGTGTTGAAAAGTCGCATATTATGATTGACCCCGAATCTGCTGTTGTCATTTGTGCCCGACTTCAAATTCATCCGTTTGAAAATGTTTATATTACCGACATTGACAAAGAAGAGGCAGAACTTTTTTCTGATTTTGATGATGAAGAAGAACTAAGTTTTATTGACAATGCGGTAACCGCAGCGTTGCCTCAAAATGTGGGTGTCCCTAAAATGCCTGTTGCTCCCGGCTCTGGTGATGGTGTGTACACCTCTGAAGAGCGTTCTAAAAATGTCAAAAAGCAGGTTCGCGATGCGCGAGGACTTTTTGTGAAGATGGGTAACGATGTTGTTGTTGGGGGTGACTATCAGGCTGGCACAGGAAAAATTAGCAGGATAAACGATGATGGCACCGTCGAGGTACAACTGCTTAACGGTAGAAAAATTAATGTCGACCCTAAAATAACTGAGTCTTATAAGGCAAGTAAAAAAGCCCCAACAATGGTTGACCGTTCTCGTGCACAAAATGAGGACGAACCTCTTGACCTTTCTGGAATTATTGGTGAGCCGAGGACTCCGCAGAATATGCCTAAGGCGCGTCTTCCAGGTACTCTTCCTCCCATTACGTCTTCGGATTTGCAAAATCTTATTGCTGACTGGAGTGGTTGGGTAAACAGTCAGCGTCACGAGTTTAAGTCTGGCGGGGACAAGTCTAAAGATTCTTCTTCTTCTCCTAAGAAGGCTTCTACGACGAGTGAAAATTATGACCACCCTCTGTTGGCTAGAATGGAGAACCGTAAAAAGTCGCTCGATAAGTCAGGCTCGGATATTGCTGAGCGGTGGGCACGTCCCGTTGTTGCCGCTGCTCCTTCTGATACCAAAGAGCGCCCTCCAGTTGAGCAAAAACCTTCAGATGTTCAGCCAATGTATTTGGCAATTGTTTCGCCAGAAGACCCGCGAGCGGTCATGGATTTGATTTCGGTTGTGCCAGCAAGTGCTACTTCTAATGCTCCTATGACGTATGTTCGTAAGGAAAAGAAGTGGGTGCGCGAACCTAATTTTATGTCTGACTTGCGTTCTGCTACTCCGCCTCCTGTGGTCCCTTTAAATAAAAAGGTACTTAATGAGGTGCTTCTTCAGGTTGATAGTTTGACGGCGAGTGTCCACCCAACATATGACCAGACGCTGATGATTCTTTGGGGTCCTAATGCAAATGTTATGGAAGCCCGTAGTAGGGAGTTTTTAGATGAATTCTCTAGCGAAGTAGAATCACTTTTTGCGGCGGGTGGCGCTGACCGTAATAGGGGTCAGGCTGAAAATCTACGTCGCTATTGGACGAGCGGCAAGGGCGCTCTCAAGATTCGTTGGGGAACTCCCGGTGACTGGAAGCGTTGTGTTCGATATCTCTCCAAGTACCTTGGTGTCCGAGCAAAGGGATACTGCCAGTTGCGCCACAAGGATGCTCTTGGTTATTACACTTCTACTCATGCAAAAATGGATAGGGCACGTAATAACTCTGCTGAAGATTTTATTATGGAAGAGCCAGTTTACGGTTTTCCCGGTGCAAATAAAACAGTAATCACCGAAAAAGACCTACTGACGCCTGTTGATGAAATTCTTGAAGATTCTGATGAAATTTACGACAACACTTGGGAACCTGAGAACTCTATCATTGAGGCACTTCAAGAAGTCAGTGGTTTTTCTGACGAAGAGTTTGATGCAATTGTCGCTGCTGGAAATTGGCTGACCAATAAACGTAAGGCTAAGAGACTTAAAAAGTATTGGACAGTCGGCAAGGGCGGTCTTAAGATTCGCTGGAATAGTGGTGGCGACTGGTACCGATGCGTTAAATATTTGACTAAATACTTAGGTCCACGCTCAAAAGGTTACTGTGCCCTTCGTCACAAAGAAATGACGGGCGAGTGGACTGGTGACAGAGCGCATTTGATTAAATATGGCGGAAAAGTCGGCAACCGAGGCGCGTTCTCTGATATTGGTATTAATACCACCGAGCAGGTTATTTTTAACTCTGAACTAATAGCAAAATCTAATGAGGCTAGAGGAAGAATGGGTCTTGTTGCTTCTGCGGTTGAGGATGAGTCTGGCGTAATGTTCTTTATCCCTCTTGTTATTCCTGAGGAAGTTGAGTCTGGGGATGGAAGAAGTTTTGAAAAGGGCGCTATTAGTTTCCGCGACTTACCTCTTCCTCTTATGTGGCAGATAAGTACTGGCGCTGGTCACGATGGCTCTGTAGTTGTCGGACGCATTGACCACATGGAGCGTACAGACGGTGGTATTGGTAACGCTCAGGGAGTTTTTGATACGGGAGTCCACGCTAAAGAAGTTGTCCGTCTAATCAAGAATGGTTTCATCAAGGGTGTCTCTGCTGACATGGACAAGTTTGAGGCAAAGAAAGTTAAACCCACTAAAAAAGAATCCGCTCAATCATTAGAAGAAGACGATGATTCTATCGGTCAAAACAAAATTGTTATAAATAAGGCGAGGGTTATGGGAGTTACAATTGTACCAAAGCCCGCGTTCCAAGAGTGCACTATTGAACTCAACGACACCACAACAGACTCACAGGAGGAGCCTATGATTGACGACGGCATCTACGTGGGCACTGTGGATTCCAGTGACGCCCAGAGCCTAGTGGCTTGCGGGTTTGTGGCTGGTGCTATCCCCATTGCCCCGCCAAAGAAATGGTTTGACAACCCTAAACTTGACAGACCTACGCCACTGACTGTTAGCGATGACGGTCAAGTATTCGGACACATTGCTGCATGGCATGTTGACCACATCGGTCTGTCTTTCGGTACTAAACCACCCCGCTCGAAGAGCAACTACGCCTACTTCCACACAGGAGTTTGCCGCACAGATGACGGTAAAGATATTCCTGTCGGTCAACTGACCCTTGCTGGTGGACACGCTTCACTTGAAGCAAGTGCTTCGGAAGCGGTCAAGCATTACGATGACACCGCAAGTGCTGTAGCCGACGTTCACGCTGGAGAAGATGCTTATGGCATTTGGGTTTCTGGTGCACTTCGCCCAGGCACCACTCCTGAGCAGATTCGCAGTCTTCGTGCTTCTTCACCGTCTGGTGACTGGCGTCCAATTCGTGGTTCGCTTGAATTGGTTGCTGTCTGCCAAGTAAACGTTCCCGGATTCCCTGTTGCTCGTGCACGTGTTGCATCTGGTGCTGTGATGGCACTTGTTGCGGCTGGCGCTATGCAACTAGCAAAAATCAAGTCTGACCCGATTGATGACCTAAATTCACGCTTGGAAAAACTTGAACTTTCTGCTACTTCGGAACTTTCTGCTAAAGTCCAGTCAGCCCGCGACTTGTTTGCCACTGTACGGGAAGAACGGAACTCGGAACTTTCTTCTAAAGCCCAAGAACTTTCTTCTAGGTTTGATTCAGTTTTTGCTTACGAGGATGATTTTGCATATATCTCTCGTCGCGAGCGCACGGGTCTTGCTGAAGAGGGTAAGGCTATGCCAGATGGCTCGTTCCCCATCCGCAACATTGAAGACCTAAAGAATGCAGTTCAGTCGTATGGTCGCGCTAGCGAATCTGCAAGGGCTTCGGTCAAACGTTTTATTGAGAAACGTGCTCGTTCGCTTAAGCGTCCAGACCTTATCCCTGATGAGTGGAAAGAAGCGTCTAACGCAGAGTTCTCTCAAAAAATAGATTCGATGCGTCTAAAAATTAATGAGGCATCTTCTCTAGTAGCAGCGCTTCCAATGCCTATGGAGCAAAAGGCACCTTTTGAGGCTCCTCAAGGAAATGGCGGGGTGTCACCGCAGGGAAAATCTGATGCGGTTGAGCCTGCGGTAGAGGATGTAAATGCTCCTACCGTTGAGAGTGGTCTAAAGGTTGATGGCAGATACACTCCTAAGACTCAGCCGCGTGATTCTAAGGGTAAGTTCCGTCAGGTTCTTGCGCGACTTAATTCTGATATCGGTACCTCTGGTCTTCAGAATATTGTCGAAAATGCGCGTGAAGTTGGTGCTTACTACGAACTTGGCGATTACGTCAACTCCGCAGGTTCTGCGGTGAAGTTGTTGGACATTATTGGCAGACTAGATTCGGGTGCACTGAATTCAAAGTCACTGGAAAATGTTCGCTCTTCGGCAGCAGAACTTGGCAAAGTTATTGCAAACCTTCCGCTTGGTTTTAACGACCAAACGGAAAAAGTTCGCTATAGCGATTTGCCACCTTCGCTTCAAAACCTCATGGATGACATGATGGAAAAAGTGGAGAAAAAGATTGGTAAGGATGATGCAGACATTGCAACCGCAGAACTGAAAGCGTTTAAGTCTGGTTCTGATGTTTACAGTCAGGGAGAAATATCTGGCCAAATGTCAAAGATGCTCCGACTTCTTACCTAATACCATAACTAAATAATAAACAATATAAATCTATTGTAAAATCAATACTAGGTGGAGTGCCTTACGTGCTCGTGCGTTTAGTCCCTTTACCTTGTACCTAACAAAGTGAGTGAAGTACGCTCACCAACTGTCCTTAGGAGGAACAGTGGACCAAATCAAGTCGCAAGTCGATAACCTTGCTGACCTCGGTGACGAGCAAGTCACAGAACTTCAGCAGGCTATTATTGGCGAGTTTGAGTCGGTTGAATCGCAAGAAATTTCTCCAGAAACAGTTGACGCTATGACCGCACTTGCCGATATGTTGGAGACCGTTCGCGGTGACATCCAGCGTCGTGAGGCTGCTGCTCAGGAACTCGCTATGCGAGCATCTGAAGCAACCTCTCGTGTTATGGGCGAGGAAAACGGCATGCACGGAAAAGAGGAAATCCCCATGGATGAAGTAGTACCATCCGAAGCACCCATGATGGAGCAAGCCCCTGTTCAGGAAGGCGAAATGCCTATGACTGAGCCTAATCCCGTAGAAGAGGGCAAGGACAAGTACGCTGGTACTTACTCAACCGAATCTGTCGAAGCGTCTACTAGTGCTGATGAAATTACTGAATTTTCAGCAGACCCAGAAGAACCAGTTACAGGTGCCGAAGAAGCACCCGTAGAAAACGATGCAGTCGTTGCATCAGCAGAAA
>Ga0214921_10003523_pt1 | contig 23826 bp, 22 predicted proteins | sample LL1505_MetaG_FD_177992 | JGI IMG/M metagenome (GOLD analysis project Ga0214921, IMG submission 177992) | Freshwater microbial communities from Lake Lanier, Atlanta, Georgia, United States - LL-1505 | ecosystem: Environmental > Aquatic > Freshwater > Lake | place: USA: Georgia | collected...
TTCGTACTTTTTATATCGATATTCCTCTATTTTTTTCGAATCACATATCGAATGCCATCCCAATGATCGCACTGCAATATCACGACATCCAGCTGAAATTCGTCTTCAACGAGCCGTCTAATATCGTCGGCATCGATTCCGTATATGTGCCTCAAGTCAGATTTTACACCGATTACGTATTCCTCGATAGATTAGAACGCGAATATTTTGCAAGTAAACCCCACGAATACATGATCGAACAAGTACAGACGTTCACGATTCCCGTTTCCATCTCCGATTCTATAACGACTGACTCGCACGATCTCTCTTTCAATTTGCCCACTCGATACATTATTTGGTTTTACAAGTCTAATCTCCACGGGCAGTACACGACGAGCAACAATCAATTCGAAACAAACGAGGCGTTTGCCCCGTTGTACAGCGCGATCCTCAAATGCAATGGCGTCGACCGTTTCTCCGAGCGTCCAGGAGGATATTTCAATCTCGTTCAGCCAGTTCAAGCCGTAGGTCAAGCACCGTCGTGTGGAATTTACATGTATTCGTTCGGAGTGAAAAGCAACGAGCAGGACTCCGCGGGAACTCTAAATTTCAGTCGTTTAGACTCCGTGACGCTATCTGTCACGAATAAGGCGGCTACGGCATCTAGTATAGCAGATATCTTAGATACGTCTACGACACTTTCTGCCGGTCTCACTAAATTCAATAATATCACGGTGATCGGAAAAAACTTTAATATTTTGCGCGTGATGGCTGGCATGGGAGGACTCTTATTTTCTAATTAAAATAATAGTATACTATATATGATGTTTTTAAATATTTTCACTAGAATTAAGAACATCTTTAAATATTTTTCAGTCGAAGAAAATTGGATTTCCACAGGATTTCCATCGAATCCGTCGAGAGGGTGGAACAAAGCGGCGCCAAAAAAGTCTTTAGAAGATATTGGCATGGCTCACACGGCAAATACTCTCATGCTTAATATAGTAGAATTAGTTCATTGGGCACCGATCGTTCCAGCATTTCTAATGGCTCAGAACGTGCTCGCAAATAGTGATTTGTGGACTCGTCTTTTCGAGAACGACATACAACGAACACTCTTATTTCTTTTATCTCCGATAATCGCTTTTTTCGGCGGTCTTCCAGGTATAATGATGCACACGTACGAAGGGTGGCAAGTCGCTCCTTTTGATAGCCCGTTACGAGGAGAATTAGAGAATACGAACGTGATTGTTTCTGATAAAAATAACCAATGGCTTCGCATCGTTGCCTACTTCTTTATCTTCAATATGCAATATATTGGATTACAAGCATTCTCATATGCCGTTTTAGGGCCGACGTATTTGTTTGGTTGCTTAAAATTTTTATCAATATTAGGTTTCTTTATCGGTTACTTAGGTAACCAAGATCATAAAGCTACGTTTATGTTCAAATGGAGACAGACCACGGGCGGCTCTACATTCCCGTTGGCGTGGACCACATTGATACCTTTCATGTTATCGGCGGTGTTGAATATGTACGCATTTGTACATCTAGGAAATTTATTATCGTACAATGTATTCAATTCGTTACTCCCGCCATTGTTAATTGCGCTGGGAGGTGTCATCGAAGGCCTATTTGCAGAAACAATATTCGATCAAAAAATACATGCCTTTGCCGTCATTCTTTTTAATGCAGGATTCTGGTTAGAACTCGATATGATTACAAAAGTAAATATGCTATCATGGTGAAACACACAACGTATACGAATTCGATAGGTATCCGTGCGAGATCGAGAAGTCTTTCTTCACCGTTGTTTTCCTCAACGCCGTGGTCGTTCCAAAATGTTGAATATCGCTGAGAAAATTTGCTATCACGTCAAACATCCTCGATATGTGTTCGACGTTTTTTGCGCCAAAAATAACGATGCTCCCGGTCCCGAATACAAACGCCGTAGATATTTTTTTAGAATCTTCGAATAGCAGCAACTTGACTGCGGGATGGCGATCGGGATCGAAGAACGCGTTCAGACCTGATCGTTGTGCGTTCACATAGACACAATGCGGCGAAAATGACAAAGGAAAAAACCCCCGTTGTACGATCGTCCCGGCATTTATGAGATTCGTGGCAAAATCAGCGAGTTTCACTCGAATGTCAACAGTCTTTTCTATGAATTCTGCGATCAATAACGAAATATGAACGAATTCGATGATCGTTGCGAATCCGGTGGCATGGATCGTTCCATTATAAAACAATTTCGCAGATTTCTTTTCGAACATGAAAGATACCTGATGGTTAAATTTACGAACATCAAGTACTTTTTTAGTCTTCGAAACTTTTACTTGCCCGATATACAGACCGTTTTCTGACGAGTGTGCTTCCAAAGCCTCTCTGATCCGCACGATCGGAAGTTCGATCTGGTCGTGCTCGAATTTCCCTGTGATTGTCATCGTCGAGATCGTCAACGGTGCAAAATTCACATTTTTTCCGATGGACGAACGAGTGACGCTAGACAAACATTCGAGGAATTTTGCGTTTGTATCGAACACTTTCTCGATCACGTCCGGATCAATATGACGCTCGATTATCTCTGGTTCGGAGTTGCAATGAAACGCGAGAATACGCGACATTTATATTATATATTCGAACGTCATATTTGTATCGTCAAATGTCGATATGATTTGATATGGGAGTGTATATCGTCACTCATTAACAATTTAAAGGAACTCATGCCATACAAATTAATGGCGCTGTTCGTTAAGAAGCTCGTCGAACACGCGGTCGTGCCCCAACGAGCAACCGAGGGGTCCGTGGGCTATGATCTGTCAAGCGCCGAAGATGCTATTATTTCCCCCGGCGAACGCCTAGCGGTTTCTACCGGAATCGCCGTCGGACTCCCGGAAGGAACTTACGGCCGAATCGCTCCGCGCTCAGGGTTGGCGTACAAACACGGTATCGACATATTTGCCGGCGTGATCGATCCAGATTATCGAAATGAGGTGAAATGCATTCTTTACAACTCGGGAACTGAACCGTTTGTGATCAAAACTGGCGATCGAATTGCTCAACTCGTCCTGGAAGTCGTAAAAACGCCCGAAGTTGCCGTCGTTCTCGAGATGAATGAAACGTCTCGAACAGGTGGGTTTGGATCAACTGGCGTTTAAAAAAATGTAAAGAATAAATATGTGGACCAAATTTAAATTACCGCGCACACACGTTCCACACATGAAATGTAAGCAATCCGTTAAACGTCAAGTCATAGTTCCGCAGCCATTGGAAAAGAAAGTTATATTCGATCGTGAAATTACGGAATTTGAGATCCGAGTCGTTATGAGCGCTTCGGTTCTTGTATTTTCGATGGGTATGCTCGTCACAAAGCGAGGAGATCCAGGAATGTATCTTCCGATCGTAACCAGTATATTAGGATACTGGACTCCATCACCAACCAAAAAGAAAGATGACGATGCCATCTGATCTCGGATGAGTGTCATTTGATCCCGGCATGTAATGAATATATAATGTAACTTTGTAACTGATAATTCATCATTATTAAAAATGACCGAACTCAAGTTCATCGGCAATCTGTACGAGTACCAGAAGAAGGCATTCGAATGGATGATGAAACGCGAAAACTCATCGGACGCTCCCGGTGGATTTTTGTGTCTGGAAATGGGACTCGGTAAAACTATCCTGACGATCGCCGCGATCTGCGCGAATCCTAAAAAACATACTCTCATTGTTGTTCCAAAAAATATCATGGCTCAGTGGGTCACGGAGTTCGAAAAATTTTCGAATATCAAGCCGTTCACGTTTACTTCAAATGATTCGAACACCGACAAAATCACTCGCGAAATTTTGTTACAGCATCGCGTTGTGATCACGCCGATCAGCACATTTGGGAGCATGAGGAACGAACCAGAGATGTTGAATTTCGAATTCGATCGAGTCGTGGTCGACGAGGCTCATCTCATCAGAAACAACAAAACGAAGAGCTACAAGCTCGTGAGCAAGATTCGGAGCGAGATAAAATGGTGTCTTTCGGGCACACCAATCAATAAGTCAGAAAAAGATTTCAAGACTTTGCTCGAGTTCATGTCGATATTTCAAGTTTCACTTTCATATGCCGCGAGAACATATTTATATCGAGTCGTCAAGGAGGACGTCAGCAACATCAAGATGCCGGAGCTCACGATCGAAGATCTCCGGTCCGATTTTCAAACAAATGACGAAAAAGAAATATATGCCGATCTTCTGGAAAATGGTAAGATCTTGCTCAAGGCGTATCAAGCATATGGAGGTGGAGAAGGTCGCATGAGGATCCTGGAGCAGCTTCTTCGACTTCGCCAAGCGGTCACGAACGCGTCGATGATTCCGGAAGGAGTCGTCGATACGGTGTTCGACGGTCAGTCCACGAAGCTGAGCATGCTCCGCAAAGACATCGTGGATACTCCAGTAGAAAAAACGATCATCTTCGTTCACTGGATCAAGGAGATCGAATCGGTTAAAAATATGCTGAAGGAGATCGGACACGACTCGGTGGTCATTTCTGGCAAAGTCAAAATGGAAGACCGAGCGGAAGCGATCGAAAGATTTTCGAATGACGACAGCGTGAATTTCTTCATCATTCAGATCGAGGCGGGCGGAATCGGTCTCAATCTCCAAGTCGCAAGCAGAGTATTTATCAATTCGCTCGCTTGGAATGCGACCTCCGAGCTCCAAGCGATCGCGAGATCTCATCGTATCGGACAGAAAAATGCGGTGACCGTGAAGCGACTCGTCATTAATGGAACGATAGATGATCACATCATGACGGTTCAGCAAAGGAAGCTGTCCGTGGCGGCAGATATCCTCGGAGATGAAAGGATCGAGAAATCGCTCACATCGAAATCATCGGTATTCAATTCATTGTTGAATGTTTTCAAATGATCATCTCGCATTCATCTGTAATTACACCTTTTACACCATACTCGACCAAAGTTCGAGCTTCGTTCGCAGAATTCACGACAAAAACATACACTTCTACGCCGTGTTGTTTCGCATAATCGACAACATCTCTCGTGATCGCTATTTTTGGTAACACCACGACTTCGCATCCGACGAGTTCACATTCGCGTATCGCCCGTTTTGGCCTGACAAGCGATATCAAACCAGTGAGTATTCGATCGTCGAGCTTGCGAACATTCCTGATTTCATCCCATTTAAACGATGTCACGAGAAAATTTCCGTATGGGAGCTTCGATTCTTTGATGCAGTCCACGACGACTTCGGCAGTATCGGTCGACTTGATCTCGATGTCGTACGAGTAATCTTCTCCAAAGGTTCTCAGCACCTGATCGAGCGAAGGAACGCGTTCGTCGCAATTCTTGATTCGAAGGTTCCTGATGTGTTCCCAAGTGTGTTTTCGTACGTAGCCAGTTCCGGTCGTCGTTCTGTCCAGAGTGTGATCGTGAATGACGATCGGAATATTATCCAACGTTTTTCTAACGTCAAATTCGATCACTTTATTCCGAGCTTTTTTAAATGACAAGATCGTGTTCTCTGGGAACTTTGCTGAAAATCCTCGATGAGCTATTATCATAATAATAATGTTACATTATAATATGACGCAAGATCAGAGACCAGACGCGAACGCCGAGTGGAATAAAGTATCCGAGGAATTTGTCAGACGTTGTAAAAACGAAGATCCGGATACCGTGATAAAAGATCTCCAAACAAAATATTCAGGTATCGGTCCGAACAACCAAAAAAGACTCAAAGATCTTATCGTCAGCGTTTGCTTCGCGCCATATGCTGAATGCTGGAACTTCTGGAATGGCTGGAACGATGCTAAAACTCTCGACAAGATTCCTACGAAAAACGTGACGATCGCATTTGTGTTGTCCTCGAACGGCACCCCAAAATTCGACGGAACCATGGATATCAACACGTACGTCAGCCAAGCAAAGGCAGTACAAGCAAAAGGCGGTGTTGTCAGAATGTCTTTCGGAGGCGCAACCGGTACCGAGCTTGCTGTCGATATCAAGGATGTCAACAAGCTTGCCGATGCGTACGAGAGTGTCATCAAGATGTACAACACGCGGTATATCGATATGGACATCGAAGGACCTACCGCGACGGATATTTCGAGCATCAAGCGCAGGAATCAGGCGTTGGCAATTCTCCAGAAAAAATACCCCGATCTGAAGGTCGATTACACGTTGTCTTGTATGCAAAGCGGGCTGCAAACCGAGGGATTGAACATTCTCAAAAATGCCAAGGCGCAGGGAGTCAAAGTGAATGCCGTAAACATCATGGCGATGTGCTACGGCAATAACGAAAAACACATGGGACAAGCTGCGATTTCTGCTGCAACCGCTACGAAGAAGCAGTGTGATGATCTCGGACTTTCTTATAACGGGGTTGGCATTACTTCTCAAATAGGAAAAAATGATACTCCGAACGAAATATTCACTGTTGACAACGCAAAAGAAGTAATGGCATTTGTGAAGAAAACCTCGTGGGTGGTATTCACTGGATTCTGGGCAGTCGGATTGGACAATACCAAAAGTTCGAAGACTCCTCAAACGACATGGGAATTTACGAACATATTTAATAATTTGTGAAGATTCATATAGTAAAAATATGAAAATTAAAATACGGTTTACTCGTAATGGATTTTCTCGAGTCGTCTCTTTTGGTTCAAAAACAGCTTGGCATGAAACACAGAGCCAAGCATGGTATATTTTTTACGCCAAAACCGCTCCGAGACATTATATTACGCCATATAAACATAACTCCCAGAAGCGTGCTAGAACCAACGTGCGGGTCCGGAGAATTTTTGGCAGACTGTGAGATGATGTTTCCAGAAGCCGAACTCGTTGGAGTAGAACTGGATGAGACTTTAACGGAGGTTGCCAAGGAGAATGCCCCGAGGGCGATCATTCATAATCGGAACTTTTTGACGTTTGACGGAGGAAAGTTTGACCTTGTTATAGGAAATCCTCCGTTTGTTCAAATGAAACCAGTAATCAAGGAGGCGTCTGTGGGAAGATCTAACTTGTATATCGAAATTCTATACAAGTGCATTACTCGACACCTTAACGAGAATGGTGTTTTGGCGATGGTGCTGCCGTCTACCATTATGAACGGTCATTTCTCGCAACCAGTTCGCGATCTTGTACTTACGAAGAAGATCATACATTTCGAAACCATTCGCGAACATACCTTCGAAGACACGAAGGCTGGAATAAGCATCCTTGTAATAAAAAACACGCCGGGAGATAACGCAAAGTACAGTTTTGGCGGGTTTATTACAGCAGATGCTCGAGAGTTAACCACGTTGTCTGAAGGAGTGAAGAAATTGAAGGATCTTGACGTGTTTGTGAAATATGGGATGATGACAAAAACGCTCAAGGATTACTTTTCGAGAGACCCGTCCCACACGCCATTTGTTCTCAGGAATGATCTCGGACATGGAGAAGTGAATTTCGGCCAAGACAGACTGTTCATCAACAAAAAAATGAAAACACATGGCGGTAAATGTATTTTATTGTTGAGAAGTAACAGCGTAGTAATGGGAGCGGAATACGTGTTGAAAGCATCGTTGTTTGATTCGGAGTCTTTTCTGTTTGATCTTTCTATCGTTGGTATATTTGGCAACGACGTTGATAAAGTGTATGCGTCACTGTGTGATAGCAGAACAGAATATTATCTCAAAAAGGTGTGTGGATCCGGACGTTTCACTAAGAACATCATCATGAATTTACCTATATTCTAATAATTTTTCACAAAGCGATATGTTGTTGGCGGAACACAAATCTGACGTATGATACTCGCCGTTTATACAAGTTCAACTTTGTTTTTTAGTTCTTTGACCAGTGCGATTGCTTTTTCCGCACAATCCGAGAAGGATTTGGTTCCTACAGACTTTAGAACTGCCTCGCGATACTTCACGACATTATCCCGCATCTGCGCCAATTGATCGTCGCTGATAGAATCGATCAGCTTTTGGAGTTGTTCGCCGGTCTCGATACCACGTTTTTTAAGATCGAAATAAGCGCCGTCGTGACCTTCTGGGATGAGCTCCTTCAGCTGGTCGTATACGTTGCCGTAATACAGAGGAACACACCCGGCACTCAAAGAATCGTAAAACTTCTCAGATACGTACCATTCGGCGTCGCAATTTTCTACCACCAGATCGAATACGAAATTCATCTTGTGGTCGACCGCGGACTTGGGATCATTAGACCTATGTACATTTTGGAACGTCTTGATGTGCTTTCCGTCGGCAATCTCCGCCCAATTGATTCCAAAAGCGGTGACATCGTCCAAACCTTTTACCAGGTCCTCGCGAAGATAATCGAGGCACCTTAGATGGACTCCGTTAACCGCATATTCTTGCTTACCTAGAAGCTCTGGGCGACGTTCCAACACAATGCACACCGACCTGCCAGTCCCGGCATTGTCGCGAAGAAGTGCGAGACGATCAAGAGAATCATCCATAGAACCATGATGGCAATTGTGCGCAGTAAACACGACGTCATTACGAGTATCGAGGAATGGCTTGAAATAAGTCATCAGGACGTCAAAATGCTGCGTGAGCCATTGACCGTTCCATTGACCCGCGTGGCGAATATTGGGCGACTCGAGCGTGTACGCAATTTTATGAAGATCGGGACGCTGAGCCAAGAACTCCAGCGGGATATCGCCAGGGTTGCACAAACTTACCAAAACGGTAGCGCCGTGTGGGATGTTCGGATAATTAGAGTATCCGTCGATCAGGTTGTAGTTTCCGCCGTTCATTCCATCCAGTCCCCGGAGCAAAGTGAGTTGCCACTCGTCGAGCGCATAGCTCCTTTCGTTGTACTTGTGGCGTGCGACCATAAAATCTTCAGTGGCCTTCTGAGAAAAATGGAAAATATATACGTCGTCAAACTTACCGAAGTCGTATCCGAACAATTTGTTGCCCTGCTCGAAGAAATTGCCCGTCACCGATAGCCCGGTAGATCCTATACGATAACCGAGAGAATGCTTGCGAACGACGGCATGAGGCGCCGACATCAGCAAGTTCTTGCATAGCTCCCTGTCGGGCTCGGGTCGTCCGCGTTCGTCCCTGAATTTGGCATTCCACGTGGGAGCGAGCTCGACCGCGAGATCCCGCTCGATGAGATAACACGATGTATCGATGAGATAGTCTCCGCGACCTGCGACCGTGTGCGAGATTCCGCCGAGAGATTCGCAATTGTCATAGCCTGTGGTATTACCGTCTCTATCGATCAGAGAACGAAGGCAGTACGCCCATTTGTTTTCGGGGTTCTTGACGATGCCTCTCAGAAGATCGCTATAGTGAGACGGCGTCACGATGTTATCGTCGTCCAGATACGCGATATAATCAGCTTCTACGAGCCATGGGACCGAACCGAAAACTCTGTGACCGTTCCATCCACCTGCGCCAACGTTCTTGGGCAGGACGAATTTCACGACAGGATGGCGGTGCTCGTATTTAGCGATGATCGAGTTTACTTTGGCTTCGTGTTCTTTTCCGTCGACCACAATCCAATGCTCGATGTTTGGAAGCGAAGATTTTTGAACGCTCTCAATACATTTGTCGAGGAACGATCCTCCGAGCGTCGGGGTGATCACCGCAATTTTAGGAATTTTGAGAATCCGTCGGTGATGATTGACAAGATTGTGCATGATTCCATTCTTGTCGAGAGAATCAATTTCTACGATACCTCCGGTCGGTTGCCTCACGGACGCAGGAGGGTCTTTTTTGCCCCATTGGCTCACATCTCGAGAAATGGTGACGCGAGGGTGCTCGGAACTCATGATAGAAAGGATGCTCTGATCGTGACGAGTGTCATATACCGATGAGTCCTTACCGTCGTCGTTGATGATGTCGAGCTGTAGAGAATAATTCAGATATTCGCTGACGAACGCTACGGATTCCGCGCAATTTTTATATACCTGAAAAGCAGCGTTAAGTTGCACGGCATCTCCTGCCACGGATCCTGCGCCCATCGCGTTGAAAACTGATTTTTTGGTCCACTTTCTATTTGAGTAATCGTTATTGGACCAGTTGCCCAATCTGCATACCAATATGGGGTTTCCATTGGAAACGGACTCCGCATATGGCTTGATGGAACGCTCGAACATCATGGTGGAATCGCAATACACGATGACATCGTTTTCGGGAAGCTGACCGAGAACGGACTTGATCAGAAATGGTTTCCAGATCCACCATCCAAAGCCTCGTGAGTTCTCGAAGTGATCCGGATGAGTGTCCACGAGCCATTGGATGTCTTTTGGATCAAAGACGCGGAATTCGTCGAACTCCCCGGTTGTCAATGCGGAATGACGGAGCGCCGCGGCGGAGCCATCGTATTCTTTAGTTGAAAACGTGAGCCCGATAATACGCGGCATTATTATATTCATAATAGAATAGTTAAGTTATTTATATGTGTGCGTGATGATATACAGCATGAATTTATGAATTGGCAATCAATTTTTCTAAACGTTCAATACGTTCGATGGCGCGCTTGAGTGCTCCATACATTATCATATTAATTTGACTCGTATCTAATGTTTTGCAGTCGTCGAGCCCCTCGAATTGCATAGTCGTCACAGACTTAGGCAGGAATCCCTCGACTTCCTGCGCGATGAAACCGAGCTGCGAACGATCTGTGATTAATTGATTAAAATCTGAATTCCATGTGAATCTTTTAAGATCTAAATTTTTTAATATATTTTCGCACATTATCGTGTTGGCTGATTCGATATTGCTTTTCAAACGGCGATCAGATACGCTCGCCCACGCGCCTCCGCCCGGCTTGTACGCAGGTCCACTGACAACGAAGTCGCCGTTTCCGCGAATAGACGCATAAAAATTATTAGAAAATAGCGACGCAGTCTCGTTGAATCCCGATGCTGATATTAAACTATTCGTGCCCACCGCGGCTACACGGAATGTCCCACCTGCTTGAACCGAAATGTTCGATCCGATCAAAGTATTGTTTGAACCCGGAATATTTATATTTGCCCCAATTGCAATATTGTCGCTTGATAATGCCATTGTTCCACCAGAATTTTCTCCAATTAGTATATTTCTGGATCCACCAGTGACGTTCGGTCCCGCGGTAGTCCCTATGAGGATGTTTTGTCCACCGGATGTCAGAACCGGACCCGACGATCTTCCGATGAGAATATTATCCGTCGCCGCCAGTTTCATGACATTGCCGGCAAAACACCCGATCGTGACGTTGTTGAAACCAGAATTTCCGGAGTCAAACCCAATGCACGTATTAAATGTACCAGTATCTAATTTATATGCAGAACGCGCGCCGATCAGAACATTTTGACTTCCAGTCGTCAGTCCATTTCCCGACGAAGTACCAATGATCGTATTGTCTGTACCGGTAGATATAGAATTTCCCGATAGAGCTCCTATTACGGTGTTTCTACTTCCGTTATTTCCCGCTGCAAAACCAATGAATGTGTTGAGAGAACCGAGGGCCGCGCCATACCCAGACCGACTTCCGAGAAACGTGTTTTGAATACCGTCCGTGAGCGTATTTCCTGCATAGCTACCGAGAATTGTATTTTCATCACCATTCGTCATCAAGTCTCCTGCGGAAATTCCGATCACAGTGTTATCCAAAGCACTGTTCGTCATACTGTTTCCCGCGAGAGCGCCCACCACGGTGTTGCGATCACCATTTCTTCCTGTGGCAAATCCTACGAACGTGTTTAAGTTTCCTTGAGAAATACCCTCTCCTGCTCTACCACCTACGAGGGTATTCTGTGATCCCGTTGACAGTGTGTTCCCTGCTGACACTCCGAGAATAGTGTTATTCGATCCGGTCGTCAATGAATTTCCCGCGATGCTGCCGACCACGGTATTCAGAGATCCACTGCTGCCTGTTCCCGTTCCATATCCAACATAAGTGTTCAAAAACCCAGTGGTAACGCCAACTCCCACACTTCCACCGAGGAACGTGTTTCTGAAACCGGTGGAAATATCCGAGCCCGATAAGGAACCCACTATTGTATTATCGGATGATGTAACAGCCATCGAGTTTCCCGCAAGAGCGCCCACGACCGTGTTGCGAGATCCGTTATTTCCCGCGCCATACCCCGCGAGAGTGTTCAAGCTTCCGGTAGTCAAACCATAACCAGCGTTTCCTCCGATAATGATGTTCTTAACCCCCGTAAAAACATTAGCTCCTGCAGAAATACCGATGATCGTATTCTCGGAACCAGTGGATATATTATTTCCCGCGAGAGCTCCTATGACAGTGTTTCGACTTCCAGCATTACCTGCTCCGAACCCAATCAACGTATTTAAAACACTCACAGTTGACCCAAACCCAGCCTGACTTCCTATCATGGTATTCTGACTTCCTGCTCCGAGAGTATTCCCTGTATACGCACCAACGAGCGTGTTGTTTGTTCCCGACGAAACGTTATCTCCCGCAGAAACTCCCATCACAGTATTGTTGAACGATAGCGACGACATGCTGTTTCCCGCGAGAGCTCCCACCACGGTGTTGCGATCGCCATTCCTTCCTGTGGCAAATCCTACAAACGTGTTTAAGCTTCCTTGAGAAATACCCTCTCCTGATCTACCACCTACAAGTGTATTCTGCGTTCCCGTCGTGAGAGTGTTCCCTGCGGATGCTCCGAGAATAGTGTTATTCGATCCGGTCGTCATCGAATTTCCCGCGATGCTGCCGACCACTGTATTCAGAGATCCGCTGCTGCCGGTCCCTGTTCCATATCCCACATAAGTGTTCAAAAATCCGGTAGTAACTCCATAACCTGAATTTGCACCGAGAAACGTGTTCTGGAAACCAGTGGTCAAATTAGAACCGGCAGTTCCTCCGACGATCGTGTTTTCGGATGCTGTCGTCATAGAATTTGCCGCATAACTTCCAATCACCGTGTTCAAAGTGCCATTTCCACCGACGGCAAATCCTACGAACGTATTGAGATTTCCAGTATTTAAACGACCGCCGGCTCCGCTTCCAATGAGCGTATTTCTCATTCCGTTGGTAACAGCTGCGCCAGACATAAACCCCAAAAACGTGTTGTTCCCGGATGTATTCGACAAGATGTTTCCCGCGAAAGATCCTATGACTGTGTTATTGTTTCCACTGTTACCTGCAGCAAACCCAACAAATGTATTTCGAAATCCTCGATCAAGACCTATCCCAGCTCGAGAACCGATCACCGTATTTTGATCACCCGTTTTAAGAAGTGTAGCCGCATTTCCACCGACGATCGTGTTTTGTACGCCGGACATATCAGGAGCCGCTCGAAATCCTATAACGACGTTAATATCACCGGACATATTCGATCCGGCGAACGAACCCATTACAGTGTTATTATTTCCAATGTTTCCTGCATAAAACCCCAGAATTGAATTATAAAAACCGCTGTTCGTATTTCCTTGTATGCCACCCGTTTGAGATCCGACATATGTGTTGAACGAAGAATTTCCCGCTGCAGACCCGGATATATATCCTACTAAACAATTTTCATTTCCGATCACATTGGCACCGGATCCCGTTCCAAAATACGAATTATTTCCTCCCAAAGCGTTCAGACCCGAAGCTGTTCCAAATATAGAATTATAGCTTCCCACGTTATTGCCTGCCAACGCACCAAAAATACTATTGTAACTTCCAAACACGTTTGACGCACTAAATGCTCCGACTGTTGTATTGTAATCACCGAGCTTATCGGCGCATAATGCTCCCACCGATGTATTGTAGCTGCCCGTATCAGCATTGCCGCACTGGTATCCTATCGAAGTATTATACGAGCTGTTTATACCAGCTGCATATCCGGCTTCGTACCCGACGTATGTCGACCGCTGACTTCCCGCATATCCTGCGGAATGACCGACGAACGTGCTTCGTGCCGAGTTACCAGAATTGTATCCCGCATATGCTCCGACGCCCGTCGTTCGCCTCGTTTGATTGCCATTCGTCCCCGCTTGACTACCGACCCACACGTTATTGCTACCGTTTACGACATTTTGACCTGCAAATGCTCCGACTGCGACCGAGTCACTTTCGCTCACGGAGTTCTGTCCGGACTTGTAGCCTAGAAACACATCGCGAGAACCGTCTGTCAGAAATTGTCCGGCGCAAACCCCCACGATCACCAACTGGTTTCCAGTGGTTATATTCTGACCCGCACAAGGCCCGATGATCACGCTATCAGAAATATTCGAAGAGTTGCCGCTCCCACCGCCTCCGATGATGATCGTGTTGTTCACATTGTTCGTGTTCGAACCCGCCTGATAGCCAATGAAAATGTTATTGCCGCCGTTCGTGTTGTATTTTCCCGCATCGACGCCGACATATACATTTTGGTATCCATTCGCCGCAAACTCGCCGGATCCCGCGCCCACGAACGTATTTTCTATGCCGTTTTTGCTCCCGGCTCCCGATGAAGAACCGACAAACGTGTTGTCCACGCCAATTTTTGAATATTTTCCCGCGGATTCTCCCACCATCGTGCACCCGGTCATGTTGTAACCATAATACGCGGCTGCAGCGCCGACAGCAACATTCCGTTCGCCCTGAACGAACCGCCCCATGGTCTTCCAACCAATGCTGGTGTTATACGACGACTTTTCTATTCGTTGAGAAGATTGATACCCAACTGCGGTGTGTCCGACGATATTGGCAGCATTTTGCATGACTCCGACTCCGACTCCGACAGAGCTTTCCGAGTTTTGAATATCCGAGCCGGCATATGCACCGACGAGTGTGGTATTACTCACGGTCTGGCTCGATGTCATGGCATTCGCACCGACTGCGGTATTCTGTTGAGACGCTCCGCCGAGCGCGACTTTCGTTCCCGCGTTCAAACCAACGAAAGTGTCGGAATAGCCATCGACGAGCGAAATATGGTCGAGCTGCAAACTGTATGAACCTTTCCCATTGAATTTGTATTTTTCTACGCCAGTGGCAGGTTGCATATTTACAAGTAATGTATATTTTAAATTGGCCAATTTATTGTACCAATCTTTTCACGGCATTGAATTCTTCTTCGGTCATCGATATCATGTTCTTCATGAAAAGAATATCGTAAGAAATCAATTTTCCGGCTGCGAGAAGCGACATGACCAGATGCGAATCGCTTCTCAGTTTCTCATATTTTTCGTCACGGCGCTTTACTCCGGAGCCACCGACCGTCATGTTCAACCCGTCCGGAGCTAAGGAGTTCTCGAGAGCGATCGCGACTCTCTCGAACGTGTCGACTTGATGCGGTCCGACGACGACGAGCGTATCGAGCGAAGCCTTGTTAGTTTTGAGAGCTTCTTTCAACAGCGTACATTTCGAAGATTCTCGAGTATGTTCCTTGAATCTTTCTTCAGGCAATCTATTTGTTTGACCGATGTATTTTAGATCGCCGACAGAAATCTTATAGATTCTGTGTAATCTACAAAGATTGCGTGTCACGACGGCTTGAGCAGCCATGCGAGTAATGCTCATTTATATTATATCATTTACACGTTATTTTTATTATATGATGTGACGATATACTATTTTCATAACGACAAAAATAATATTTGAGTATAGTATACGATGAAGATGATGTACGTACTGTTAGCTTTGGCCGCGATCGCGCTCGTGGCATTTGTGATGATGAAATTCATGAAGAAGAAAGAAAAGTTTGTTATGAAGTTGTACAGGCCGACTCCAGTCGTGAACGTCCCCGAGAATGAATGGGATCCGGCCTCGATGTTGACGGCCGTCATTCCCAGCAAAAACGGACTCGAGCTCGTGACGCAGAAAGGGAATTACCGCAGATTTAACAGAGTTTAGAGAACTTTGAGAGTCAAAACCCAGCCGAAATCTCCGAAACTTCCTGGACATAATACTCCACTCATGATGTCTCCGGCTGAAAGATATTTGTCTGATTGTATTTTGCACACTATGTCGTCCCACGATCCGTTTTCTTCGGCATATTTTAACGGAGAAAACTTCGGATTTGCTTTGTTTTTAATGTAATTATGAATCAATAGAAGATCGCCTTTGTTGCCTCGAGCGTGTTTGATGTCGATCCTCGTGAACTTTTCATACACGCATCTGCCCATCTTGGACGCCTGGACGTCGCGAAGAATCTTGACGTTCTCGAACGGAATCTCGATGGGGTTGTCTTCGTATCGAAGCTGAAAAAATCTGCCTCGCTTTATGGTCGTAATTTTGGCAGGATCCATGTGTTAATAAAAATATTTATATTAAGTTATATTATGGGTGCTGCACAATCTCGAGGCACTGGAAAAGAAATTCGTATCTCGGATTGGTCGAGTTCAAAATGCTCTAAAATACCAGAATATGCGGACAGACGAGTGTGGGTTCTCAAGAATTTGTACAAGATCAAAAATATCGACGAGTTCCCGCCGCAAATGTATTCTGTTCGAGACGCAGAAGAAGACATCTCGGATTGTATAGCAGGGTTTCGCTTGCGGCATTCTTACAAAGTGGTGAGCATCGAACGATTGGAAGCGATCAAAGGCAAGGATCTGCGTAGATACGCACTTCAAAAATACCATGGGTATCCCGATCTCATCGATCAGCGAAGTATCGAATTTTTACCGTACTCGAAGCAGAATGCTGCCACCGACGTGAAATATTATAGAAAATATCGTCAGCCGTACTTCATCATTGATCGCGTCACCGGTACAGTGAGATCACGCGATGGAAAAATATCGAGACAACCAGGTCAAAAAGGTACCGAAATGAAGTATTCTTATAGACGAGGTGATATGGCCAAGAAAGGTGTATTCTCTGCTGGAAAGAAGAAATATGACGTTCGCAAGTACCCGCTCCAATCGATGAAGGACGGCAGCGTCGGGCGTGTGATTCCGTGCTCCGTAGATCCGAGTATGTGTACTCCTGGTCAGTCGACGTTTATCTCGCGCGATGTTGGCGATGCGTTGAAACGGGCTGCGATGGTGAACGCCAAACAACGCAAGCAGACGTTGAGATATCTGCAGACATCGCACGCCAAAAAAATTGCCGCATTGAATAAGAAGATCGCATCGGCGCCTCCCGAAGTCAAAGCGCGTCTGCAGAAGCAGCGCCAAAACATGCAGGTGAAGTTCAGGCTGAACACCGCAAAAGCAGAGCAAACTGATCGGATTCAAATCCAGTCTGGCAAATCAGCGAACTGGAAAGCGAAGCGAGCTGAAATAGGCAAGCAAAAGCAGGCGCAAATTCAGATGGAGAAGGCTAAGAAACGCCAGGAAGAGATTCTTCGTCGTCAAAGGGCAGAACAAAAAGCGAAGGAAAACGCGGCTCTTCGTCAGCAGCGCGCGCAACGTCGCCAAAAACAATCATCAGGAAAACAATCGGGATTCGTGCCCAGAACATCACCTCAAAAACAGGCATCGCCATCTCCGAAGAAGTTCTCGCCGGGAACTCCTCCGCAAAGAAAATCGAAGAGCTTTAGATAAATCATAGATCCCAATCTACAAAACAACATTCATTTTTAACAACTTGATCAATAAGTTGAAAAAATTCTTTTTTATTATTCACTCCAACCATTCTAGCGGAAGGAATACCATCTTCGCAAAATACCACAGTAGGCAAGGCTCGAACACTGAATGCTCTGCTGATGACTTGGTTTTCGTAATGTTCGACATCGTAAACATCGATATCGAGGTCTAGTTTTGAAATCCCGGATTCGAGGTTTTTGCATGCTCTGCACGACTTCGCCGTGAATTTGATCAGAGCATATCTGCGGCCTGATTGCAGATTTGCGAGCATCTTAGTGTAGTTATTGACTTTGATCGTCCGCATACTTTCGTGTATTACGTGTATTTAAATTGTTATATGTAAATATGATATATATTCTCGACGGTGACGATATACAGAGCTCCATGAAATTCACTTCAAAATTATTTGCAACTAAAGAACCGACGAGCGTATCGCTTAGAATCACGTCCAAAGAGTTCGAACGCGCATTTCGTAATGTCATGGAACAATCGATCGCGAGCGGCTATTCGTACAAATACGAATCAAAACGAGGCAAGGCAGTAATTTTGAATATTCCGTACGACCAATTCGTCGATATAGAATACGACGTGTTCGATAAAATAGAGCCGATGTTCGCATTATTTGATGCGATGAACTATAAACCGAATGGCAAGTGCTTGTACGTGTTCTCGATCGCTTCCGACGCGTGCGGTTTGGCAAACGATCTGCTAAAACACACGATCGACGAGGCGAGGAAGCATGATTTTAAATGTATAGTAGCAGATTGCACGAACGTGAAGAGTCAAATGTTATTCAAAAAACACGGATTTGTCGTGCGAAGCAAAATTACGTACGATGGATTCGAACAAAATATATATTCGTTCAAAAACATTTGCGGAACAAAAAGCATCCAAAAAATGGAATTGATATTATGATTATCTTTGCAGTGGTAAAAACCCTGGCATTATTTTCGTACCTTTGGCGCCGACATTTTCCGGACGAGCGAAAGCATTCTCGCCACCTCCGCCGAAGGGCATGCTGGCGTCGCGTAAGTACAGAACATAAGACTTCACCCCCGGCAGGATTTGCTTGAGACATTCGGTGATGACGATCGTGTTGATCTTTTTCAGCGAATCGTTCAAATTTCCATTGAACGTCGAATCCTGTACGTATACGCCGCACATGATCATGATCAGCTCGTCTTCATTTTGCCGACCGATGTCGACGCCTGTATATTCTTTAGTTTTAGATATCAACTTATTTTGAATGAAATCTACGTTTTTCCTGGAGAAAAATGTTACGTTAAAGTCGCTAGGAGTCTCGTGAAGCACGCGAAGTGCGGCTGCTACCGTAGGTTCCAAAGACGAATCGCCGAATTGTCCTGAGATCTTATACGGATCCGAGGTCGGAAAAATCATGTTTTTGATAGCGTTCATGGCGTCCTCCATTGTTATTAATTAGTATATATTTTTATATATATATAATTTCGAGTGCAAAGTAATATGCGACCGAATATTCAGCCACCCATGGAAACGGAGTACCTGGACTCGAGAGCGGTTTGTCGATACGGAGGTGTATATCGTCACTTTGATTTCTTGAGATTCTGTTTCGAGAAATCTGGCGAAGGCAACCAATAACCAATGATTCCCGTCAAGATCGGCAAATATACGCCAGCATCGTGACCTGATATCAGCATTCCCATTGCAAATGCGGAAACAGAACCAGAAATGATCGCTTGAAACCCGAACCGGCAGACGCGGCTCTTGTAATCTCTTCTATCCGATATGAGCTCCTGATATTCGTCGTAAGGAATCTTGCCATTCGTAACTAGCGTGAGTGTGTACGCGTCCTCTGGTGGAAGTCTTCCTTCTTCTATCATCTTGATTTGCAATTCTTCTATGGAAAGCTCGGTCATTAACAGTACGCTTTATTTTATTTGTCGACATAATTTGATGTGGACAAATAACACGTTCGTACTTATCAGCAATTTACAGACTTGCACCATTTCTCGCCGGAAATGACGCCTTTGTTCTCGGGCACCGGAGGCAGGGTCTTGGGACCGCTCGCCATATTAGAAGGAGTATTGTACTCGCCGGCGTACTCGGGCTCGAACTTCTCCACCTTCTTCTTCTTGCCGAACATCTTGCCGACCAGCATGCCAGTGGCGAAGAACGCTATGATCACGAGGATAAAGACGACGGGATTTTTAGGAATGAGCTGCATTATGTATAGTATATTAAAACATTATTTTTTTACGTTTGCTTCCTTGGCGTCCAATATAGAATCTACCATGGTGCCTATCACGAATGCCAGAAGCAGAACAGTGAACAACAGTCCCGGAGTTTTTTCGAGGATCGAAATCATGTATATTATAATAATAATATAATAATTTAAACGAATAGTATATATATAAGTAATGGACGACGTGGACTTCATCGAAAAATTCGGAGTCGACGAGACGTATATCTTCATTGCCGATTCTGCCAAGAGAGACAAATCCGTGTATCCTACGGCTTCCGAGTACGAAATTCATTTCGATAGCCAATTCAAAAACATCGTAAAATTCGAGGTGCTACAAGCTTCTATTCCACGGACTGATTATTTAGTCGACGAAACAGAGAACACGGTGGCATACGCCATTGGACAACCTACGAATATCAGCAACTGGCAAAACGATCTTATTGGAAACATTCGAATTGCGAACATAGCTCCCGGAGATTATAATTTCCCGCAGCTCGTGGACGAACTGAACCGAGTATTGCAGCAAGCATCGAACACGTTCAATGATACTACTACTCTCCGCGTGAGTCCCACGACGAACCCGTCCGAGATTTCGAACAAACTGACGATCTCTTCGTCAGGTCCGTTCACCCTCCTCGGAGATTTGAGTACCATAAATTCCACGATCGGTTTCGGTGACATGGTCGTAGCGGGAAGAACCGATTATTCGGTAGTTCCGGGATATTCCCTAAACTTCCCGAACGGAGCGTCGGAAGTCTTTTTATCTGTACAAAACGACACGCCTGGTGCTCAAAGATATAATTCGTTCTTAGGTTCGTTTCCTCCTGGAGACAACGTGTCGTTCTCTGGCATATATAATGGGCAAACACTGCGCCAATACTTTACGTCTCCGTCTGCTGGAGTTCCATCCGCAATATCCGCGTATTTCGTCGATACTGGAACTGCGCCAACGGGCGGATTCACCGTTAATATTTCGATATGCGACGCATCTACAAACATTTCGATCGCTACGGGAAATATAGTATCTATAAACGATGATTTAACGCCATCGGTGACGACGAGTCTCAACGTGACAGACAATTTTGTGCAAGGGCAAAACTATTATGTCGAATTTACGCCTGCGGACTCCGGGACTTCTGCGGGGCAATGTACGAATCTGTGGCATGCGCCGCCGAATCTACCTCCTGTTCCCGGATCGTACATACAGATAAACGGAACCACAGTATTTCCGGGCGAATTATTTTCAGTCGACGTCGTTGCCGGAGCGTTCGGGTACAGCCTCATCTCTCCCGGAATCGTGAATATAAAAGGCGCTCGATACTTGAAAATCAGATGTCTGGAATTAGAAACGATGATCTATAAAGACAGGGTTGGAGAGCCGACGACTGCCGGAGTAGGAATAGTAAATATAATCAATTATGGGTTTGCCGAAGCGAGATATAGTTTCAGCACCGTTCCAATTACCAGTTTTCACCCGATCGGAAAACTTTCGAAGCTCACATTTCGCATAGAGCGACCTGACGGATCGCTTTATAACTCAAATGGTGTAGATAACACGTTCTTGTGCGCGTTGACATATAGGACGGTCCCGAACAACGGCACCAGCAAGAAAACCGATGGTCCTGGTAAATATCCAGCTGCTCCTGGATATAGCGGCGATTTTATCGAACTCCAGCAAAACAGATGGCGTCAGGAAGCGGCTGCGACGTATCCTACGCAAAAAGCGACGTACGACAAGTGTAGACCACGAACATAATTTAATACGTCCGGATTCTAGTCCATGCGCCGTCGCCACACGCGCACGATCTCTTGGTATTAAATGTCATCACATATAAAAATTCGATCATCACGTTTTTATTCTTATTATCATCATCGTTATCATCATTGTTATCATCATTATCATCATTATTATCATCTTTATCAACGTTGTTATCATTTTCAACGTCGATTTTGTCCGGCACAAGTTTGCTTATTTCATCGTCCATTTCGTTTTCATTGTTCAAATCGAAAAAGCCAGGGCTCAACTCGATCTCGTCGTTTTCGTTCGACATTTATATATATGAATATTTTTTATTTACATTTTACTTATATCGCTCTAACCCATCAAATTTGTTGTCGACGAACTTGCTCAATTCCTGAACGAAATGAAGTTGAGATGTGAAGTACAAATTTCCGAACGCGAACGATGCGACACCGCCTCCAAGGTTGTCTGGAGATATGTAAGGCATGTGTGTTGCCGCTAATATCAACACGCCTACGATGATAATAAATTGAACGACTAGAGAAAGCGCCGTGACCGCTGGAGAATCCTTTGGAAATTTATTATGGATCGCTATGTTAAGGTGTCTGTTCAAAGTGCCTGTAGCTATTCCCAATCCGAGACCGACAACCGCGAACGCTATAATAGTCCAGTGAGGAAGTTTTCGCATTTTACAATATACAAATATAATTATTCACGCACTGCACACCAAACATTCATCCACGGTCACTGCAATCGCATTCGAGGATGGCTGGGAACGAAGATAATACATGATCGTCTTGAGGCCCTTCTTCCACGCATAGAACAGCATGCTCGACACGTTCTTCAGCGTAGGAGAAGCTAGAAACAGATTCATCGACTGCGTTTGATCGACGAACGGTGCGCGTTCCGCTGCCATATCTATGATCGTTTTCATGGAAATTTCCCACGCGGTTTTGTATACCGCCTTGAGCTCCGCGGGAATGCCGATCACCCGCTGCACCGAACCATTGTTTGCAATTATCTTGTTCTTCATCGCCTCGGACCAAGTGCCGCGCTCGATGAGATCGCGAACGAGATACGAGTTAACCACTGGAAATTCCCCGGCAAGCGTCCGCCTCGAGTAAATATTCGAGGTGATGGGCTCGAAGGCCTCGACGCTCCCGCAGATCTGCGCCGTGCTCGCCGTCGGCATTAGCGCGGTAGTAAGCGAGTTGCGAACCCCGTTCTTCACGCGCTTCTCCAACCCGGCCCAGTCGAGATCGCTCTTGGGAGCCACGTTCCATAGATGATACTGCATTTTCCCCTGGCTCGCGGGAGAACCTTCGAACGTAGGATGAGGTCCGTGGATTTCCGCCAGCTCGACCGAAGATTCCACTGCTGCAAAATAAATGTGCTCGAAGATCTCGCGGTTGAGATCGCGCGCCTCCTGCGAATCGAACGGCAGCTTCAGCTTGAAGAACACGTCTTGAAGTCCTTGAACTCCTACTCCCACAGGGCGTCGGAGCATATTGCTGTTCCGGGCTTCCTTGGTCGCGTAGGACATGACGTCGATGGATCTGTCGAGGTTTTTCACGAGAGTCTTTACGTTCTTGCGCAAATCCTCAAAATCAAACTTGCCGTTCTTCACGTAATTCTTCAAGACGATACTGCCGATGACACACACCGCTGTTTCGTCCTTCGAAGAATACTCAACGATCTCATTGCATTGTCCTGTGATGATACCGTTGAATACGCCCATATGACGCTTAGGTTCATCGAAGCAATACGTATCTTCAATGTCTCCATTATCGATAACGGTTTCTACTTTGATATATTTGTTGGTTTTATGATGTTTCTCTCTACTACCCGCGAGCTGAAGGCGCGAGGGTTGGTAGCCCAGAGAAAACAACTTGCGGACACCATCACTGTCGATGTTGAACCGCCATGCTTCATTATTCATATATTCTTCCAAACCTCCACGACCATTTGGCATCAACGAGGTACCTTTCTCGCGACATTTGTAGATGCCAATAGAAATACCAAGTGTTTGTAGCATCAACATAATGTCGACCAAAAACTTCTTATTAGTACTCACCGCTTGAATATTCTTGATACCTTGATACTCGATCACGCAACCATCGCCATCGAGAAATCCTGCCAGCCAATTCATCTTGTCATCTACGGAAGAGTTGATCGGTACATCAAATTTCTTGATATTGCTTGGGATTACGTAAGTAGTTCTCATCTCATTCTCATTATCCCACGCTTGAATAACGATTGCGCGTTTTTGAATAGCCTCGCGTTTGTCATCACGCTTCACGCTAATTTTATTAGTATTGATGGCAATGGCACTCGTATCATAATAACCATCAGCACTGAAAAATCCGGCAGTATATGCTTCCTTTGCAGACCGTG
>Ga0214921_10003524_pt1 | contig 23826 bp, 20 predicted proteins | sample LL1505_MetaG_FD_177992 | JGI IMG/M metagenome (GOLD analysis project Ga0214921, IMG submission 177992) | Freshwater microbial communities from Lake Lanier, Atlanta, Georgia, United States - LL-1505 | ecosystem: Environmental > Aquatic > Freshwater > Lake | place: USA: Georgia | collected...
TAGATTCTTCTTCTTTAGATTCTTCTTCTTCTTTGGATTCTTCTTCTTTAGATTCTTCTTCTTTGGATTCCTTTACAGTAGTTACTTTTGGAGAGAATGATGTAATCTCTCTAAGAATATTTTTCGATGGCTCATTAAATTGAGGTATTTTTAATCGTTCTAATAATAATGCACGATTTACATGATTCGTAGATGCAGCACGAAGATCGATAATCTGTATCTCACGTTCTCTCTTTTGCGGCAATTCCTCTTCTAATGGTAGAATTTCAACACGAAACCCCCTTTTTTGTATAGGTATATTCCTTTTTTCTAGATCTATAGCATTAAAAAAATTCATATATAGAAATATATATTATGATAACAAAATATATTTTTTTATCCAAACAAACATAAATCCTGTATGACAGATAAACGCTAGAATTTTTTTAGGATTTTAATCACCGATTCACATGCAATTTGTTCGGCCTTTTTCTTTATTTTATGTATACCTTCTGCTAAAAAGATAAAGATTTTACCACGTTCTGACATACACTGATGTATATCGGCATAACAACTGAAATCTGTAATAGGAATTGAATGAAAGTGTGAAAGACCGAAAGAAGGTTGTCCTAAACATAAATAAACACCCATATGATAACCCTTATCTACGGTATGCTCCGAAACCTCCATATAATGAGGAGTCACTTTAAACTCCTTCTGTATTTTCACCTGTAAAATATTCTTATAATTATCGTCGTTCTGTATTAGATTCATCCAATCGACATGTTTCTCGAAAACATTCTCAATAAATATCTGTACTAACTGAAAACCCGGGCCTGTCACAAAGATATGTTCAAACCAACCATCTTCATCCTTTATTTCTAGTTTATTATAATCTAGGAACATTGCCCCTATAAAAGCCTCAAATAAACACCCGAGTTTTTTCAAATTCGTTCTAATCTGTTTTCCCTCTGCATTTTTCGAAAGAATAAACCATTTATGCAAACCCATTTCATATGCCATTTTACCAATCGATTCGTTTTTTACAAGGGCGATTTTCTTTTCTGTCATAAACCCCTCTTGTTCTTTAGGAAAACGTCGATATAAATAGTATTTTGTTATACATTCTAAAATTCCATCCCCTACAAATTCTAAGCGTTCATTCGATTTTGTATTTAGGGGTAAACAATCCGCGGGTTTTTCAACAATTATAATATTGTTTTGTTCGTTTTCTGCAGTGGGTCGTTTTGTATAAGAACGATGGATAAATGCCCTGCGATACAGATGAAAATTTATAATAGGGACATCAATGCCATATCGTTTTAGAATATTCTCGATTTCACCATCGGTAATTTCTTTATTTAGGGGATTATATGGATCGAAAATATAAATATCCTGACCTTGTGCATTCTTTTCAATACGGATATCTTCGTCTTGGAGATTCATTATATGATATACAAAACAACAATGATATACTTTTGAATCAATTTTTTGAATTATTTTATCTTTTATCCTTTTATTTTTATAAAAATATATTTAGACATTATATAAATGGTTCTTCCGTCTAGAGCATTCAGTAGATCTAACCATCATCAAATGGGATCTAATTATTTAACAGATAGCAATCAGGGAGGTGGATCGAAAAAGGCTGGTCTTACACCTAGTGTTGCAATTGATTCATGGACATCTATATACTACGGTTCGAGTGGACTAGGTAAATCAAGCGCAACATGCAGAAGCTTGACATGCATGCGATTCACAGTGAACCCCAGTGTTAAACAGAGCCGCAATATAAGTTCTTCTTATGTTCCTAATACATATTTCAAATTTCCATAAATAGAATCTGTATGACAATTCTCAATAAGATATTTATTTATATAATAAATATCTATTTATGCAAAAACATCTAATTTATCACTGTCTGAAGATGTGCGAATATTATCACTAGGTAAAGACCAAGGTCCAATAGATGTAGGCGGAGCTACTTCATTTTCTTTGTATTTACCCGAATCTACTGCGGATTTAGTAAAGAGAACTCCTCCCCAATTCGAATCCATTGGATTATCACTTATAGGAGAACCTTTTAAAGTAGCATCATGAATTGCATCTAATTGGGTATATCGTCCAATATATTGTCCATATGGGTCAAAACTCATATGTTGATTTGCATTATAAGGCGGATTATCATCCCCAGAAGTTAATGTGGAAAGGGGAATAGGATTCTTATAGAGATCTACATTGGAAGGTAGACCGTCCGGTAAAAATGGACTTTGTCGAATACGAAATGTCGATTGTCCTTGTGTACCTTCTTCTTCTTGTAAATAAAGAACCGGACATTTCATTCCATTTTTGCGCTGGATTTCTAAATAGTAGATATATTCGTCTAAATTATAAAATGGTATTGGGTTGATACCTTCGACTTCTGGCATTTTAGAATTATAAAGGAGGAGAACCGTCCCTTTTCTAATAAGAAGATCTGGACAACTATCATTATCTGTTCTTATGTTATTATTATTATTTCCTGAATTATCTTGTAAACCCTCTTTATAAGAATAATAAGATAAAGAAGAATCAGTCATTGATAAATAAGGCGTTTGATATGTTCCGCAAATAAAAATTCCTGATATAAAAGCAATGACTAAAAATAATATAAATAGACTCTTTATGACAGACATATATCTTCTATTTAGAAATTATATATTATATTCTACTATAATATAGATGACTAATAATACTAGAAAAAACTCAAAAAAACCTACAAAAATCATTGGTAAAATATATGCAAATTGGTGTGGACATTGTAGTGCATTGAAACCACAATGGAATAAAATGAAAACAGACTTGAAAAATCATCCTATTGAAATTATAGAAATAGAAGAAACTGAAAAACAACGTCTAGAAGAATTTAAGCGAAAACATAATATAAAAGTAGAAGGATATCCTACTATTTTTAAAATATTAGGTAAAGTAGAATATTATAAAGGTCCTAGAGATGCTGAATCTATAAAACGTTGGGCTTTATTGAATACTATCAAAGGGGGTAAAAGAAAAACCCGTAAAAATAAAATATAGAGAGATATATATAAATGAGCAATTTCGTTTCTGTAGTTCCTACACAATTCTTAACACCTCAATATGTACATAGATTTAGCTATACTGTTAGTTCATTTGATTTATTTTCGCAGATTACTTTTGTGATTTTTTTATACGATGCTAATAATAAATTACTTTCTACTTCCAATATTACGCTTTCAGGAGAATGTTATAGATTATGGGGAGATGATGATAATTATATTTTAAATTATATTTCAAATAAATTAGGATTGACTCTTATTACTCCTACAGAAGTCCCTACAGAAGTCCCTACAGAAGTCCCTACAGAAGTCCCTACAGAAGTCCCTACAGAAGTCCCTACAGAAGTCCCTACAGAAACTCCAACAGAGACCATATAAAAAACCGAAAAATAAAAAAAATCGAACAATATGTTTGTGAAAAATATCTAAACACATCTCTTTAAACTTACATAAATGACAACAACTACCACTAAAAAATCAATAGGAAAGCATTTCAAGCTTATTGATTTTTATACTTATGATCATATAGAAAAAGAAGACGACGATGATAGTTCATCCAACTCCGAAAAAGTCAAGAAACAAGAAAAACAATTTCATATACAAATGTTCGGTCTTACTGAACAGGGTGAAACAGCATCTATTACAGTAAACGATTTCCAACCATTCTTCTATATCAAAGTCGGGGATCAATGGGATCAAGGACAAGCAAACGCCCTTCTCGACTTTATTAAATCCAAAACCCGCTATTTAGCAAAAGATATTCTATCCGTAGAATTGATTGATCAATATAAACTCTACGGATTCACTGGCGGCAAAAAATCGAAATTCGCAAAAATCGTATTCAAAACATACCAAGCCTTTCAAAAAGTCAAGGGTCTCTGGTATCGATATGATGAGCATACCAATCAGCGTATACCACAACCATTTAAATTCGAAAATATACAATTAATCCTGTATGAAAGCACTATTCCACCTATACTCCGCTATTTCCATATTAAAAATATCAGTCCATCTGGCTGGATCCTTTTAAATACATCGAGATGTAAACCAACACCAGCAAGTCTAAAAGAAACCACCTGTAAATACGAGTATTCCACCTCTTCAAAATGGATTACATCATCTATTGAAAAGGAGAGTCGCGTTCCCTACAAGATCTGTAGTTTTGATATTGAAGCATCGTCATCACATGGCGATTTCCCGATTCCTATCAAATCATATAAACGTCTAGCAACAAATATCGTCGATTGTTTTCAAACCCATAGCAAAGTACTAACAGATCCTGTAAGACAAAAAACGCTAGTTAAAAAAATGATCCTATCAGCATTTGATTTTGGTACATTCGATGGTATTGATCGCGTATTTCCTATCGAAAAGAAGATAGAAAAGGAGGAAATAGAACGGCTTACAAACGAATTATTAGATAAATCAATCTCTATTACAGAGGATATGATGAGCGATTCATCTACTATAGAATCCCTTTTTGAAAAAATGAAGGAATCTACTGCGACTTTTAAAGAAGAAGAAGAGAATGATTGCGAAGATTCGGATATAGACGAAGATGATCAAGATACAAAGAAACATATTCAACAACGATATAAGAAAAAATCCAAAATAGTCTCTCTTTCGATTATCGATATTTTCAAGAGTGAAGATTATAGTAGAGAGCAGAAAATCACGATCCTGAATAATCTATTCTTTAAGACAGACACAAAGGATTCTTCTACGGTCATTGACTCTTTTCCTAAGCTCGAGGGTGATAAAGTCACTTTCATTGGCTCAACTTTTATGCGATATGGTGAACAAGAACCCTATTTAAATCATTGTCTAGTATTAAATACATGCGATCCTGTGGAAAATGCGCAAATTCATACGGTGACAGAGGAAAAGGATTTGCTATTGCAATGGACCCAGTTAATACAGCGAGAAAATCCCGATATTATTATTGGATATAATATCTTCGGTTTCGATTATGAGTTTATGTTTCGCCGTGCTCAAGAAAATGGATGCGAACGCGCATTTTTAGAGCTTTCTAGAATGATAAATAACGATTTCGTCGATGTACCTACTCTTGAAAATACCAAAATCCAGATTGCTAGTGGAGAATATGATTTGCGATATCCTAAAATGACCGGTCGATTGCAAATAGATATGTATTCCTATTTCCGCCGCGATTTCAATTTATCGTCATACAAATTGGACGATGTTGCTGGGCAGTTTATTAGCGATCGTATTCATAAAATAGAACTCGACGAATCTAGTGGAACTACAAGAATCTATAGTAAAAATTTAGCGGGTCTTCATACAGGCGATTATATTCATATTCAAATATCGAATTTCAGTTCGGATTTCTATCGTGGAGGTGAGAAATTAAAAGTCGTCGATATCCTGTTGGACCAAATCATTATGGAAACAGTGAAGGGTAAAGAAACCGAAACGAAATATAATATTATTATTGTTCGCGGTATTCATGATCTTGCTGGAATAACGGGATCTCTTGAGTGGACCATGGCAAAAGATGATGTTACTCCGCAAGATATTTTCCGGTTGGCGAATGGGACTTCGGCGGAACGCGCGATCGTTGCGAAATACTGTATACAGGATTGTAACCTAGTTCATCATTTAATGAACAAAATCGATGTTCTTACAGGATATATTGAGATGTCGCGTATTTGTTCTGTACCCATTTCGTATTTGGTTTTTAGAGGTCAGGGTATCAAACTCACGAGTTATGTTGCGAAAAAATGTAGGGAAAAGGGAACATTAATGCCGGATCTAGAGAAGAAATCAGGGGGCGATGGATATGAAGGTGCGATTGTATTACCGCCGAAATGTTCGATGTATATCGATAATCCAGTAGCCTGTGTGGATTATTCTTCGCTATATCCTAGTTCGATGATTTCGCAGAATTATTCACATGATAGTAAAGTGTGGTCGAAGGAATATGATCTGGAGGGCAATTTAATAAGGGAGACCGGCGAGAAATTCCTATCGGGTACTAGAAAAGGCGAATATAAATACGATAATTTGACTGGATATCAATATATCAATATTGAATTCGATACGTTCAAATATTTGCGTGTAAAGGGTCCAAAGAGTAAGGAAGTTAAAACTAAAGTAGGTAAAAAGATTTGTCGATGGGCACAGTTACCAAATAATGAAAAATCAATTATGCCAGCAATCTTAACCGAATTACTCGATGCCCGTGCAAATACACGTAAAAAGGCGAAGAATGAGGCCGATCCGTTTATGCAGAATATTTTAGATAAGCGTCAACTCGGTTATAAAGTGACTGCAAATTCGCTTTATGGTCAATGTGGAGCTAGAACTTCGACTTTCTTTGAACAAGATGTTGCGGCTTCTACTACTGCCACTGGACGTATGATGATTACTTATGCAAAGCGGATTATCGAAGATGTCTATGGTGATCGCGTGTATGAAACCGCTTGTCAAGGTCCTCTTAGGTGCAAAGCCGAGTATGTATATGGAGATAGTGTCGCAAATTATACACCGGTTACTATTCGAGTAAATGGTATTCCTGAGATAGTTACTATTGAAAATCTAGCAGAAAAATATGGTAATAATAAATGGATCCTATGCGACGAACCTGGAAAACAAACAAAAGAATTTTGCGAATTATCGGGTGTAGAATCTTGGACAGAAAATGGGTGGACACCGTTATTTCGAATTATTCGGCATACTTTGGCTTCTCATAAAAAAATGATTCGTATACTAACACATACAGGTATGGTAGATGTTACAGATGATCATTCGCTTTTAAAAATAGATAAAGAAGAGATATCTCCCAAAGACTGTATAGTTGGTAGTGAATTACTTCATAATCAGTTACCTACACCTAATATATCAAATACCCAAGTAACCTTAGAACAAGCAAAAATTATGGGGTTCTTCTTTGGCGACGGAAGTTGTGGATTGTACAATTGTCCTTCAGGGAAAAAATCTTCTTGGGCCTTAAATAATGCATCAGAATATTTATTAGATAAATATATTAATCTATGTAATATTGCGTATCCTGAGTTTGAATGGAGTATTATGGATACCATAGAAAGTTCAGGAGTTTATAAAATTTCTCCAAGATCTTCTACTTATGGAAGTATTTCCAAATTTGTCCAAGAATATCGATCAAAAATGTATTATAATAATTCTAAAATTATTCCTCTAGAAATTATGAATAGTTCATTTGAAATTCGAGAAGCTTTTTGGGAAGGTATGTATGATGCCGACGGAGATAAAGACTCAAAAGGATATATTAGGATTGATCAAAAAAGCCAAATTAGTGCTTCACATATTTCTTGGTTAGCTTCTTCTCTTGGATGGAATATTTCTATCAATACACGTAACGATAAACCAAATATTTATAGAGTTACTATGACAACTTTAAAACAGCGTAAAAATTCAAATGCAATTAAGAAGATGTATGAAATTCCATACCAAGGATATGTGTATGATCTAACCACTCAAAATCACCATTTTGCAGCAGGAATTGGAAATCTTATTGTTCATAATACAGACTCCGTGTTCTTCACATTCAATCTGGAAAATCCCAATACAGGAGAGAAAATTCGCGGGAAACCAGCACTAGAAGCAACAATTGAGATTGCACAGGATGCCGCCGAGTTATGTACGAGTTATTTGAAACCACCGATGGCCTTAGCCTATGAGAAAACCCTGATGCCATTCCTCCTCTTATCGAAAAAGCGATATGTAGGTATGCTTTATGAAGAAGACCCCAATAAGGGGAAATTGAAATATATGGGATTGGTCCTGAAACGCCGTGATAATTGCGATCTAGTAAAAGATATATACGGAGGCGTTCTTGATAAACTAATGAAACATACAGATATTCAACCCGCCATAGATTTCCTGTATGACTCACTGAATGATCTTATTCAAGGAAAGATACCAATAGAAAAACTTACGATTACGAAATCTCTCCGGAGTGATTATAAGAATCCACAACAGATTGCTCATCGCGTATTAGCTGATCGTATTTCACAGAGAGATCCAGGTAATAAACCGAAACCCGGGGATCGTATCCCCTATGTATTTATTGTAAATCCAAAAGCAAGTTTACAAGGAGAAAAGATAGAGACCCCGCAATTTGTCTTGGATAATAAACTGAAACTCGATTATACTTATTATATTACGAATCAATTAATGAAACCGTTACAACAGCTTTTTGGACTCGCGATCGAAAAAATCTGGAAATTACAGAATAAGACTACGGCAATAAAAACATTTCATAAGGATATGGGGGTTTTACAAGCGGAATGCCATAATGATCTAGAGATCTTTATGAAAAAAAAAGAGAAGTATACAACGGCCAAAATCAAGACACTTCTGTTTGACAAATTCCTCTTGAAAATTCATCAAGAACAGAATGGGATCCGTACGATAACAGAATGTTTTGGTAGAAAATAATTGACCTCATGTCTATTTATTTTTGGTAGAAAATAATTAGATACGGAAATTACCAGATGCGTCAAGTCTTATAGGAAAATCAAAAGTATATACTAATTGGTCATTTGAACCTATATCGGTAGAAGGGATAGATATTGTCGATAATAATGCTCGAATGGAATTTTGTATAGTATTTATCATGGGTCTTGTTCTACTAGGGGATTCTTCGGTTTCTCCGGATTCGTCAGGTTCTTCTGTAACAATAGGTAAAGATTGATCTGCACGATAATCGCGAATATCATACCGGCATACTGGACAACGGACATTACGACGAAACCAATCCATTATTGCCGTTTTTTTAAAGCAATGAAAACAATGACGAATACGACATATTTCTTCGCCTTCTTCAAATGGTTCTAATGTAATAGCACATTGAGAATGTATCATAGAATTGTCATACAGAATTAATTCGGTTGCTTGATCAATCTGGGCTCTCGTTGGATGTACAATAACATCTTCGTAGTTTTGATGTTGATGAGTATTTCCATAATACCTCAAAAAATTATTCATCAGGTGATTAATAGTTGTTCTATTAGTATTTCTTGTGGGTCTTACTGGTTCTGGATATCTTTGGTTTCTATTTTCTAATATATCGAGCATTTGTTGAATATTTTGATTGTATCTTCGATGATTTTCTTGATAATCTTGTATTATTTGCATGAATTGGTCTGTCATAACTGTCTCTATAAAGATACATAAAGATAATATTTTATATAGATTTATTGAATTCTATAAAATGTCTAGAGAATATCTTGGAAAATGTGGATTAGCAAATTTAGGGAATACATGTTTTTTAAATTCTTGTTTACAGGTTCTCCAACATATTCCCGAACTTTTGAAAATATTTGATAAAAAGATTAAAAGTAAACAATTCAATTCTTGTGATGATAGTATTCTTTTACAAGAATGGGTAGAACTTAGCCATTTATTATGGTCTGCAAATGGTGTTGTATCTCCTAATAAATTCATATATAATGTACAGCAAATTGCATTTAAAAAGGGGAAAGATATTTTTACTGGTTGGGCTCAAAATGATTTGTCGGAATTTATGCTTTTTTTAGTGGATTGTTTTCATAATAGTATCTGTAGGAAAGTATCGTTTCAAATCAAGGGACGTTCACAGAATAATACCGACGAGATTGCGCTTTCTGCGTATCGGTTTCTTCAATCTATTTATGAAAAGGAATATTCCGAAATACTTGAGCTATTTTATGCTGTTTATTTAACGACAATCTACCCTAAAAATGAAACGGATATGAAAGACAAAGTATCGATGAAATACTTATCGATGAAAGACACAGTATCGATGAAATACTTATTGATGAAAGACACAGTATCGATGAAATACTTATCGATGAAAGACACAGTATCGATGAAATACTTATCGATTAAACCCGAACATTTTTTCATTCTCGATTTACAGATATTCAAAGAACATAAGATGTGTCAAACATTATACGACTGTTTCGATCTCTTTGTAGAACCCGAAGAAATGTCGGGTGAGAATGCATGGTATAATGAAAAAACCGGTAAAAAGGAAGATATCTGTAAGACAATGACCTTTTGGAGTCTACCGCAAATTTTAGTTATTATTTTAAAGAGGTTCTCTCCCGATGGTTCTAGAAAACTCCAAATTCCAATTGATTTTCCATTATCCGGTCTTGATCTATCGAAATATGTTCGTGGTTATAATCCACAATCCTATCGTTATGATTTATTCGGTGTATGTAATCATATGGGTAGTGTAAATGGAGGACATTATACTTCCTTTGTAAAAAATCAAGAAGGTCAATGGAATCATTATAATGATACTACAGTAGAATCGATCAATAGTAGCCAGATAGTTAGTCCTAAAGCCTATTGTTTGTTTTATCGAAAAAAATAACTATATACTTATATATAATGTCATCAAATAATGAAAAAGAAACATCTTCAGACATCTTAAAAACATTATTCACAAAATCAAATATTATCTTATTAGTATGGTTTTTAGCAATTTATTTAGTAGTTTATGTTCTCTTATATATGTTTTATAATACAGGAAGCGGAATTGATAATTATAGTGATCGTGTATCCAAAGTATTGGATATTCTAGTATTTATTTTTTTATTCTGTTATATTTTGATTAAATATGAAAATATGTCTACGACTGAAAAAGAAAATGCATTTGCTAGTTTTTTAGAGAATTTGAAGACGTATTTGGAAGATTCGTATTCTTTATTTGGTTTGATTTTTTTCATATTTTGTCTATACTTGACTATATATTTTTTAGCCATTCCTATGGATGCCAATAATAAACCTTATACTATTTTGATTATAGAGAATATATCCTATATCCTATTAGCAATTTTGATTATTAATGAGGGATTTAAATTATTTTTCGGGATAAATTTAATTGATTATCTATTTTCGGATTCATTTATTGATTGGTTTAAACACACAGAAAAAGAAAAAAAAGAGAATAAAAAAGTAGATACATCGGGAAATAATACAGATATATCCGGAAATAAACAAAACAAAAATATAAATAAACCAGACGAGGTTTTCAATATTCGTAATAATATTTATACATATGAAGATGCAAAATCCGTATGTTCTATTTATAATGCAAAATTAGCAACCTATGATCAAGTAGAAGATTCCTATAATTCTGGAGGAGAATGGTGTAATTATGGTTGGTCAGAAGGACAAATGGCACTCTTCCCTACACAAAAATCTACTTGGAATAAATTGCAAGCATCTGATAGAACAAAACATGCATGCGGTCGCCCAGGTATCAATGGTGGATTTATGAAAAATCCCGATATCCGTTTCGGCGTTAATTGTTTTGGACAAAAACCAAAGATAAGACCCGTTGATCAGGCATTAATGGATGCAAATGGTGATATCAAAATACCCGAATCAGCTGAAGATAGAGAATTAAATGTGAAATTGAAAATCTGGAGAGACGACCCCGATAAATTCTTACGTTTGAATTCGTTCAATAAGAAGGAATGGTCCGAATATTGATCGTTTATTAGATATTGAACAAATATTATATACTATTTACAATTCATAGTATATAATAGTTATTATTATTTAACCATTTCCTTACTTAATAACAACACAAATTTATAGATTTTATCGACTCATACAAAAATCTTTAGGGCTCTTCGGTGTCATTCTATCTATGGTGTTATTTTCATAACGCTTCGCTGTAAAGAGTTACTACAAAGTACTACGAAGTGATCAATAAAATGGTTAAGAAGATTTTTTTTTACTAGTTTTACGTTTTTTTGTAGACTTTATTTTTGATTTACGTTTACGTTTTGATTTTCCACCTTCTTTAATAGTTACAATACCTGGAACTATCCAAGGATCATCGCGCTCAATAAATTTTTCATTACAATTATCTTTTATATCTTTTAATTTACTAATATCATTTGTGCCATTACGTAACAAATGCATTATTAACTTACCATATTTATTATGAACATTAAATTGATGTTGTATATCATTCTTTTTCCAACTACATGTTAATGATGTAGTATCTATAGGTGTAGACTTTCCAGGAGTATTATTAAAATAATTTAAATATACGACTTTGTTATTACTATCTGGTGTATTATATCTATAATCAATTTGTTTAAGGCTGTTAGCACATATATAATTTCTGTCTAATCCCCAATTATGAGGAATACTATCTTTTAATTCAAAATAATTACAACGTATAGCAACATCCGAAATTAGCATATAATTAAATAAATTTATAGAGGCATTTGTAGTTCTTTCCGGAATAAAAATACTTCCAAATGCAGCTACTATTAAATTTTTTAAATTTTCTCTTAATTTCCCTATATCAAATTCTGTAAAATATAGAGATCCGTCTCTTTTAATAAATGTCTTATAATAATCTGTATCGGTAACACATTTATGAATTTCTTGACATAAACGATTTACTATTAATCCACCAAAAGAATGTCCAAATAAAAATACCTGTTTATTAGTAATAATATCTTGTATTATTATAACAATTATTGGAATAGATTCATCGTCTATTTCTAAATATAATTCACGAATATCTTGTATAGGTATACCTATACCACTAGATCTAGTAAGAATTGTCTGATAAGTTCGTTCTGGAAAACAACAATTAAACGTATTTTTTGATGCAACATATGGTGTTATATATGTATTTTTATAATGTTTTGATATTGGTGATTCACTATCTTTATATAACTCACATCCCATCCCATTAATAAAATATAAACGTCGATTTTGTATTTCTATGATTGGTTCTATTTGTGCTTCCATTAATGGTTTATGTCTATTACTAGACAAAAGTGATGTAAACATAATTATATATATATATAATTATATTATCATAATTAAAATATTATTTACGTTTTTTTCTAGATACCCGACGGGATCCCTTTTCCATTGTACCATTCACGGAAGTAAAAAACTTATCGAACATACCCTCTGGGACAGGCTGTAAAAGTCCATCATCTATATTAAAAAATTGGTTATGTAGATCAGTTGATCGGTTCTCTAAAATAAGTCCTATAGGAACTACCAAATCTTTGAATCGCTGAGAAATTGGATTAGCATGTGATGCTTTTGATAAACATAATCCGCCCTGACAATGCTTCGTATTTTCATCTTCTTCAAAAGTATAATATTTATAAAAAGAGTTCATATATAGTATCTATAGATCGTATTATTTGTGAATATTACTTATATGTTCTCTTTATATCTATATACGTCGTAATCTCGCGATTTTCTCTTAGAAATTCTATGATTTTATCTACTTGATCCTTATTCTTGATAATTTTCCCTAAATTGTCTTCTAAGAAATGGTAGGAAAGTGGTTGATACTCCTTCTTCTCGTAAAATCGCAGTTCTCCATCGGTAATCTCGATTTTCTTATGTTCTATATGATTTTCTGTTACATATTCTATGATTTCCTCTAAAACGGATTCTTTCATTTCTTTTATTTGTTTGACCTTCTCATTAACGGCTTTTATTTGACTATCGAGGAGAACCCATTTCTTAATGTTCTCTGCAAATTGCGTTTTTTTATCTACAACAAGGGTTTGATTCATTCTTTTATATATGAAAAGAATGAATAATATCTATAGAGAACTCAATTCGACTAAATTTACATAGTCTTTTCAGGAGCATTTCCACCGCGAACGCGACGGCTAAAACGTCGGCGACTGCGAGATCCGCGGAATTTATTTGTTTTGCGCTTATACATTTGATTAGCAACAAGGAGAACCGCAGGAACGGCTAAATCCGTCAAATTTCCTCCTTTTTTTTTGTATCGTTTTCCACCAGTAATAGTAGCAGACTTACCACCACCGACAAGTCCAGAACCGCCATTCATAGCAATTGCATTGTTTGTGTTACCACCAGCAATTTCACCGGAATTAGTTTGTTGATTCGCACTTCCATAAACAGACTCTGCCCATGAAGCTCCTCCAGATCCTCCTCTTAATTTTCGCGAAGCAGATTTACGTTTACTGTATATAGGCATACTTATATAATACTATTTAGATATTTTTTTTGTATAGTTCACATAATATATCTTCTAGAAAATCCGGCATTATTTTCGAAAACATTGCCGATGGACAAATAGATTCGGGTTCTCTTTTATGTAATAATCGAATCAATAAAAAAAACATCCCTAAAAGAATAAAAAGAAAGAAAATATTGTAGACCGCGATAATCCAAATATAAATATAAATTTCATTATAAATCAAATTAAAAATAGGCGTCATCATTTCTTTCATATCTTTCTTAATATCCTCATTTTTGAAAAAATCAATACATGTATCTTTTATAATATTCATATTTACTGATTAGTCTATAGTATATTATTTACCTATAATACTCCTTTATGACAAACGAATAAAAAAATTCGTAAAGAATATCATTCAATAAGTATTTAGGTATACTATATGACAGACCATATTTATCAAGCAAATGACCAATTCGATTTTAATCAATTAGTTTCTAAAAAACCGATTTCCCAATCAGGTGGAAATTTTCTTATAAAATTTACTAAAAATGATATCCCACTTTATATTCAAACTCCTAAATGTACGATTAAACAAAAGAGCGATATTAAACCCGGGAAAAAAATAACGTATTGTGATTTAGTTTTCTTACAGGAAAACGAACAATTTATTCAATGGATGGAGAACCTAGAAGCATTTAGTCAACAAACCCTTTTTAAAAATAAAACGCAGTGGTTTGAGACTGAATTAGAACTAGAAGATATTGAAAATTCTTTTACATCTCCAATGAAGAGTTTTAAATCGGGAAAGTCATATATTGTTCGAACGAATATTCCAAATGTTTTAGGAAAAAGTACGTTGAAAATTTACGATGAAGATGAGAACCCGATCGAATTGGAGAATATATCCGAAACTTCTCAAGTAATTACCATTTTAGAAGTACAAGGTATCCGTTGTTCTGTCCGTAGTTTTCAAATAGAATTGGAGATTAAACAGATGATGGTTCTCAAACCAATAAATCTGTTTGAAAAATGCATATTGAAACCTCAATCAAGATCTGTCATACAGGAATCTATAGTAGATTCTTCTTTAGGAAAAAATATAGAACCGCCAGCTTTAGTAGTAGAAAAGGAAGACCAGCCAATTATAGAGGAACAAATAGAACCTATTATGGAAACCCCCTTAGAACAATTAATACAAGCAGAAGCAGAAGCAGAAGCAGAAGCAGAAGCAAAAGCAGAAGCAGATCCTATTAAAATAGAAACAGTGGAAGAAGATCCATCTCTTTTAAAAGAGGTCGAATTTGATTTAGAAAAACTAAGAGAAGAAGAACCAGTTACTTTAAGACAAAGAAAAGATGTGTATTATGAAATGTATAAAGAGGCTCGACGAAAAGCAAAAGTAGCCCGCGATTTAGCGCTTTCTTCTTATTTAGAAGCAAAACGGATTAAAAATACGTATATGTTGGATGATATTATTGAAAGTGATGATGACGACGAAGACGATGACGACGACGACGACGAAGACGATGACGACGAAGAAGAAGATGAAAAGGAAGAAATGGAAAATAAAGAAGAATGACAGATTTAGCAAAACATAAAGAAATATAATTTAAATGTCAAAAATAATTTTATCCACCGTTTATATAAACACGAATATGTTTAAAGAAGCACTACGTGGATTTTCTTCATTTTTTACAACCCAAAGAGTTATGATTCTGGCCGTTTTCTTAATATTAGTATGGGGTCTTTGGACATATTCAGGGTCAAAGTCTTTAGTCGTTGATTCTATGGATGATGGGCAAGTTCCTATTGTAAACGAATCGCTTGAACAACAGAACAATTCTCAAGAGGTTCCTAGTGCTATTAATAATAGTGGTTATGCTATGCAACAGACAATTCAACCCAGCGAGCTTCTTCCTACAGATGCCAATAGTCAATGGGCTGCATTGAATCCTGTTAATCAGGGAAATATTGCTATGCCTGATCTATTACAGGCTGGTTACCATATTGGTTTAGATACTATTGGGCAGAGTTTACGTAACCCTAATTACCAATTGCGATCCGATCCTATTATCCCTAAGCAGGAGATTGGTCCATGGAACCAGAGCACTATTGAACCCGATCTTGGTCGTGTCCCATTAGAAGTTGGCGTTGGTTCAAAATAAATACTCATAGATTAAATACAATATAAAATGATTTATCGATACTATCATATAGTATCGATAAAATGGGCTGCGACTATTATATAATGAAAAAATTACATATTTATTTCACCGAAAACGAATATATAGCCATCGAAATAAATAGAGAACGCGGGTATTATCATGAAGATGGATTGATTGATTCTGACGATGAAAATACTGAAGATATATGGAAGGAATATATTCGCTTTACACTCACACCGAAAATGAAACCAATTGTTCTGTATGACGGAAAAAATTGGAATATATCGAAATCGGAAACCAAATATAAGAAACTAGTAGATACTGCTATAGAAAAAGAAAAAATATCGTGGGAACAAATATACCAAATAGTAAAAGTAGAAAAGCGAGAAGCGCGATAAAACCCCCTATAATATATATGAGCGATATCCATAAAGAAATATTTCCCAACGGTTTCCGTTGTATTTATCAAAAATCATATTCCGCTATTCCTATGACGTCTATTTTATGTTTAGTTAAATTAGGATCGATTTATGAAGACGATACTAGTCGGGGATCAGCGCATTTTATAGAACATATGTGTTTCAAAGGAACTAAAAAGATCCCGACAGCTAAAGCCATATCAACTGTGTATGACAGAATCGGTGCTTATTTTAATGCCTATACTACAAAAGAATATACGGCATATATTGTAAATTGCGAAGATAAATATATAGCCAACTGTATTTCAGTTCTTGCCGATATGCTTTTGAATTCCACTTTTGATAAAAAACAGTTTTTATTGGAACGTAATGTAGTGATAGAGGAGGCTATTCGCGATGAAGACAATCCCGAATCACTTATTGATGATATGAGCGACAAACTTACATATGCAGGGTCTCCCTTTGCAAATCCAGTAGATGACCTGAAATATCACCATAAATCCGCTTTAGAATATACAGGAACCATCCAATCATATAAAACATATTACGTACCTTCGAATATGTGTCTTAGCATAGTATCTAATCAATCTTTTATGACAATAAAGCGAATCATCGGCAAAACGTTTTTTATTCATACTTCACATAAAGGTTCTGTGGAAAAACCGGAATTTCCTATTGCTGAAATAAATAGAGGAGTTCAATATAATATAAGAAAAAAAACAGGAATAACTGCTACCTATGTATGTATGACTTTTAGGACATGCGATTATCTAAACCCAGATAAATATGTTCTCGATATTTTAAGCGAGATTTTAGGTGGATATATGAGTAGTCGTATGTTTCAAACATTACGTGAAGAAAATGGATTGACCTATCGATCGAATTGTTTTGTTTCTTATTATAAATCGATGGGCGAAATCCAATTATTTACAATAACAGATCCTAAAAAACTAATGAATAATGGATCCTCCGCTGGAGTATTGACATTAATAGTAAATCTCTTGAATAAATTATGTAAAGAGGGTGTTACAAAGGAAGAAGTCGAAATTGCTAAGGGATATACTAAAGGGAATTATTTATCTGATATGCAAAAAGCAAGTCATATTTCAACTGCAAATGGAACGGACTATTTTATCTATAATACACCTGAAATAGTACCTTATGATAAAATATATGATACTTACTATAAGACAATTACCAAAGAGGATGTTATGCGCATTATTCGCAAATATTTCATACAGGATCGATTGGTCATTTGCTTATTAGGAGAACAAATACCTTCTCTAGCATCCGTCAAAAAAAATATTGCGCGGTTTGTACCAGCAGAATAATATTTTACAAGTCTATTTATAGAAAATTATATCTCTATATATAAAATGAACTCTCTTGATATATTTATATATGTAATTATTTTTGGAATGTTAGCAGTATCTGCTTATATATATTTAGAAAATCGCGATTCGTTCGATTTGAAATGTGTTGTATCAACTGTGAATGGCGATAAATATTGTGTTAGAGAAAGAGCTAATATAAAAGCCGCAGCGGATCTTCTAGCAAAAACGACCGATAAATGTAAAGCAGTCGTAGAGTATGTGCATGACAAATATCCGGAAAGGGAAAATGTAAAGCGCTTGAAAAAGGGGTTTAACCCCAAACAGATTATGGAAACACTTCCTACAAGTGAATATACGGCCTATAGTGAAAATAAGGGGGAGAAACTAGCGTTCTGTTTGAATATCGATAAAAAGAATAACGATCATTTGATCGACGAAAATACGCTCCTTTTCGTTGCCCTTCATGAACTTTCACATATAGCTACGAAATCAATCGGTCATAAATCGGAATTCTGGGAGAACTTCAAATTTCTATTACAAGAGGCTGAAAACGCAGGTATTTATAAACCCGTTGATTATAAAAAGAAACCACAGGAATATTGCAGTATGAAGATTCGCGATAATCCATATTATGATATATAATATATTTACTGTATGACCGTATTTTTGTTTACTTCTTTATAGACTTCTAACGTTCGCGCACTTGCATCGGTAGCCCCCTCTATAAACCGAGGCATCCACATATAAGGTACGATAGAACCGCGTTCTGGATAATACGACTCGAAAAGCCAGCGATAATATTCTTGTTCCAATGTTTTAGGCGGATTCCAATCATATGTCTTGTCTTTACTGGATATAAATATAGACGCAATATGTTCCTGTATGATTTCATACAGGGATCTGCTCTGTTTACTTACTCCATCACTAAAGGCTTCTTTGGTTCTCCATAAAATATCATTCGGTAGAATAGGGCGTCCATCGACCCCGAAAAAATCGTGAAAAGAAAATCGTAGTAAATGTTTCTCGCACATTCCATTTGTAGAATGACACCGAACTTTTGCCGGTATAGAAAGATATGTCTGTACAAATGAGCGATCTAAGAAGGGTGTGCGCGGTTCTAATCCGTGCGACGAAATCGATTTATCCGAGCGGAGAACATCGAATAAATAGATATTCGATAGAAGTCGGCGACATTCGAGATCAAATTCGATAGAATTCGGCGATTTATGAAAATAGAGATACCCGCCAGTCAATTCATCGGAGCCATCCCCGTTGAAAATCACTTTCGCCTCACTATTCTCTTTGATATATTTACCTAGTAAATAATTACCAATACTAGCTCGAACTGATGTTGTATCATATGATTCAATCGCTTGAATCACCTCCGGAATAGCCATTACAAAATCCGCTTCTGTTAAGATTACCTCCGTATGTTTCGTCCCTAGATAATCCGCCACAATACGAGCATAGTATAAATCGACGGATCCCTCTAGACCAATACTATAAGTCTCCACTGGAACTAGCCCATTTTTTTTATGATAGTTTACTACAAGAGCCGTAATAAGACTACTATCAAGACCCCCCGATAAAAGACAGGCAATCGGTCGCTCCGTTGTCGAACAACGTTTTTCAACCGCCTGACATAATGAATCGCGGATCGGCTGTTTATAATAATACATATCCTCCGTATATTCATCGATATTATAAGAAGCCGTAATAATACTAGCAATATGATATCTGTGTGACAAACCCTCTGGAACCCAGCTCGACGATACTTTATAAGAAAATTTATATCTAGAATACGTGCCTGGTATAACATGGTTAATCAGTCCATTGAAATTAGAAAGACATTTCAATTCCGATGCAAATCCATATAACCCAGTTGAATTGGTTAATTGATAAAGTGGACGAACACCAAATGGATCACGTGCAATATATGTAGTTGCATATTCAGCTTCAATATTATAGTCGATCAATGCAAATGCAAATACCCCGTCTAAAAGCTGCAATGTACGCTCTATTCCAAAACGCCTATATAAATGTATAATTATTTCGCAATCAGATCCACATTGTGGAGTAATACCAAGTTCGTCATACAGTTGTTTATAATTGTATATTTCGCCATTGCAAATAAGCGTAATATTATCTTGTTGAATCGGTTGATTCGATTCCGGATTTAGACCATTTATAGCTAGACGGTGGAAACCGAGAATAGCATGTGAACCTACTTTTGTAAGTGCCGAATATTCCGGACCACGACCTTGACCCTTTGCAAATTGATCCTGTATGACATCCTGCGAATATTCGGTGTTATTCAATAATAGAAAAATTCCGCACATAGTGTTTATATATTTGTGTAGAACGCTTTATGTTGGTTTGTTTTTGAAATAAAAAATTGATTCTTTTTTTTTGATATTATTGCAAGATACACTCCCCCTGAAACAATGATGAACAACGACGAATACAGAGTAAATACCCGTAATAAGGTAAAGCGTGAAGCTAAGAATCGCAAGGAAGAAGCTAAGGTTAAGAGTATTTTAAAGGAACAGGCGAGAAGGGAACGAGAACCCTCATGTCGTCTAGGAAAGAATGAAAAGAAGCAAGTTGCGCGTAGTGCTAAGATTATGGAATGTGCGCTGACATTAGAAGAAGAAAAGATGGTAGATTCACAAGATCCTATTATTGGTGTCAAGCAGCTGCGAATTAGACTTGCAAGACCAAGGCGTAAGCAAGGCCATCGTGATCCCAATACAACCCGCGTCGAGCAAACAGATCATCTGGAAGGATTAGATCCTCCAATACTTAACGATATTCATTATGACGATGGATTCAATTGGGGTAGAGATATGGCAGAAATATCAGATGAGGCTCACAAGAAACGCCGTCAAATAGAGCGTCTAGCAAAGGAAAGAGCAATACTCGAGAATGAGCGTTTATTAACACAAGAAGCTAGTTATTGGCGAGCTGCAAGTACCCATTTTATTGGTCGCGGAGATCTAGATTAGGATGACGAATATTAATAGGATCTATATGCTGCAATGATTATTGTGTAATTTATAAAAAAGTTAGGTAGTTAAGTAGTTAAGTAGTTAGATAGTTAGTAATACATTATTTTTTTTACTAATAACATATAAAAATATAACGGCTTATATATAATAATGAATATTTATAAGGTATGTGTATTAGAAAATCATAATAAAATAAAAGAGGTTATTGTCTTTGGAAACGATGCTGGAAACGATGCTGGAAAAGAACCCCCTATTTTTAGTAGAAAAGAAAGGTCAATGATAGAAAGCGAAAATATCCACATTAGGTTCTCCAACCAACAAATTCATAAAGACGATTCGATACGTATTATTAAAAATAAAATACTCAAAGAATTCGATTTTTCGAGAGCCTATGATGAACTCTATTTATTTAGTACGATCTATAAAAAACACAATATAGCAGATATATTTGAAGCAGTATCTAAAAAGAAAGATTTCATCGAAGCCTCCGTTTTCAAACAACTATGTATAAATTTGGGGGTTCATACAGAGAACCTAAAAGAAAAAACCCGATATTTTTTCGAAGACTTAGAAGAACTATATGATCCGGAAAACCCGACAATACATATGTTTCCTGTAGGAAAAAAATGGCGTCTTCAAGAAAATCATCTATTTTGTCCCAATCCTTTTTTAAATAAATCGGGTTCTCCTACTCTAGAATATAGCTCCGCCAATCCATTCGAAAGTTTTGAGAACCAAGTTCTCCTTAATAATCACGGCGGGAATTTCATAGAGAATACGATTTTTCTATGTTTTGCCGATGAGGTTCTCCATTATATAGCAGATTATCATTTAGAATCGAGACGGGCTGAATTATTCGCCTATTATTTTCCCCTATTGTCTATACAGGAAATCAATAGTATAGAATCTTTGGAAGAAAATCATGAAACTCTAGTAAAACGATCGAAAAAAAATATCGATAAAAAGGCGTTTGATCTATATAATTCCATTGATCTTCTGTATGACATTTACTATAAAAGAAAACGGGATCTCGATTATATTGATCGAGGTATTTCCGCGCTTTATTTCACGATTTATCCTGAATTTAAAATATTATTACCCCTAGATACGATTTTTAAATCGGTTCATGCAACTATTCAGATACCCTTTATTAAATATAATCCGGGATTTCGCCGTGAAAATATTTACCGGTTTTATACGGAACAAATTACGAAATATGGCACAAAAATCCCTTTTCTACCGCCAAAAACGATTTTCAAATTGATGAAAGAGGTTGGAAAAAACAAACAAATATCGTTTGCATTAGAAACCGATAATGGCGATATTTATATCGATTTTAATAGTAATGGTTCTATACAAATAGCCGCATCGAAATTAAAACGATATTTATCTATAGAAGACGCAGATCGATGGCTCCAACAATCGATAAATCCTATTTTAGAATCGATGAATGCGTTTTTGGAAAAAAGTGGATATAGTATACAATTGTTTACGTCATTAAGAGAACCTAATATAGAGATCATCAATCTATCATATATTTCCTCTATGAAAATAACAAAAGAAATCGATATTAAAAAATGTAGGGGTATTTTGGGTCTCTTTTTCGATATCTTAGAAGATGATTTTCATAAAGGAGCTCTCTTTCGATTTAAACGCGTAGAGAACTATCATGAAATGGGTGCGGAAGATATTTTTATTACGGAATTGCATGGGAAATATCAGTCAAATACGGAAATTGTATCGGCAATCGCTAGAGAATATGAAATGACGGAAGAACAGGCGATTTTACGTTTGACTGAATTTATACGTGACCATGATCGTGGTTTAATCAATCAAACAATTCGTATATTAGAATCGCCTGGATTTTTAACGGAAATGCGATTGCAATCCTATGAAGATCTCTTTAGCACGGAAGTAATCTTAGATCGATCGACAATTCATCCAAATATCGAATATCTTGATAGTATTATGATATATATTGATACCTTATTACGTATTACACAGGATCCTACTAGTACTGAAGTTTCAAAAACGGTAATTACATCTTTATTCACAAAATCGGGTAAAATAGATAAAGATGCGGATAAAAGTCATTTGGATAATATTATTACATCTAGTGTGAGTGGAAAAGCATTTATGTTTGCAGAGAACCTAGTAGAAGATGAAGGAGATGATATTCTTGAATTAATACCAGAAGAAGAGATAGAGGAAAAAGACGAAGGAGTGAATGAATCTTTTGGTGATTTGAAGGAATATCAATCAGTTGAAATACCAGAAGAAGAAATAGAAAATTTGGATATGAACGATCTTATGTTTGCCGAATATAGTGATAGTCCACCAATACAAGAACAACAAGAACCGTCTATGGATACGAATGATCTTATGTTTGCAGAATATCAAGAAGATAGTAGTACAGAAGTCGATGGACTAGAAGGTGGAGCTCCTAAAGGAGTTACTCCCGCTCCTAAAGGAGCAGCCAAAGTATTAGAACGACAAGTATCCGAAGATGAAGAAACTCTTACTAAAAAAATCGATGGAATGCAATTAAAAAATAGAAATAGTAATATTTTTTTGACAAGACTAAAGAAATACGATCCAGTTCTCTTCTTAGATAAAGACGATGGGAAATATAGTTCCTATTCGAAATTATGCGCAGCAAATCGTAGTCGACAACCAGTAGTTTTAACAGATGAAGAAAAAACGAGAATAGACGAAAAATATCCGGGTGGGTATACCAAAGCTCTTAAATATGGAGTTAAAAGTAAAAACTGGTATATATGTCCTCGTTACTGGTGTTTATTGAATAATACGCCATTATCTGCAGAACAATTAAAAGCTAATCCAAATGCGTGCGGTGGAAAAATTA
>Ga0214921_10003525_pt1 | contig 23824 bp, 16 predicted proteins | sample LL1505_MetaG_FD_177992 | JGI IMG/M metagenome (GOLD analysis project Ga0214921, IMG submission 177992) | Freshwater microbial communities from Lake Lanier, Atlanta, Georgia, United States - LL-1505 | ecosystem: Environmental > Aquatic > Freshwater > Lake | place: USA: Georgia | collected...
CAATAAAAGAAAAACTAAATATTCTGTTGAATATTATCTATATTATATTATTCTTGTTTTAAAAGAATTACAATCTTGGAAGTCTCTTAAATATTTATTTACTAATAATAAAACTAATCATTATAAAACCATTCAAGATATTCATCTCGAATGGTCTAGATTAAATATTTATAAAATAACTTATAATATTATACTGCAAAAATATAAATTGAATAAACTAAAAGCATCTTCTAATTTAACATTATTCATCGATAGCTCTAATATTTATAATAAAAATGGTTGTATGAATATTGGATACGGAATGAATCCAAAAAAGAAAGAATCTAGAATTTCTGTTATTTGTGATAAGGATAAGAATGTGTTTTCTTTAACGTTAATTAAAGTTAATCAAAAAAAAGTTAATCAAAAAACAGTTAATCAAAAAACAGTTAATCAAAAAACAGTTAATCAAAAAACAGTTATTAGAAATACATTTCCACATGACAGTAAAACTATTAAATCAAGTGTACTTGATTTAATAAAAAATAAATTAAAATATAAAAAATTATTTTTAGTAGGAGATAAAGGATATGCATTAAAAAAAAACAATAAGAAAAAATTATTAAATGATTATAATATTGAATTAGTGTATCCACATAGAAGAAATCAAAAAGAAAAAACACCAAAAAAACATAAAGTATTATTAAGAAAAAGATATGTAGTTGAAAATGTATTTTCTAAACTAAAACAATTTAATAGAATATGTATACGAAAAGACAAATTAGATACTACGTATTTAGGTTTTTGTTTTTTATCATTATTACTTACATTTAAAAAATAAATATTTTAAATGTAATTTTAAATAGCAAATGAATATTCTTGTTTAATTAGAATAAATATAAATATTTATGAGATATATTGGTATATTTGTTAAAATTTTATTAAAAAATCAAAAATAAACTAATAATTATATCTGATATATATAATATTTGTTTTATATATCAGATTATTGAACATCAATAATGTTAATCCTCTAGTCCCATAATAATTATTATGAGTATATGACAAAAAAAATAATATATTAATTTCAGAAAATAATGAAATAAAATATTACGAACAAACATACAAAAATTCAAATTTACCAGCATATATCAGATATGTGGGAGATACAGCAATAACAATAAAAAAAATATATTATATGCCTAATAAAGAGTTTCATGTATTAACGATTAATAAAACTTTATTTAATATTATTAATATATTTGAATATATTTCATTTGTATCTGAAGATAAAAATAAAATAAAATGTACAATAAATTTTGATTTCAAAATAAATTTATATTTTACCAATTCAATAGATGAATACATAAAAAAAGAATATATAAAAACAAATAATAATTTTGTGAATAGCATGTCAAAATTCTTAGTTACTAAGAAATAAAGTTTAGTTAATAATCTAATCAAATATATCATCATATTAGCAATTAATATTTTTTCCAATTCTATCATAAATGTTTAATTGACAATTTATGATAAATATCTCCAATTATCTAATATATATAAAAATGAATAATAGTAATAATATTATAAACAAATTAGAATGAATCTATTATTTATTTTTCATAAATTTATAATAATATTATTTATTTATAACTCAAATTCATTCTATTTGAATTATAAAATGAAAAATATTCGAGATTGTACTAAATTTAATAATTATTTAAATTCGTCAAAACATATTAATAATCAAATCATACCTAATATTAATCAAAATATACCAGATAACAATCAAATCATTCCTATTAATTATTCTGATAAAATGATTATTGATAGTTATTATGTTGGTATTTTTATAAGTATAACTATTTTATTTTTTTCTATGTTTATGATTATTAATGGAAAGGATGAAAGATCATATTTACCTATAATAACTGGTTTAATAGGTACATGGTTACCACAACCTTCACAAAAAAGATAAACTACATTATACTACGTACCAATGGTCTTTCTTTACCAGTTTTCATATTTGTTTGTATTGCATTAAATGTTTTATTCCACCATTGTGTTTCTATAAATGTTATCCTATATTCTTGGTTATTGAATGTATGATAAAATGTAGTTTTACCAGGATAGTTATGTTCAAGCAATCTTATATAAACAGTATCAACTGTATTTAAACTAGAATTACCTCTATCGTCAGCAGTACCAATAAACCAAGTATAATTTGACTCTGGTACAACATTACTTGAACCAGTTACAACTGCATCAGTATCAAATCTCCGCATTGGTCGTCTAGTTCCGTTTGCTATTTGATGGGCGTGTGGTGGATCATCAGAGTCTTCTTTATACGGTTCGTATTGAATTGTATATTTGTTTGAATTAATTGTTAATTGTATATCTGGCCTATATGGCCAATCTGAATATTTATCTATTATTCTGTTTTGATATCCTTTTTCAATTTCTATATTTTGTTCATCATTATAATCTACCCATGTTCCCTTGTTTTCATATTGCCATTTAATTCCAGCACCATATTTCTTTATATTTAAGGTATTTTTCTTTGAAAAAATCATTAGTCATAATTTTTATTATATACAATATTATAATAAAATTTTTACTAATTCTAATAATTAACTCTAATAATTTTATTAAGATTAATCAAATATATCATTTTGTTCGCAAATTGATTCTATTTCTTTAGTTAATTTATAAATATTTTCCTCAGTCTCATCATCAATTTTTAATTTATCATCTATTATAACTTGTTTGATAATTTCATCAATAAAAATTATACCAGTTTTTATAAATAATGATGCGATAAAATTAATTATTAATAAGTTTTTATTATCAGAATTTGGATATTCTTTCTTAAAAATTTTCAAACAATTAGTTTTTTTAAATGTTTGATTAATTTTAGTACTATATTTTACTAACATACTAATAGAAATGGTTATAAAGTAATTTATATTTGATTGAAGAATATTTGGATTTGATTGAATATTCGGATCAGGTTGAATATATTGTTGGATAATTTCAATAATTAATTCAAGAAGATTTGAATTAGTTGTATTTTGTAATTTATTTCCAATTTCAATAATTATTTCATTATTTAAATTTAGTTCTAATATTTGTTTAATTAAATAAAATTTGCAAACCTTATAAATGGTTTTTTGTGTAATCAAATCAATGAGATATAATCTGGAATCATGAAGAAAAATATCATTAAAAATATTACGATAAAAATTAGATAAATTGAAAGACATAATTATTTAATAAATAATAAATAATTATTTAAGCTAATAATTGTTTAAGCTAAGTAGTTAGTCTGGTATATTTTTTTAAATTCAAGAAAAATATCTTTACATTTAACGCATAATTTTTCATATGCTGCATCTACATCATTTGATTCATAATATAATTTTAATTCATCCCTAAATTTAGCATCCAATTTGAGAGCACTAAAAATTTTTTCATTATATTTGTCTTTATATACATTACAAGTTAAAGAAAATATAAAAATTATTGGCATATATAATATGCAAGTTACAGTGTAGCGAGCATAAATTGCGCAATTTCATAACCCCCTATCAAAAGTATAAAAGTAGACCATAATAGATCACATAAGTTATCAATAATTATAAAGAACATATAAACAGGTAATGATCTAAATAAAATTTTATAATTTGGCCAGTTTTATGTACTCAAATATGATCATATCCTATTATTAAGTAGGGGGTTGTGAAATTGCGCAATTTATGTTCGCTACATGGGCAAGTTAAAAGATTAATAATTCTATAATTTCTTGATATATACAAAACAGAACTCGCAGCATCATTATTATAAATAAAAGAATGCCATTTACTTTTTGATATTGATAATTTATAATCATGAAACATAAAAATAGTATCCAAAGGATCAATTGGCTCATCAAAAGTAATAGGATCGAAATTTTGTTTATTACTAATATCATTATTATTTGACCATTGAAATCCGCCATATTTACCATATAATCCATAATTATAACTATCTTCATACTTATAAAATTTAAAATTATTACTAAATTTTTCCTCATTATGCAAATATAATTTTATAAATTGTAAAAATAAATAATTATTAATAGACATTATTGACATTGTTGACATTGTTGACATTGTTGACATTATTGATATATTATATATATATATATATATATATATTGGGACTGGTAAAATTTGTATACCACAAATATATGCAACAAATATTTATAATATTTGTGCCAAACTAAAAAGTAATCTAAGTTCAAATTGTATATCTTCAAATGCTTTTTTATATTTCTTATAAGTAGATTTAGAAGAATGATAAATAATACCAGAAGTATAAAAATCCAAAACATTTGATGATATTTTTTTAATTTTTTGCAAATATGTTCTTTTTTCAGGTACAATTAATATTTCACGTGAATCTTTTAGATAAGTAATTAAATTTTTGCTAATAGTATCATTGGCTTTATTTTTGACCACAATATAAAAATGCATAATATAATTAATTAATTGATCCTCTAAATAAGTTGGAATAAAAATATTAGAAAATAACAAATCATTTGCAATAATATTATTTAATCTATTAGTATGAACAGCAAGATATGAATCAATATTTTGTCTATAAGAATCAGAATATGCATAATTGATAACATGTGGCAAAGAGGTTAGAAGTAATTTAATAAATTCTTGATAATACAATGGTCCATTAACCATACCAGCATCAATTAAATGAACAAATTTAGAATTTGTTTTCTGTTTAAAATCATTAATATAGGTTGTATCAAATAGTTCTGAACTAGAATTTTTACTTCTAGTTAATTTAAGATTTATCTCAATTGGTTGTGATTTTCTATTAAAATATATCTCAGTTGGAAAATGTTTAATTGAATCAGAAATAATAAAATTACCATAAACAACTAGATCTGCTAATTCTAAATAAGCTGTTTTGACATTTTCAGGATTAGCAAATATTTTAACAAAATTCTCATTAGATAAACCCTTTTCAGATGTATAAGATGTTTCATCAAATATATATTTACTATTAGAATAATCCATTAAATTTACAACTTCAAATGAATAATCAAAAAATTGATGTTTGTCCTTAAATTTTTTCGTTAATAATTCTTCAAATAAATTATTAATAATATTATGTTTAAAAATATTACGATCAATTAATGATGCTGATTTTGTATTTTTTTTTATTACTGTATAAATATCCCAAAAAGTATGAATTTTATACAAAATATTTAATGGAATTTTATCAGCATTAATTTTTATAGTTTCTAGTGATCTAATAATTGATTTATTTTCTTGTGAAATATTTTTATTATCAATTAGTTCAATCAATGGTTGATAATATTGAGATAAAATATTATAAAATTCTTTGAATCCGATATTAGCAGAAGCTGATGAATCCCAATTTGCTAATAATCGTTCATTTGTAATTACATCATTATTTAAATCTGATTTATTATCCAAAATAAAATCAATCATATCACAAATATCATAAAATTTATATTTACGATTGATATTTTTCTTGGCTATAACAAGATCATTAAATATTTGTTCAATAATTTCTTGTTTGTTTTCGAAAAATTCTAACATGTGTAGAACGGATCCTTCTTGTAAAATATACATAGGTCCGATTGTATAAATATCATTAGATCGGCCATGATATTTATTTATAAAATTTACTAATCCCCTAGATGGTTCAAATTTTTTAACATAAGAATACGATGTATTAGGTATTTGATAAGAAGTAGTAATTTCGTTATAAAATTCAGGTGGATAAATAGCATCTAATATATAATGATCATTATGTAAAATATGATTAATAAATTCAGGATGAAGTGTATAATGTATTTGTTTAGCAATTGTTAAATACATTTGATCATTTATACCGATAATTTGCATAAAGATATTAAATATACCATCTGATTTAGTACTTAAAACTGAATTATTAGGTGCATTTAATTCTAAATATGTTTTAAGAAAAAATTCAGCCATTTGTTTAATTGTATCAGCAGATGATTGAATTGTATCAGCAGATGATTGAATTGTATAGATAGATGGTGGAATAATTGATTCAGTTTCAGTTGGTGGAATAATTGATGCAGTTTCAGTTGGTGGAATAATTGATTCAGTTGGTTTTAGAATATTTTTTGGAATATCTAATAACATTCTTCTAATAAAAATGATTAACCAACTAAAAAATTGATTTGCAAGTAATTCAATATCAAGAATTATTCTATTATTAAGCATATATAGTGATTCAACATTAACACCATTTGCAGAATAATTTTCAAAAATGCTAGTATATTTTTGTTTCATTTGATCCTTTGTAATAATTTCACCAAAATCAGCTAATCCAATTTTTCTAAAATTAGAATATTTTCCAGCAGAAAAAATAGTAGATAATCTACCTGTGCCTGATCTATTTTCCCAAAATTTAAAAATATCAATTGTTAATAAAAATGGTCTATTATTTTCAATATTATGATACATGGAAACTAAAGAAGAATGATATAAACCATGTTTCATTAATACTAGTGCCTGTCTTAAACATTTTTGTGATTGTAAAATAAATTGTTCAAGATTTGGTTCATTTTCTACATAAGTAATGAAATCATCAGTTGGATTAGTATCTGGATTTGGTACTGGATTTTGTACTGAATTTGGTGCAGAATATACCCAATAGTAAATAGCATTAATTTCTGTTAAATTTTTACCAAACCATGCTAAACCATAAGATAAATTAGCATTAATAATATTTTGATATAGATCTTTATAAATACGTGAATTTTGCTGTAAATTTTGTTTAATATTTAGAGTATTATCACAATATATATTATCAGATGGAGTAATTGGAATATTATCATTTAATGATTCAGTAAATATTTCCTCAGAAAACTCAGAATTGTATGCTGATTTAATTTTAGTTTTTGATTGTTGATTAATTGGTTGAATATGTCTTCTTCCACATAATGAACTAAAATCTAATCTTAAAAAATGAGTAGGATTTAATTTAGTAGATAATTGTGTTAAATTAATTTGGTCAATTTTATTTTCTTTATCAATTTTATTCGATGATTTAATAAAATTAAAATGTTGTCCAATATTTGCTTTGAACCATGATATTTGATCAGGAATAGATTTTGTTAAAAAATCACTAGATAAATCAGGAAATAAATTAAATGCTTTTAGATATGGGAAAACAGTGGCCATTTCTTTATTTAAAAATTCCATCGTTTGTTTTTCTCTAATGAGATCTTCAAATTTTTCATTAGCTTTTTGCAATTTAATTGCTAACTTTAAATTTGGATTTATATTTAAAAAAATAGTACGACCAACAACATTAAAATCAGTTTTAGTAGTATCCATATCATATTTTGTTATTAAACGATTAATAAAATGATTAATCCACTCATATGTGATGAAATTTTGAACAACGCTTTTTATATCTGGAGGATTTAAATCTTGACTAATTGATAATTCAGTAGGATAATCATAATCAATAACATTATTGATATTATTTCTCATATGTTCCTTTTGTTTGATTTTATTAATTTTATTTTTATTTTTATTAATTTGATCTTTATTAACTTGATCTTTGTTAATTTTATCTTTGTTAATTTCATCTTTATTAATTTCATCTTTATTAATTTTAATTTCATTTAATGGAAAATTAGGTGGTATAGGATCGATTAATTCTTTATTAATATCAATTAATTCATGATTTAATTCAAGTAAAATTGAAGGATTACGAAAATTGGTTTTTGTATCCCCACCATCAAAAAGTTCAATTGATTTAACTAGAGGAAAACGAATATTATTAATAAGATTTAAATTAGGTGAAGTTGAATTAGACGAAGTTGAATTTGGAGGAATTGTTGAATTTGGAGGAATTGTTGTATTTGGAGGAATTATTAAATTTGGAGGAATTGTTGAATTTGGAGTATTTATTTTTGTTGTAAGCAATAACTCATACAATTTATATTTATCTAAAAAAGTAGTAATGTTATTGACAGATGAATCAAAAAATGACATTAATATAAATTAAACTATATTATAAATAAATTATTTTCAAAAATTAATAAACGCTGTTATTAAACATCATTTCTCTATACAATTATATAGAATTGTATATTCATTATTATAAAGAAAATATAGCCTTAGTAAGCTTCCTTATTTAATTAATATTATGTGTGAATATAAAATTATAAATATTTTAAATTTTATATATTGGATATATAAAACAACAATTGTCAAACATATTGCTAAATTATGGTAAAAAGATATTATATGATCTTCAATTAAAAAATAAAAGAATAAAATTAGATATTTCAGAAGATGATTATTTTAAATCAGTAATAATCATATTAACAAAACTGCAAATTGATAACTCAATATATCTTAATCTGATAAAACGAATATTATTAAATTTAGATCAATCATTATCATCAGAATTAAATAAATTAAATTATATTATAGTTGAAAGATTTAATACAGAGTTGGATAAATATAATTTGAATTGGCATATAGATGATAAAATATTGGTCCAACATAAATTGGAATTATTAGATAAACTTCATAATATTGAAATAATATACATAGACCAAATAAAATCAAAAATATATGGTTTATCTAAGAGGACTAATAATAAATCACCCTTGTATACGATGTTGATATATTTTGACACAACAGATATCGATTTTACCGGTGGAGAATTGGAGTTTGTTGATGAAATTATTAAACCATATAGAGGTTTAGTAATATTATTTGATTCAAAAGAGATACATAAAGTTAACCTATTAAGAAAAGGATTAAGAAGATGTTTAGTAATAAAATTTTATGATTAAACTCTAACCAAATTAAAGATGATAACTAGATTTTTAATATTAGTTAAATAATCAATATTTCTAGGAGTTCTTTTACTACTTTTTAACTAACTAAAAAAACATTTCAAAAGATCATATATAGATAATTTTTTGCAAGAGCGAATATGTTCATTATTTTTAAGTTCATCAAATGATTTATATACAATTGTAATATTATTAATATTTAATTCATAATAATCAGTATAAATTAGTACATATATATAATTATTAAAATATAGTTTATCTGCTGAATGAATTGGTTTAATTGTATTAAATTTATGTCTAATCAAATTATGATTAGATATAATAGTTAATATAATATATTCAATCTTAGATATAAATTTAGAAGTATCGATAAACTCATTGTATCTGATATTAAAATTAAATTTTTTATGAGTTGATTCAATATTAGAAATAAAAATATTAGACCATACAATAAAACTAAAAATAATTGTGTTATTGTATTTAACACTAAAATTTGTACTTATTCTATTAGAAGAAATATTATGTGGAAATTGTATGAATTCCATAGAATTAAATCTATTTATTGTTGTATTTCTTATAATATCAATCAGATCATTATGAATATTAATAATTTGTTCGTCTTTTTCAATTTCAATCATTTATTATTAAATAGAATAAAATAATTAGATTTAATTAAATTTAACTTAACATATACAGATAAATAAAATTCAATTTATTTCAATCATTTGTATTAGTTTGTATTAAGATCGTCTAGTTGGAAACATAATTACTTCTCTAATTGATTCTTGTCCAGTTAATAACATTACTAATCTATCAATTCCAAGGCCCCATCCACCAGTTGGTGGTAGACCATATTCCAAAGCTTTAACAAAATCATAATCAGATGGTGGTATTTCTTCATCGCCAGCGGATTTTTGTTTAGCGACTTCTTCAAAAATAGTTTTTTGAATAAATGGATTATTTAATTCCGTATAGGCATTACAGAATTCTTTTTTATTAATAAATAGTTCAAAACGTTCTGTCTTACCAGGTTCAGATCTATGAGGTTTTGCCAATGGAGACATAATTTGTGGCTGATTAATTAAAAAAGTTGGTTGTATACATAATGGTTCCACAAATTCACCTACTAGACCATCTACTAATCTATTCAATGTATGTGGTAGACTGATTTTAACGTTTAATATATTAACTAAATCAGCATAATAAGATGTTGCATCTTGACTTGTAATATCTGGTAACATAAAATTTGGATTATTTAATTTAATCCTGATCTGTTCCTGTAGTGTATCCATAATATCTAAACGTTTATATGGACCATGAAGATTAATTTCGGTACCAAGCCAAGTAGTTAAATAAGAATTATTAACAGAAAATGCCATATTTTCTAATAAATGTTCAGTCATATTCATAAGTTCATAATAATCAGTACCAGTTTGATATAATTCGATAGAGGTAAATTCAGGATTATGAGTAGTATCAATTGATTCATTTCTAAATTGTTTACCGATTTCAAAAACTTTATCTAATCCTCCAATCACACATTGTTTTAGGAATAATTCAGGTGCAATACGCATATACATTTGTTGTTTCATAGCATTATGAAATGTAATAAATGGTTTAGCGGCGGCACCACCGACCATCCCGGATAGAACAGGTGTTTCAACCTCAATAAAATCTTTAGCAATAAAATAGTTACGAATATAATTAATAATTTTATGGCGTTTAATAAAGATATCCCGAATAGGTGGATTAATAATCAAGTCCAGATAACGATTTGAATAACGAATTTCTTTATCTTCAATACCAAAATGTGTACTTGGTAAAATGTGAAGGCATGGTGTTAACAAAATCATTTTAGATGGAACCAAGGATAATTCCCCTTTTTTAGTTTTGGCAATATATCCTTGAGCACCAATAATATCACCCCTACCAGTCATATTATGAATTTTATTAAAACCATCTACCGAACTATAAGATTTTAGATCAGACATAATTTGAAACTCGGATCCATTTGAAACAATTGTATAAAAATAAAGATTTTTTCCACTAGAACGTTTCAGCATAATTCTTCCCATAATAGATTCAATTTTATCATGTAAACGATCTCCAGAATTAATATATTGAAACTCATCAATAATAGATTTAATTGATTTGGTAGTTGGCCAATAATGTGGGTATTTTAATATATTAACATCATTAATAATACGTTGTGAATTATCAGCTGATTTATTTGTTGGCTCATTAGTTGGCTCATTAGTTGGCTCATTAGTTGGCTCATTAGTTGGCTCATTAGTTGGCTCATTAGTTGGCTCATTAGTTGGCTCATTAGTTGGCTCATTAGTTGGCTCGTCAGTTGGCTCATTAGTTGGTTCCTTGGTTAATTCATTAGTTGAATGATAAGATCTAGACATAATATTTGTTATTATTATAATATATAAAATAAATGGATCAGGATATAACAAATTCAATTTTTTGATCAATTCAATTAATAAAATAAATTTTAAAATCACATAATACAACAGATTTTATTTTTTTTCATGAGATTGGGTTTATAATTAGATATTTCCTTTAATTGTACTGCATTAATAGAACCATTAATCTTACTCCTAATTAATGTAACAACTTCACAATAATCATAATTAGTATAATTCATTAAACCGATTGCAGCAAATATAGGTGCTCTTCCTAATCCTGCTTTACAATGGATACCAATACATGGTTTTATATTATTATTTGTTTTTTCATTGGTTTCTTTATTGGTTTGAATAATTTTCTCAATATATGATAAATATATTAAGATATTTTCTTCATTAGGGAAATCACCATCTTTTATTTCTAAATTGATAATTTTACAATTTATATTTTCTTCTTGATATAATGATTCACATAGTCTAAAAATAGCAACAATATTATATTTATTGATATATTCATTTAAATCATAAATAGATGATTGATTTTTTTGATTAGGAGAGTTAAAAACAATAAAATCAATTTGATTTGTTTCAAAATGAGAAAATTTGATGGATTTCATATTATTAACATAAAATTAAAGTATATTTTAAATAATTCTAATTTAATCAAACTAAATAAGAAAAAATCAATTTTTTCTCATTTAGTTTGATTAAATTAAACTAAATTACTTAATCCAAACTTATACTTTACGAATAGCACAAATAAGATCATTAGAATCTCTATCTAATTCATACTTATCCATAGTGATAATTTTTTCAGATCCAGTCCTAAAAGTTTCCAAATCCATAGTAACTTTATTCGTACCATAATATGGATGTTCTAAAATCTTATTACTTTGATCAAAATTTGTTAGATTGTGTCCCATAGTTACACACTTAATATCATTAATCCATACATAATGACCATTTTTTAATACGATATTATACAAATACTCAATTGGTGTAGGAACTTCATTGGTAATATCACGAGGGAAAACCCATTTAGAAGTTGTTTTGTCAAAAATTGGATGCCAAGGAGTAATAACCAAATCTCCAATTTTACACATATTAGTAATTGAATTTTTATCAAGTACTCGTGTTCTACTAATATACTTAATTTTATTAATAGTAAAATCATCACAAAACAATAATTCAGAACCATTCAAATCTTCTAATTTTTTATAAGAACCATCTGCTAATTTAATTTGACAGAATGGTGCAAAACATGAACCAGAACTATTCACATAACTTGCCATAGAAGTTGGTGCAGATCTAGTTGCAGATTGAGTTACATATCCAGAATTTGTATATCCGGAATTACTAGATCTATAATAATCAGATTGATTTTGAGCTGAAGGGACGGGAGGTGGTATTTGACAGAAGACATCATTAGCGAGATCACGTAAATCTTCAAAAAGAGTACCACCATAAAGTTGGACACCTTTGTCTCTGAAATTATGACATTTACGAATTTTATGAGCAAGAGACAAGGAGAGAAGATAATGATATCCCCATTTTTTGTACCATTCTGGTGAACTGATAGCTTTATAAATTTGTGCTTCATTTTCATTAGTTGATTCAAAATCTTTATAAATTTCGGTAATCATTTTATAATCATCGGGATTAGGATGACTTATTTTAACTCTATCAATAGTTTCTTTAATATAGGTTTTTAATTTATTGAAAAAAGTTAGAAGATTATATGAAAGATCTCTATGTTTAGAATTTGTAGCAAGACATATTGATTTAAGTGTTTGATATGTATGCAATCTGATCAATTCATATAATTCATTTGGTCCAATTTCATTTGATTCATAGATACGAACATCTGATGGCCAATAATCTACTTGTTTAATAGAATGTTGTATATTTTCAGTAGCCAATGTATTTGCAATAAAATTAATAAAAGTAGTACCTACCATTGAAGCATCAGGGATAAAACTAAATCCTCCATTAGTAATTTCAGCGATATCGAATAATAGTTTAGAGTCGATATCACATGAAAACCCAAAAGTAGTAATAGGAATATCACGAATATCTGCATTAGAATCAGTATTTAAAAATCTATCTAAAGTAGAAAGAATACCTCTAGGTGGATCAATATTTGATTCACCATCTGTCAAAAGTAACATTTGAACATTATTACATCTTGTTATAGCTCTTTTAGCATGAGAATATGCCATTTGTAAACTTCCCCAAATATTGGTAGAATCTTCAGGTTTTAAATTAGCGATAACTTGTTTTGCCTGAGATTTACCGATAGAGTGCATTTTACATTCAAAAACGCATGTTGAATTTGTACTAAATTTAATAATAACAAGTTCATCATTCTCATTCAACATTTCAGCAATTGTATTCAGAGAATGTTTAGTTAGATCAAGGCGTGAAAAACCATCAGATTCAGTTCCAGAACCAGATTTATTTGAACATTCTGTTCTCATGGAACCAGATACATCAATTGCGCAAATATATGTAGTTGGTTTTCTAGTATCAAGAGTATGGGAATTAGGTTTAGTTATTTCATAGATATAAACTTTACCATCATAATTACTTTTGATATATTTAGTAATTTTATCGAAAATAATAGCTGTTTCTGGTTCATTAGTACTAATATCTGTACTAATATCTGTACTAATATCGATACTATCATCAGAACAATCATTCAAATGTGTTGGATTTAAATATTGATTAATTAGATCATTAATTAGACGATTAGGTGTAAGATCATTGATTGACATTGGTTGTCTGGTAATAGGAGATAAACCTTTTTGTAAAATCCATGGAATTATAGCAGATTTTTCGTATGTATAACCATCTTTAGCAAGAACTGGTTCAATCATAATACTATATGTAATTGGACAGAGGAAGTGTTCGGGAGTATTCGACATTCTAATTGGTATTTACTATTGTTTATGGTATAAGTGCTCACTGAATAAAAAAATTTCATTTTTTTATTAAATTGATAAGAAAAATTAAATTGATAAGAAAAATTAAATTAATCCAAATATTCAAGAAATATTCGCGAACTTTATTGAGATATTAATTAAAAATCAGTATCATTTATAATTTTTACAAATTGCTTAAAATCTTCAGCATTATCTTTCAAACTTTTTAAAACGCTTTTATAGGATGTTGGTATATTCTTACCAACATAAGCAAATAATCGCGAAATATAATCAATTATTAATGGATATTCAAAATCATTTTCGCTTAGGTTTTTTTGCAAATATGTTTCATATAATTTTATTACTTCTTTAAAAATTTTCTGATTTTCATAATCTGACCCATAACTAATACTAAAATAGTCAATAAAATAAAAAAATCGTAGATCTGATAAGAAATCATCAATAGTATCAAAAGAGTCAATTGTAGAAATAATTTCTTTGTATTTATGAAGATCGAGAGATTTAATTAAAATAAGTTTTCTATATTCTTCGTCATGATCATTAGCTAACATATATCGTTGTAAGAAGTTTTCGATAAAATTATATGGATTATTAGAATTATGTTTAAGATCATAATTTAATTTTGATATAAGTAGTTGAAAAACTCTAGTATTTTTTTCAGGATTTATAGATTTATCATATTTAAGATTATCCTTTTGAATTATTTCATTTATAGGATAAAATGTAACATTCATGATTAAACATTTCATTTTTTTTTTATGATTTTTGATATCAAATCCCAAATTAAACACTGTTTTAAATTTTAGCAATAGATTAATATCAGTATCATCAATATCTGCCATAATAAATGAAAAATTACTATATGTTAAATTATTAATAAGTCTAGATTTAATTAAACATTTTAAATCAAAATCATCTTCATAATCTTCAGCATTGATTAGAAACTCACTCCATGGTGCTTTGACTACATCTTCAAAATCACTATAATCATAATGAATATATTTACGAAATATTTTTTCATAAGTTGTTTCAAATAAATTTGCGTTAAATTTTGTTTTATCAATAGAATATGATCTTATTTCAGTATCAGAATTATTAGTAATATCAGTAATATCAAGAGTACTAATATCAGTTTTAGTTTTAGTTTTAGTTTTAGTTTTAGTTACAGATTTAGTTTTAGTTGCAGTACCAGTATCAGCAGTAGAAACAGGAGCAGTAGGATTACTAGTAGTGGGTACTGAATTATTACCAATACCATTGCCATTGACAATAAGAGATGGTGAAACGCTGTTAAGTGTATTATCATAATCAATTATATTATATGAAATTGTTTCTGCACCAAGAGCTTCACACACTTGAAAATAAGTTCTTCTTCTAAAATCAAAAATAATTTCATTATATTTATGTAATTGGATATAATATATTATATTATTAAGTACATATTTTTTATAAATAACATTTTCTTGAATATCGTTACCGGCGAAAGTAATTTTAATATTTTTATTTTTATTTAGCATTTTTTCCTTCTTCCATTCTTCTTCATCAACAATTGTATTTAATGAAGTGAGATCTTTTATTTCTTCTTTAATAATAATACTAATGTCATACTTTGCTTTTAATTTTTCAATTCTAGATAGTGAATTATACTTATAACAACATCCATCAGGATATAATTTATTATAATCATATCGTTTTAAAACGATAATGTACTTAAGTACATTAGGATTAAGATCATACAGATTTTCTTTACTAGTCATATTTTATATATATTAATATTATACTAAAAATAATTCTCTGTCATACAAATGCAACCATCTAAACAACAAACAAATATAATAGTTCATAGTATTAATTTAGTTCAAGTAAAGCTATATTTGATCAAAAGTTTATTAAATAATATAAATAATTAAATAATATTTAGATTGATAAAGTACTTATTATATTTATAAAAATAATTCAATCAATAATTCAATAAATAATAAAATAAATAATAAAATAAAAATTATTTGATCTTCTAATAAATTAAAAATAATACTATAATTTTCTAAAAATAATAGTATTAGTTTAATTTATTAGAAGATGAAATATTTAGATACAAAATCTATACCAGAAAAATATGATATTTATTTAAAAATAGATCTATTAAATGATAAATTTAATGGTTATAACTTAATTAAATTAAAAATAATAAAATCAACCAATATAATAGAATTTCATTCATTAGAATTAAATATAGAACATATTGAATTTGAGGATAAAATAAAATATTATCAAGACAGTTTAAAATATGATGATCAAAATGATATTTATAAATTAGAATTAAATAAAGTATTAGAACCAGGATATTATCTATTAAAGATAGTTTTTAATGGTGTATTTAATACAGGATCAGGATTAGTAAAATACGTAAATAAGACAAAGAATAATCGAACTGTAATTTTCACTAGATTTGAACCAAATTATGCAAGAAAATGTTTTCCATGTTGGGATGAGCCACATCTTAAAGTAATATATAATATGTCAATAGAAATTAATGATCCATCATATAAGGTATATTTTAATACGGATCCAGTAACAATAAATCAAATAAATGATAGAGGATCGGTATTATATAAATTTGAGGAAACAATAAGAATGTCGACATATGTATCATCATTTATGATAGGTAAATTTAATTATGTTGAAGCATATACACAACGAAATGTAAGACTTAGAGTATATATTCCATCGGATGTGCAAAAATCAGAACATCTAGGATTATATGCATTAGATGTAGGTATAAAAGTAATGGATTTTATTACAGAATATTTTCAGATACCATATCCATTTAATAAGATGGATTTTATTCCAATTGATAATGTTGATGCCAAAGGTATGGAGAATTTTGGTTTAATATTTTATGATGCACCATGGTTATTATATGATAAGAAAGTATCTACATTAGATCATAAAATGGGAATAGCAAATGTGATAGCACATGAGATAGCACATCAATGGTTTGGTAATTTAATAACGATGTTTAGATGGGATGAATTATGGTTAAAGGAATCATTTGCGAAATTTTTTGAGTATTATATAGTAGAGAAAATATATCCGGAATGGAATATAAAATCATTTTTCATATCTAATTTATTTAGAACATTAGAGAATGATTCGATTAGTTTAAAATCAGTAAAAGTAAAAGTAAAACATAATAAACATTTAATACAAATATATGATGATATTACATATTTTAAAGGCGCAAGTTTGTTATTTATGTTAATTGATTATTTGGGTGAGGATTATTTCAAACAAAGAATGAGAGAATATTTAGATAAATACAAATATGTAACAATTACATCATTATCATTTATAGAGTCATTATGTGAGAAATTAATAGAATCAGAACAGATAAAAATAACAAATATGATAAAAAAATTTATTTCTAACAAAGGGATACCAGTAATAAGATTTGGACAAAATTTTATGGAAATTTTGTCATTCAATACAAGAAATATAATAAATGATCATATTAATAATATATCATCCGAATACAAATTAAATAGTTGGATAATTCCAATAAAAATAAAAGATAATAAATATTTAATATCAAATGAAACTTTAATAGAATCATATTCATTAATAAAAGATATCCCAATAAATAATAATAAAAATGTTTGTTATTACAGAATAGCTTATAATGATGAACAATTTAAAATATTATTAGAAAATATTAATAATATGTCATCACAACAAGATATAACATCACATCAACATATGTCAATATTAAATGATTTATATATATTAGGAATATATTCTCTATCAAAATTTTCAAATTGGATAATATATATAAATAAATTAATTAATCATATGTGTACATATGATCAGACTGAAAAATATGATTATTATTTATTTAATTTGATATATAATTCGATAAATAAAATAGCTTCTTTATTCAAGACAAATGAGGAAAAAACAAAATTTTTCAAATCAATGCAAATATACGAAACATATCTATTAAAACCATTAAATAAACTAGTAAAACACATGATAAAATTATTTAAAATATCAGAATTAAGAACATATATTGAGAATGATCTTTCAAATGATAGATTTCATTATAATAAATTAGTATTTTATTTATTAGATATAAATAAATTAAAATTAAAAAAGTTAATGAATTATTTTATTGATAATAATATGTTTAATTTATATGGTGATTTAAATCAGATTTTGTTTAAATATATAATGATAAATGACGATGTATCATATTTAAACAAATTAAATGAGATTGGTAAACAAAATAAGGATTTATATCCAATAATCATTACTTCATTTAAATATGCAAAAAATCATAAAGTAATAGATAATATATTTAATAAATTCAAACAAAATAATAAATTAGATTTTTCTAATTCTCAAATAAATCAATTTTTAGGTGCTAATAAATATTTTACAAAAATATATACTGATTTTTTTATAAATAATTATGATGATTATATTAAAATATTTCCTTTGGATTCAAAATCATTTATGCATATTTTAAATCAGATGATATTATCACAAACAAATCCAGATAAAATAGAACAATTATTAAACAAACTAAATATGATAGACAATACTAAATTTATTTTAAAAATGAAACATGCAAAATACATATTATTTAATAAATTGTTTTTAAAAATTAATATAATAAAAAAACTAAATTATTTATAAACATGGGTTTTTTATTTTCCTTATATAATTATATCATAAAAAATGGAACTATATACAATTTTTAGTTTATCGAATATTAGGTTATAAAATTATTAAATGGGTGAAAATTTGAACATGGATTTTTTATTTTTCCTTATATAATTATATCATGAGCATAAAAAAAGAAGATGAAAAAAAAGAAGATGTAAAAAAAGAAGATGAAATAACTGAAGCAGAAGCAGAGGCAGAGACAGAGGCTGAAACTGAAGCAGAGACAGAAGCAGAAACTGAAGCGGAGATAGAGGCTGAAACAAATGCGAAAACAGAAACAAATGCGAAAACAGAAACAGAAGAAAATGCAAAAAATAACTATTTAGAATGCAAAAATGATCTAATAAAAGAAATTAATACGATTATTGATCAAAATTATACATTATGTAAATATTATTTGAATTTGATATATAATTTGCAAACTAGAAGTAATACTAATTCATATATAAATAAGATAATAGATGTATCAAATATTATTCATGTAAATATATTTATTAATAATTTAAAAAATATTATAAAAATAATGTCATTAAACAAAGAGATGTTATTTGATATAAATAATTTATTATTAAATATTAAAAAAAATGTAGATTTTTATATTAAAAGACTAGAATTAAATCTAAATGATTATAACATAAATTTGATATCAAATAATTTATTTTGGCAACGTTCATATAATATAGCTTATCCAGATATTTATCAAGATAAAATGTTTTATTGTTTGAATTCATATTTAAAATTAAATTTTAAATGCGTATATGATAATATATGTATTAAATTATCAAATGATAAAATATATGTTTTAGGACCAATAAATATTATTAGTTTTTTTCCAATGGTGAATAATAATATTAGTGAATTTATTAATGATTATAAAAATTATGATCAAAATCATATATTTAATATAATTAATTATTCATATTTATTGGATACGATTATAATAAATTATAATGATTCAGTTCTATATAATAATATGTTTTATGATAAATTAACATATACATCACCTATAAAAACAAAAAAAATAGATAAATTAATAATAATGTCAAAAACATTAGATAAGTCAAACTATCAGAATTTTATAAATAACTATAAAGATTTATTAATAGAATGTAGACTTGATGTATTAAATCTAATTATAGAAAAAAAAGACGAGTTTAATACATTAGATAAACCATTAATAAAACCAATAATTAATAATTTAGTTCATCACAATATATTTGGAAATAAATTTAAAATTATTAATAAGAATATATACAAAATAATATGGAATAAAAAAATTGATTTATCGTTGATAAAAAATAAATCATATGATGCTATCAAATATTTTATTAATAAAAAATGTAAACAAAAAATAGATCCAAATGATTTATTTTTTGTACCAATACAACTAATACAATATTATAATAATGTATTTTATCATAATGCAATAAGCTTTTGGGATTTTATTTTTGAATTAGCAATAATGAATATTGCTTTATTGTCTGTTAATCCTGAGAGTATAGATGTTGATTTACAACTATCAATTAGACTATTTTTATTATCATCTTCAAATATAAAACAGCTAGAATTATTAATAAATATGATTAATAATAGTTTAATATTTGAATCAGATATAGTAAAAAAACATAATATCCCAAAAAAAATTTCAAATTATATTAATGACGAAGCAGATAATCTTATTATGTATAATAATAATACAAGTAATATAGAATATATAGTATTTTATTTAAATATTTTAATTGAATATTCAAAAAATGTTGATAAAGATATATAAAAAATTCTTTTTTCGAGCTATTTAAATCTATATGGTACAAAAAATTGATAATATAATAAATTATATTAATGGGTGGATAAAAATATCCATTAATACAAATTATAATTTTAGATGACAGATTTTTTTTCAAACAGAATTGACAATATATTTTTATATAATGAAATAATCCCTGAATTTTATCGAAATTTAACAGATTTTGATGAAAATAAATTTATTGATGAAGATTTTAATAAACAGATATACAAAATTATTTGTAGTCTAAAAGCAAAATATCTTAATAATATTATCTCTAATTATTCACCTAATATGGCATTCAATAATGATGATAATTTTATGACTTTTACAATGACATTTGATAAACAATTTGATTATCTTACATCATATAATTATGATGAAAATGAGATAATACCATTTTTTATAACAATTAATAAAAGCAATTTAATATGTCAATTTGTAGAACCATTAACAATGATACAAAAATTATCAAAATCTGATTTAAGATATTTATCATATGAGGTAGATTTTTCTGATTTTATGTTAAAAAGAAGTAGATCAGCACATTCTGTATTATTAGTTTTTGATCAATCAACTAGAGAGATGTATATATTGGATTCAAATGGAACATTAGATTATTTTGATTCATATTTGGGTTGTTTGGATGAAACTTCAAATCAAACTCATCAAATAAATACATCAAATCAAACTCATCAAATAAATACATCAAATCAAACTCATCCAAAGATAAAAAATGCATTATTAGAATCTTTTAGAAAATATGCAGATATGATAGGATATAAATTTAAAACAAATGATGAATTAGATTTAGATTTATCAATTAATTACAGAATTAAGTCGACTAGTCAAAAAGATTTTTTTCAGGGATATTGCAGAGCATGGAGTTTATATTTTCAAGCAATATTATCAAATGCGCCATATAATTTTGATGCAATAAGATATTTACAACAGTTTTCACAATATGATTTAAAATTATTAAACGAAATTATTGAAATGTTTCAAGTATATATTTATAATAAATATCTCAAAGATACTATTGCAATAGAAGATTTACCAAATTTAAATAATTTGGACGAACAATTAATACCATCAGAAACTGAACCAACAGAAACCGAACCAACAGAAACTGAACAAACCGAAACAACAGAAACCGAACAATCTGTATTTACAAATCAAAAAGTTCAATTAGAGCAAAATGAAATAATTGAAGAATTATCAGAAGAGGAGATATTAGAACAAATAATTTTAATGTCATTTTAAGATAGTTTATATCATTATTTTATATACATCATCATCATCATCATCATCATCAACATCAACATCAACATCATCAATATCATAATTTTCCTCTTTATTTTCATCTTCATCTTCTGAAAATTCTTCATGTTTATTATCTTTATTATTGACCAATTCTGTTAATAATTTTTCTTTATAAGACTTAAATGCATTTATATCATTTAAAAAATACAAATCATCTTTTTTATTATAAAATGTATCACGAGTTTTTGTAATTGCTTCGTTATATTTTTTTAAATCAGCAGAAATATCATATGATGGATTATCGATCCATTTATATTCAATTGTAATTGGAATAACTTCATCAAAATTAAATAATGTGTCTTCAAAACAATCTTCAGATATATTTTTATCATTAAGTTTAACATTGTTATAATTAGAAGATATTAATCTAGATGATAATTTGGATGATACTTTTGAAGCTATTTTTGAAACAATTTTTGATAATTTACCAGATTTTTTATCTAATTCTTTTTCGGATTTATTATATTCACTTAATGAATATGAATCAATGTGAACTTTACCAGATGGATTTTTTAAGTCCCATGATATTTCAAAACCATTTTTGTATGTTTTACCATCAATTTCAAATTTAATATAAAAAATAGGTATAGTTGGATCTATTCTTAAAAAATTTACAGAAACTATATTTTGTATAGATCTTTCAAATTTAATATCTTTATTGTATTTATTATGATCTAAACAATATTTAACTTTAAATTTAAAATTGGTTTTATTAATATATTTATTATCAAAAACGAAATTTAATTCTAAATCATATGGTTTTGGATAATGTCTTAAACCAAGTAGCCATAATGGTTTTAATCTATATGCCAATGGATTCTTTCCATATATCCAAGATGGAGCTAATTTATATTTATCTGTTTGATATTTATCTATTTGATATTTATTCTTGTGACAATTTTCTTTTTGATTTTCAATATTAGAGTTGATACAAGGTTTACCATTTGGTGGCATAAAAATAGCTTTATTAAAAAACCAAGATTCATTTAGTGTTTGAAGATTTAATGCAACAATTTGAACTCCAATTGCAAAATATATCATATTATTAATATAATTACCAGATAAAACATTTTTATAAGACGGATAAACACGCATAATATTATTTAAAGTATTTGATATAACATTAATATTAGGATTAATAAATTTTTTACCATCTTTTATCTGTACACTTATTGATTTATTTTCAACATCATTTAATATACTTTTTGTGAAATTAAATTTTGTTTTTGGAAGATGAACCCATTTTCTGGGCTCAGTTTTATTTCTAATAAATTCTGGTATATTAGAATTATTTGGCGGACATAATTCAGTACCAATATTTTGTGAATGATTTTCATCATTACATTTTTTATAATCATTTTGACCCCAACGTATAAGTATTTTATTATTATAATCAGATAGTGGTTTAGTTGTTAAATCCAAATCATCCGTGATATCAAGAAAATAATTTTTTTTATCTTTTAAATTATATGTTTTGATAATATTCCAGAAAATATCATGTTCTGATTTTTTTTTTAAATTTTTATTATCAAATGTTAATATAATTGGTCCACCCGATGATACTATATTATTATTTATTTTTATATTAGTAATTTTAATTACCAAATCTAAAATAGAAGTTAAAGTAATACCACCTGAATTAGATGGTAAATGTTGAATTATAATATCATTATCTTTAACTGAATAAGTATCAATTTCAACACATCCACCGTAATAAAACATTAATTGTAATCTATAATAACATAAAGTAGATCTTCCGCGTAGTTGATCATGT
>Ga0214921_10003526_pt1 | contig 23814 bp, 26 predicted proteins | sample LL1505_MetaG_FD_177992 | JGI IMG/M metagenome (GOLD analysis project Ga0214921, IMG submission 177992) | Freshwater microbial communities from Lake Lanier, Atlanta, Georgia, United States - LL-1505 | ecosystem: Environmental > Aquatic > Freshwater > Lake | place: USA: Georgia | collected...
TCCTAGTCCTCCACCACCGCCACCACCTAGTCCTCCACCTCCACCGCCACCTAGATCTCCGCCACCTTGTTTATTACCACCTAGTCCTCCACCTCCTATACCAAAGTATACTTGTCAAAAATGTCAATGCAACTGTGTAGAATGCGTGTAGCATACATGTAGAATGCGCTTAGTTGAATAATTTCTTTTTTATATATAAAATGCAAATCATTTTATGGATGTTTATTATTTTAACAATTTTACTAATTATTAAAGTTTTACTTGAGATTAAAGAGAAATTTGTGCCAGAATACTTACATCATAAGAGTAGTTGTTTTGATTGCGAAAACCAGGCTAGAATGATGTATGGTGATGATGGAGCATGGACTGCTAATCCATCTAAAACATATAGTGCAGAACAACAAGGCGTTGATGAATATGGTTTAGCAGGTGGATTTATTGGTAAAACAATTAAATATTATTAAAAATATATAGATATATAAGAAAAATTTGAATACATTTATATAGAAATTTGAAAATTTAAATGCTTGAATTAATAGAATCAGATACAGACCATAATTATTTTGTAGTTGCGGTATCAAGTGAAGCGGTCGCAGATGTAAGAAAATATGTGTTAATGCATATAATAAAAGGTAAATATGCAATTTATGATTATGAATTTCATGATATAATTAAATGTTTTAAATGGCAACCTAATAATGGTTATGCTTGTTGTTTATTAAAAGATATACATTTTAAGAAATTACCAGATTTACCTTTTCAGAAAAACAAATTAGTCTATATGCATATCCTTATTCAAGAATATTGTCTTAAAATAAAATCTCCTGTTCCATCCGAAAGATATGTGCTACATCATATTAATGAGCGAATGCGTGATAATCGTAAAGAAAATATGATATGGGTAAGCAATAATCAACATCGAGCTCTCATGATAAAAATTGGTAAATTATATAAACCTCCTGCAGAATTACGTGAACAAATGTCGGAATTACCTCCATTTTGTCGTTGGATAAATGCTAAAAAGTTATTCAGAATTGATAGTCATCCAGCCTGTTTTTTAGCAGTTGAAAAAAATGAAGCTGTTCATAAATATATTGACAGTCTTAAAAGTAAGAAATATACCATTCAACAGAAATTTAACGATTTTATTATAAAATGGAGTGACCTTATGGCAAAACCTTATGGTGGACAAGATAGTTTTCCAAAATATCTGGAATTTAAAGCAATGATGGATAATAGCTATAAAGAATTGACAGACTTTGCGAGTTTAAATGAATGGGTTTTTATTGAAAATGATAGTGATGAAGCATCTGTGTATGCGGATGCTTTATCGGAACATACTGAAGCCGCTGACGCAGCTGAAGCAGCTGACTATGTTACAATTGATGATGAATATATCAATAATGTGATTGATTGTAGTTATCCGTGTGAAATTTAGGATATATAGATACGAGTTATTTTACTGATATGTGCGCGACATAAAAAACAGTTTGTACCTATTTTTTTCTTACAGTCATCGCATAAACAATGACCACAGTTTTGAAGAGTATATGTAATATTTTTTTCATAGCAAATCGGGCAATTGCCAATATTTACTTGATCTGAAAAGAATTCATCTTTTACTTGAGTTAATAATGGAACAGCTGCATTATAATGTTCAAATAAATTGGCACGCTCTTCATAATATTTTTCTAACTCTAAGTTCTTAATCATTTCAAATGCCCTTACTGCTAACATTGCTATAAATTCCTGAGAATTGACTAATCCAAAAAACTCTGTTATTTTTTTATTTACATCTTCATATGTAGTTTTAATTATCTCTTTTCTTTTTTCTATTAGAGTTATTGTTTCTTGAATTTTGGTTAACTTAATCTTAATATCTTTAAAGTTATCTGTAAATTCTTTGATATTTTCAATCGATTGATCTACTGGTTTAGTATGCTTAAAGTAATCTAAGGCATATATAGACGGCATTGACTGTCTTAATTGTGATTGCGATTGTGATTGTGATGCCAAATTAAATAATGCTGGTATAGATGAATAGAAATTACGCGTTGATAATTGAAGTTCTTCATTATCGTCGGTTTCTTCTCTATCTCGATTTCTATTTAAAGGAACAAATGCAATGTCCATTTATTATAGTATAATATTATATATATTTACTTAAGTAATAAACATAAATTATTATTTAGTCAATAAAATGTGCAGATTTATTGAAAAAATATATCAGAAATCATTACAAGCTAAGTGTGGATATGGTCATAAAAGACTTCCATCAGGAATTACAGATATAACAACTCCTAAAAAACATATTGAAATAAAAGAGTATACCATGTGGAAACATGCACTTGGTCAGATACTTGCATATGATTATTATGATCCAAAAGAAAAATTAGAAGTGCATTTATTTGGAGAATATCCACCTGAGAAAAAAAAGATTGCTAAGGCTGTATTTGATAAATATAATATTACGATTGTGGATTTAAATTAGTCAGCAAAGCTTAGTTTAGCGCACTTTTGTTAAAATTCCTTTATTTCATAAATAGATTTACTCCAAAATGCTCGAGTAGAATGATCAGTATGGTAAGTAAATATAAATGCTCCGATTACTGGAACTTTGACAATTTGTGTGTAAGCACCGTCTATAATTACTGAATTTTGTAGATTATTTTTTTTTAAATACTTGACATTTTGCTATATTGTCAAATAAATGTATGTTTATTTTTATTGGTTACATAATGGTAAAATATGTATTTGCCAAATATGATATGGCAACTCAGGAGTTTCTTTCATCTTTATTATATATTTTCTAGCATTTAAAGAAAAAAATCCACCTAAAGATTCTTGTATGTTAATTTAATTTTAGCACTTGAGCTTCTGATAATGAAATTAAAAATTATTTTAATTCTTTATTAAATTTAAAAATGTCTGAACATCTCAGATCTAAAATGAGCAACATTCATTATACTTTTGTTGTAAACGGTCTGTTGAATAATGAACAATTTAACGCTCATGATAAGATTCTAAATATATTAGATGCCGATTTAAGTAAGCAGCCTCTAAAAAAAGAAGAAATTAGTAAGATTCTAAAATCATATAAAAAAAGTGGTGTGATTTCAAATATTCCATCTCTAACTAAAGAAGAAATTTTGCAATATTATAGATATGATGTATGTGGCTATATGTTTAAATTGATTGATAATAATGTTGAAACAGACTACGATCCTGCGATCATAGTGAGAGATGGTAAAAATGTAGTTGCGACAATTGGTTTAGATCATCTGATTAGACTGGACAAGGCAGTCATGATACATCGTCTTTGTGCAAAAAAAGACTATGGAAGAATTGCGCTAGCCATTGCCGAATATGTTTATAGCCAAACCCCATGTGAAGTACTAAGTTACGACGAAGACGGAAATCTAATTAATAGTAATGCGGGTGAGATACCGAAAAATATAACTCTATGGTCCATACAAAAAGAAGGACCGCTCATGAAATTTTATAATCAATCTGGCTATCAAAAACAAAATAATAATGATGGTCAATCATTATACAAACCAAATTTTATGTCCAATCAAAACCCTTTAATTGACTTAATTAATGAGCTACAAACAGAAAATAGAAAAGAAGAAGATATTATCACATTTGCAAATGCCCTACAACAAGTATCAGACCTACAAAATGGTGGCGTGAGATGTAAAGACCGCATTCAGTACAAGAATCGTGTGTACACGGTGTATGGAACGGAGAACGATCGATACATCAATGTCAAACGTGAAAAAACGCTTTTGTCATCGATTCGTCGACAATACAGATATGCGGATTCGGGAGACATAATCTCCTTCCGTACATAATAGTTCGGCTTCGCGAAAATTTAGAAAGACTTTAGGCGCTTGCTTTGTCTATTTTGATTTTACTGGCAAAGCAGATTTCTAGCACTTAAAGACAGTTAATATCTTTTCCCGTTGTTGAACTATGAAACTCTTTTAATAACCGACAATCACATGCTGCTTCTTTCAAACATTGATAAATCGTAAATAACTCCTTAAATCTCTCTTGAGATTCCTTATAAATACGCTCATCTATATTTTCTATATTTGTATCTGTATGTTTCGGTGGAGCATCTAACTTTTTCAACTCTTTCGCCTTTTCTCGTAGCTTTACCTTTAATTCTGCTACTATATTTTTACCATCTGTTAATGCCGCTGTTAATGCTGATACTTTCTCTGTTGCCTGGGTTAAATCTATACGAAGTTGTTCGATATTTCCAGTTTGTTTTCCCTTAAGTGCTAATTTCTCTTGTTTGGCTAGTTCCTTGGCTACTTCCTTTTCTTGTTTTTTCGCTTCTGCTAAAGCCTCTTTAGATCCTGCTTCTGCAATCTGTTCTTCTATATCTGCTATATCTGATTGAATAGCTTGTCGTTGCTGAGTGGTATCTACTACTATTTCACTAGGTTTATCCATAAAATAACGATGTAACTTAACTACCCATTCACCCTTGGCACGATTCTTATTAGCAAAAGAACAATAACGAACTGCACGACCGATTGCTTGTTTTTCAGAGGCCATCGTTACAAATGGTTCTAACATATGAATATTTGCTACATCTTTCAAATCAATGGATTCATTATATTTATTTGATGCTAACATAATATGAATCAACTGGCCATCTTTATTTTCTGGATGATTATAAATTTTTAATAATTCATGTAAATCTTGACCCGCATTGCCACCCTCACCTAATTCTGTATTAATAACTAATATATAACGTTTACCAGTTGGCTCTGGTAATTTACGCGCCTTATTCAGTTTTTTAGCTTCTGCAATCGTTAATTTTTGATAGCCAAGTTTATCTAATTCTTTAGCTACAGCAATAACACCATGTCCTCCATAACCACTTCGCATATAAAATGCACTATATAAATAATGCTTCTCATCCGCATACTTCTGTATATTTTCTAGCACATAAGGAAGTTTAGATGAAAAATTATTAAGATCCATATCCTTCTCAAAATTAAATAACATATTCGCATATTTACGAGCTGGTTCATAATATTTACTTAATTCATTCTTTTTAGCTAACGCCTTATAATTTTTCTGTATATCTTTAACTGATTTATATGCCTCAATATAACGCTGAAATTGATTATCAGACATAGGAAGTTTAACAGGATCGCTATCTTTTACTATAGGGAATTTAGTCGTATCTGAACTCATATCAAAGAAACTAATCATACCTCGGATATTCTGTTTAAATGTATTAATAGATCTCTCATCTTCTGTATTTGGAGATGGAATTTCTGGTACATCATGATCCCTAATAATATTTAATAACTTTAATAAATCAGGGATATTATCACCAGGAGTCGCAGTTAATATAACTACTTTTAATCCAGGATGTTTCTTTGGATCAATTAATTCTTTTTCTAAAAATTCATGCTGTTTTTTCTGATTTGGCAAAGGCCGAAATAAATTATGAACCTCATCTATAATTAATATACAATTATCTAAATCTACATATTCCTCTCCCGCTAAAATCTCAGCATGCGTCTTCTCTGCCTTCTTAGGCTTTTTTTTTTCGACTGGCATTGGTGCTTCTGCTATAACAGGAACTGCAGCTGCAACTGCAACAGCAACCGGTTTTTTTCTTGGTGCACCACCTGTTATTTTATGTTCTTTTTTATACTGTATAGCTTTAGCTACACGATTTGATAATTTCGCAAAGGATAAAAATCTTACATTACGTTTTTTAAATGCTTGACCAATAAGAGCCATTGATTGAGCTTCACTTGTTCCTAAATAAGGTGCTTGCTGAAAACGCCCAAATAAATTATAAGCACATCTATGAAATACAAAATCTGGATTACTAGCAATTGCATCTATTGAACTCGCAAAAATTATTTGCTTATCAGAATCCCAAAAAGCATCCATTACACCAGTAGCTGTACATGTATTATGTGTCACTGTAAAATCACCTAATAAATAACGATTATTTCCATCTAATGTAAAACCATAATAATTTCCTCTTCCTAGAGATAATACGTTTATATTTGTAGTTAATACAGAATCTGTACGTTCAGGCTTTTCTAAGACTCTCACAGGAATCAAATATATATTTCCAGATATAATAATGGCATTATCAAATAAAGTTACTACAAACCCTAAAGATCGTATTAAATAAATAAGCTTTTCTGAATGTGATATAATATAAAATATATTATTTATCATTTTACCATGGTTATCTAATATTCCTGCTAATAAATGTAACCGAATTTGTCTACTATTTATTATATAATCATCGGGTATATTAGATAATTCAGCAGTTAAATTATAACCAATATCATATGGATTCTGTTGAACTGATTCAAATGGGAAATTAACAGGAACTTTATAACCTTTTAGTCTATGCTTTAAATGAGATGGTAAAGCAATATAATCATTCACTTCTATTTCGATTATATCATTATCTGTTTTATTTAATAAACACAATATATGCTCTGAATTAACTGTATAAGTATCTCCGTTATCTTGAATAATATCATACATCTCATCTTGTCCCCTAGCTAATGATAATACTTCACGTGGCTTTGAATCATCACCCATTAATCGATCACCAACATTTATATCCTGAACCATTTTAATAGTGCCATCATACATTATAATAGGAGTATTATAACCATGACATTTTCCACTACCAGTTGAATGAAGCGCTAACATCCCGCGTTTCTTAGACTTTTTAAGAGCTATATTTTTCATAACCATATTAACTACAGATTGTGGTATACTTGGTAACATTGGTTGTTTTTTAAGGACTTCTACCTTAGCAGATACACGATAATCAGTGTCAAATTGTTCTTTATCCATACGATTATAAAAATCTTCTAGTGGATCTGGATCTAATCCTAGATATTCACGCCATTTCTTATCACCCATTTTTTTACGTGTTGTCCATACCTTCTTAAATGTATCAAATTGCTTATCTGTCATCTGTTTTTTCAATAAAATTATATCTTTCAAATTAGTAGGATTTAAAGGACGATAATCAATATATTCTGCGACTTCTGCTGGAGCTTCTGGTAGTTTATCTTTATCTTCTCCGTCTTCTGTATCAATTCCATTACATCGATCACCACGACCTAAAAGAGTTCCTACTTTTGGTGCTGGCCCATGTTTGTTTTTGATATACCAATTTTCTAGAAATTCTTCAAACTTATCCAACGGCATATCTTCAGGAGGTACTGTAACTGGTCCAGTAGGTTTATTATCTTTAGGAGATTTTGAACCTTTAATACAATCATATGTATATGCAGTTTGTTGTTTCCATATACAATTTTCTGATTTATTACATCGATCTGCATTTTCTATCACTAATTTTTGAATATTTTTATTATATTTACCATGATAAGGTCGCAATAATTCTGGGTTTTTAAGTTCTTGACCACATGTTTGATCTTGTTCAGATGTCCAACAGACTCCATCTTCATATTTATTGGATCGATTGGTAGAAGTAGGATCCCAATAACCATCTGCTAATTCGCATTCACGTTTGTTATTAATTTCTGTAAAATACTGGTTATCTTTGTTTGTATCAGTTGATAGAGCAGATGATATAAACTTACATGTTTTATTATTGATATGTTCTTTTTCAGTTTGACCTTCTAAAATATATTTTTTGTATTCATCTACATCAGCATATGTTTTATATGGATTTTTCTTAGGATAGATATATTTGTTTAATGGGCCAAACTTATTTTTACATGCAGTATCTAGTTTAGTTAAGTATTTTTTTAAACCTAACTTTTTCTTTTCATATTCCTCCATATTTATATTATAGTAAGAATAAAATAGAAAAAAATTATTAGTTTACTAATAGTTAGTATACGGAACATCCTGCGAGAGTTGATAAGAGAAATCTTCGTCATATTTAAGAAAGTAATATCCTAGCAAGTTAAACACAATATTGTGATCAGGTCCAGAGACAATTCGGATTTCTTTATTTGTTGTTAAAGTAACAGTAGCATCGGGAAATAGCAATTTCGCACATAGCAACATCGTATTTTTAAACATCAATTTACCATCTGGCATGATAAACGAATGTATTGAATTATGTTTAGGTTCCATATCGGAAATAACATGGTCAAAACATAATTTATAATACATCTCTTTGGCATTGGATTTAGAATTGTAAATACCGCCAAATTGTGACATTGACTTGTGAAACTTACTAATATGATGTTCGTTTTTAATTACAGCCTGTGTTTGACGCATAATTTTATTGGTCCAATACATTGTTCTCGATTGTTTCCATAATGGATCACCTGGCTTATAGTTCCGAAAATAACCAAATTCTTTCCAATATTCCATATCAACTTCTAAAGCATACTGTACATCTTTAGAATACCATACAGTGATGAATTTATCCCAGTTGGCATCGAAATCATAATATTCCCACATTTCCGATTTTAATTTTGAATAACATTATAAAGAAGTTGTCAAATTTTTACTGGTAAACGTATTAGTTCTTGTCTTTATCATTTTTGTCATTTATAGATTTATAATGTAAATAATTTAAACCACAATAAAGCATAGTAAACGTAATAATACTCTTACCAATTAGATAACTTGTAAATTCTAATGATTCTAAAGAAGTGATATCAAAACTTTTACGAATAATTAATTGGCGAGGCTTTACCGGAGAAAAACGCGGCGATAAACAAGGTTTATTTAATAGGCGCGGCGATTTTGATAACATTTATAATAGTTTTTTTAAATTTTACAAAATTAAAACGCATGAAAAGTAAAAATTTGATATCTTAAAATGAAAATCAGGTAACTTGAATTTAATAATGGAACCTCTTAAAGTCATATATGGCTTTGAAATAAGTCCTTGTTCTAGCCCTAGCTCTAGCCTAGGTTATAGCTCAGGTTCTAGCCCCGGTAACGTTAATTACTCCGATTATTTCAGTGAAGAATTTGGTTCTATTAAGCATTCGATGTTAAGTATTGAACTTCATCATGCTAAACCAACTGCTCTATCAGAAAACAAAAATGAAGATATTGTTAAGCCTCCAGAGATTAAAAATAAATCAGAAGTTGTAAATTATGTATTTGGTAGTCAGCCTATTTCTATCCGTGGAAAACGTATGTATTAAAACAGAATTATAATTTGGAAAATATGTAAAATATATCGTTGTTAGATCTGTATTTTTTTATTTCATTATTTATTTTATAAGAGTTTTTAAATCATAATTGTAATATGCTAGTAGTTCCATATTTTTCCCATATATTGTTGCGACAATAACAACATGATTTCTTATTTGTTAACCATTTTTCCATACACTTTTTATGAATAGCACCTAAACAAGCTGGGCAGCCAAGGATAGATGAATCTGAGCCTGAGCCTAACTCCATGTAACAGATTGGACAGTCATCATCTTCTTTAATTTCTCTGTATTTATTGAAATTAGGCTGATTATCTTTTAGATCAATATATTTATCAGTTAGACTTAGATTGATTAGACAAGAATCAATGCTTAAACATGTACATAAATCTTTTACTTTCTCACAATCAAATGTAAGAGTATCATAGAATGATTGATCATTATATTTTAAGACACGAGATAACACAAAACATACATGCTTACAGACACATCCTGCGCGCTTTGCATGTCCTAAGAAATCTGGACAATTACAGAATGTTTTACCTGAATTATATAATTTGACTTTATAAACATTTCGAGTACTGCCGGATATGGTAAATTCATAAAATATATTTTCAGATGGTAAATTCACTGCTTGATGATCTAAGAGATAGAATTCATCGGTCAAGAGTTTATTGAAACGCTTTAGTTGATCATGTTTCATTTTTCTTATTTTTTACTATATACATATAGTAGTTTGGCCTTATATGTTTTTCTTTTTATTTTCTTTTTAGTTAACCATAAAATTACAAAAATTTGATTTAGACTATCGTAGATTGATGTTAAATTATAAAAAATGGAAATAGATGAATTTCCAAGAGATATACAGCTGCAATTAATAAGGCGTTTAGACATTGATGCACGACGTGCACTTGGTATTTATACAAAGCTACAAGTACCACCTGAACTTGAAAATCGTATTAGTAAGACATATATTAAGAGACTTACGATGACAGTTGCTGTTGAAATAAAGCCTATATCATCTTTATGGCTAATTATACCACATGTGAAAATCAGAAACTTTGAGAGAATGAAGAAAGAGATATGTGATAATATATTAGTATATGATCATAGACTTCATATACAATATAAACGTATATTTATGATGTTGCGGTCATATATTTTGAATATGACGGATCTTCCATTAAATGGATTAGCCATTAATATAGGTATTGTTGATAACATACTATATATAGGAATGGGTGTGCCAAGTGAGAAAGAAACGGAATATATGTATTTTATAACTGATAATCGATGGATGGGACCTATGCATATGAAGATGTGGAATATGTAAATGGATTGAGACTTTTTCTTATCTTATAATAAATAAAATAGTGAAATTAATAATTCATGTACATATTCTACACAAGGCGAATTGATTTGTGGCACTAATAATTTACTTAAAGAACCCGCAAAAGTGCTAGCGGAATCTTCTAGTTTTAAACCAGTAACTGAATGGAGACATGAACGTCATGGACCTGTGAATTATGATAATTCGGATCTTTATAAAATGGGTGGTGGTGTAAAATGTGGCGGTAAACATGAGAATGAATGGCATATGAATGGAAATGAAAGACGGGGAAAATCGATTGAAGGATTTCGAAGTGGAGGTGGAAGAAGTGTTCCAATGATTGCCCGTTCTTCGGGAAATTGCACCCGTGGGAGAAAATCAAATGGAGACTGCGTTTAATTCAAAAAAATAATCTATCTTTATAGATTGTAAGTTGAAATAACACTTACGAAAATTTGACCTTGATTATAAATCTTTTCGAATAGATGGGATTTTAGGGGTTGAAATTTTGACAAAATAGCTCAGTTGGCAGAGCAACAGTCTGTTAAGGATGTCTGGTATGGGTGGAAATTGTAATCAATATGATTGGAATAATTCATAATGATTATTATGACTGTAATATACTGATAGAAGACAACTGTAGGTCAAGGGTTCGATACCCTTTTTTGTCGCTAAATTTTAAGATTTTCAAGTAAATTCTGTATATTATCATCATCATCTTTTTTATATTTATGAAATCGCAAGTTTTGCAACTAAGTTTTCAATTTCTTCTTCTTTTATAAGTGGTGGTAAATTTTTATTTAAATTTGCATATTCTCCATATAATTCCTTGGCTTTTTCATTATAAACATATGCTGCTTCAAGTTCACATTTAAATGAACCATAATAGTTACGTTTATGCTCATAACGTATATGAACTTCCCAACGATCTTTATTTTTTGAAACACCAATATATTGACTTGAAGTTGTTTGAGATTTTTCTCTATTATGTGCATTGATATTTTTATTTACTATACGTAAATTTTCTGTACGATTATCTAAACGATTATGATTGATATGATCAATTACCATATTTTTAGGTGGTTTACCAATAATTACTTCATGCATCGATATGGATGTTTTATCAATAGCTTTTCTAACATATCCACCCTCTGTAATATACCAAAATTGTTTATTGAAATTATGCCATAAATTATCATCTACTAAAATTTCTTTATTTTTATATTTAATAATAGCAATACCGTCTTTATTTCTAACAATTTCTAAATTATTAGCTTCAATATCTTTTTCATCTTTAATTTTTTGGATCATATTTTTAAATTCTTCTAAAACAGCTTCTGCTTCTTCTAAAGTGCTTAATCCATATTTCACATATTGTTTATTATTATAAGCTATTTTAACATCATATTTTTTTTTATATAAACTTATATTTTTAGGCATTTGTCTCTTTAGTGGTGTATATAAATCTTCAATAGTTAAACCATTTACTTCTTGAAATTCAACCAAGTTATTGGTCTGTGCATGTTTTCCAAATAAGATATAAGCAGCTTTATCAAACTGTTTAGCAGCATCGATTTCATTATTAAAACATCCAAAATATAGACCTTTACAATAAACTCGCCAATGTTTTCTTTTATCATTATAATGTGTACCAATATAAGCACGACCGTCTCGTTTAGGAACATTTTGATTATTCTGTGAATTAGTTGCAAATCTTAAATTATCTCTTTGATTATCCAAACGATCTCGATTAATATGATCAACAACCATATCGTCTTCTGGCTTTCCTAAAATAAAGTGATGCATCGAAATAAGTTTTCCGTTAAATAGTCCTTGTGCATATTTATCATGAGTCAACTTCCATTTAATTTTTGAACATTTTTCATAATCTTCATCAGATATACGAGCTATATATTCATCTTTGATTACAATTTCTTTCATACCTATATTATTATTGATAAAGTTATACAAATAATATTCAAATTTTCACACTTTATCATATCTACCTGATACTATTATTTTAAACGTTAAAATTATTTCCTTATATGCTTTTGTGTTGAGCCGGCTGTTAGGAAAAAAAGCTAACAGTGATTTTTGTCTTAACCGTTTTTATAATCTAATAAAGCAATCAGTCTGTCTTTATCTATATCTTCATAGTCAAACATATAATCATAATACCAATAGTATTCATCATTCTCAGGGTTCAAATAAATAGCTTTTTGCGTTTTTATACCAATATAATTTCGATCAATCAAAACATTCTCAGGAAATACAAAAAAATACTTCATATCTGGAAAATATAATTAATTTTAAATTAATTTAGCTTCTAAACGAAGTAATATATCTCTTATTTCTCTTAAAAGTGTAACTGTTAATATTTTATCTTTATCATCAATTTGATTTTCTATATTTTTTTGTTCTATCTCAACCTTGACTTTTGTTGCTCGTCGTTCTTTCTCAATTTCAAGAATTTCTTTATGAATTCTCAATTTTATACTAACTTCTTCAATATTCATACCATCTTGTAATAATCTCATTGCAATATCATTTAAGCGAGCTTTAATACTTCCAACTGTTCTTTTATGTGCTAAAGCTATATCTCCAATTGATATTTCATTTTCAATTTCTTTTAGTAATTGATTTTCTTCATCTTTGGTCCACTTAGATCCAACTGCAGAAGTTTCGGGGTTTTCTTTTAATTTTTTAATATATTCACTTATATTTTTTGACATTTTTTAAATATAAATGATGAAAAATAAAATCAAATTTTTTTTATTTAAACTATATTTCTTTAAAATTTATTTATTTTTACAAATATAAAGTTATACAAAAGCTAACAGTGATTTTTGTCTTAACCGTTATCAATTTAAAAAAATTACTCAGAAATATAAATCGAATACATTTTATTTGCATACTGAAATTCAGGTATTGTCTTAAAATCTTCGATAGATAATTTGTTATGATAAAACTTCATTAATCTCTTCTTTGCCGATAATTTTGAACTATAAAACTCATCCGCCTTATTTTCATCTATATACTTGGCTACTTCATAATAATCCAACACATCTTGGTCAATTTTAATATCTTCTGAATTTACTACTTGATCCACTGCGGCATACTCATAATTCACAAAATTCTTAATTATATTTGGTGTATCTGCACTAAATCCAGCCACATCTAACATACCAAACGGATCTTCTGGGTCTGCTAATGTAAAACTATTTGCTGCTAATCCCACCACAATTAACTTACAATAAATTCCAGATTGTTTACGATATTGTTTTAAAGCCTGACTTGGAGCAATTTTATTACAATTTGTTTCACAATCTGTAAACACAATCATTGCATCATATTTCTTATTATTTTGCATACTCCATGTCATTGGCAATGAACAATCTGTCGAATCAAAATTCCTATGATATGTTCTTCGTAAATTATTTTCTAAAGAATCATTTGGATCCAAATCTAACTTACAAAATTTATTCGAAAATGCCATAATATCACAGTCTTGTTCAACCGATGCAAAAATCATCGCTAATGCACAAGCCACTTCACTTGCCATCATACAATCAATTCCACATACTGTTGCTCCTGTCATACTTCCACTTACATCCAATGCCAATAAATACCGCTTCCCTGTCGATTCTGTGTTTTTAAATGCAAGTTTAAAAGCTACATTCAATGCAGCTGTTAACTTTGATATAGGCGTCCACTTCAAATCACCTTTCATACCACGTCCACTCGAATACATCTTTAAACTTATCAAAATCTGTAGCGGATGAACCTTACTATTTTGAATACTCTCTTCTGATGTAAGACGATCAATTAACCGATTTAATGTCTCTGGATACTTTGAAAATACACCCAGTCCTGTCATTTTGTTAATATTTCGCAACATTGCTACCATCGGCATATTCTGTGCTAATTCATTCCATATATCTGCATTATTTAATAAACCAGTTGGCACATGTTCTCGCACAAAATGATGCTCTTTAATTAAATCTATCGCTAAAGCAGGAGATGTCGGATCAGTCATAGTCTTTAACTTCTCATAGGCTGTAATATAATTTAAAATATCTGGATTCTTATCCGTCTTTAACATATATGCTTCAAAGCCTTTTGTGACATATTTATATATTTGATCAGGAACCTTATTCGGCATCTTAGCATGACATAATCTTAATACATCTATATTGGTCCATTTATTCCTATGTTTATACTTTGTGACTAGATAAATTAGATTTGCCGGATCTTTATCATTATACCACTTGGAAATACTTGTCTTGTGAAGCTTATTCCATCCGGTTGATTTATGTAAATCCTTATTCGCTAACTCATAAAACTCAATAAACATAAAAAGATTGGTAGGAATTGTACAAACTTTAGGTAATAAATCATATACTTTCTTTCTTAATTCAGGTGATGATTTCTCAGCACAACATCTAGCCATCAGATAGATTAAATAATCTTTCTTATAAATTTGATCAATATGTTCAGTTATAAGATCAACCAATTTACTATGATTTTCAGTAATTGATATAAGTTTTTCAATAGATGATACATGTTGTCCCGTTAAATCTTTTTCATCCATATAATACGTTCCTTTTTCAGTGCCTAACATTAAAAACCGTCGAAGAAAATCCCATTCATTCACCTTGAAAACTTCTTTGCCACATGAATTTAACACCATTTTTTGTATCCTAATAATTATAAATTAAATTATCTTTATATGGTTATTTCTGAAAACTATATAAGGATAACGTATAAAATATTATTTGTGATCCGGATGAAATTAGTTATCTATTTGAAAAACCACTAATTTCAGCAAATTTGATCACCAAGTTATGTGTAAATATTGTCCGTATGAAATCTATTTTAAGGCGTTTACGATTTAATTTTGATTTCAGCCGCGATTTGATGTTATTTACACATAAAACACAGACTTTATCTATCTTTTGACTTATTCGTCAAGAGCAAAATATAATCCGTCAGAATTCAGTTATCAATCTTTATTTGTTGGTACTAGTTACCGCTTCTGAATTCTATTTTTTGATTATATTTTGATGAGTCCGTTTGATAAAGTTTATTGATTAGTAACACAATTTATGATATTATTTTTCTTTCAATTATTTAGTTTCATTTAAACTATAATATTTCTTGACAAATTTCGTATATTTAGATAAGAATTGTTTCAACTGATATGGATGTGTATATAGAAACTCTCCAGATGCTACTACATCGGTTAATTCTGATATTTTTTTATAAGTAATATTCGGATTATTCATGATTTCTTCAATATCCTGCAAATATAACATTATAATTATATAATATATAATAAATAATGTTATATTCACAAGTATTAAACAACTCTTTTTATTTGACTTATGTATTTCTTATTACAACTGGCACAATCACATTTATAGAAGCTCTTCGAACTACGAATCCCACAATTCGCCATATAATGAACTTAGAGACATGTATATCGATTGTTGCTGCTTTTTTTTACTCTCTATTTGTTCAAAAAATTAAAGACTCTTCCACAATAGATTATACAGAAATAAATACAATTCGATATACCGATTGGTTTATTACCACACCATTAATGTTAATGGTATTATGTTCAGTATTAGGACATGAAAAAAATATGAAATTATATATTAGCACATACTTAATAATATTATTATTAGATATTGGCATGATCAGTACCGGATATTTAGGAGAAACTAAAGTTCTAGATAAACCGATTGCGTTTACATTAAGTTTTGCATGTTATTTCTTATTATTCGCATTTATTTATTATAAATTTATGTATCATGGTAAAAACACATTCATATGTATATTCGTCTTCTATAGTTTCATAATTCTATGGTCTATTTATGGACTTGTATATTTTATGGATGAAAAAATTAAAAATACTATATTTAATATACTAGATCTAATTGCAAAAGCAATTGTTGGCCTTGTTCTATGGCTTTATTTCACTGGAATTATTGATTTTACGAAGTAACCTTACGAAATAATCTCATATGGTTTAAGATCAATATATGTTTCTTTCATATTTATTACACGATTGTATAAGTCTTCTATTTTATCATGTGTAAGATATCGTAATTTAAATATTTTAGCACAATCTCCAAAAGAATATCGTATGTCTTTGTAACTAGAAAATAAAAAATCTAAATATTTTAATTTTATATCTGGATTACCACGTATATGTAGACTCGTATTTTTTGGAAGATGTATTGATATGTCTTTTATTTTATTATATGATAAATTTAATTCTAAATATGAATCTGCTTCTATGTCAAATTCTATATCAAACTTAGTAAGATTATTATTATGTAAATCCATAATTTTTATATCTAGTAATTTTTCATTATTAATTACATCTACTTCTTCTAACTGACAATCATTTATTCTTAAGGTTGTTAGAGTTGAATTTATAGATATTTTTTTTATTATAGAATTAGTGAAATATGCTACATTTACATTAGAACCGCAAATTAAATGATTTATTTTACAATCTAAACAATTTATAAAGTCTACGTCGTCAGGCACAATATGTTCATGACTTTCTATAAATTCCATTACATAATTATTCATTTTCTTATTATATAATAAGATGGAAAATTTTAAAATCAAGTTTAACTCACTAAATATTAAAATGAATAAGTATAATTTATTGCAAATAAGAAAAAATTCGAATGCTTCTAATGTATCTATTAAAGAAAAAGATGTAATAAAAGAATTAGATGATATAATTTTATATATCAATAATAAAAAAAATAAATTATCATATGATGAAAAATATGATTTTAATTTTCAAAATTCTGAAAAGATTATCAAACTATATGAATCGATTGTTAATTTGTCAAACAAATATTTTAAAACAAATATAAAAAAAAATAAAGACATTTTGAAATATAAAGATATAATAATAACAAACTATATTGAGTATTTTATATTTAATAAAAAATTTTTAGATAATGTAACATTAAAATTTAATAATTTTAATAAAGGTATATATTATTTTTCAACAAATACAAATGTTAAATGGCCTATATATCATAGGAATAAATCATGTGGACCAGACAAGAATAATAAAAAATACATTGAAGAAGAATTATCATGTAATAAATTATTAAATACAACCAAAGACAATGATTTGTTTGATATTAGAAGAAATGCAGTTAAAAATTGTTTAATAGAACGATTAATATATAATGAATTTTTTAAACATTATATGCCGTATAATCAAAATATAGAACATTTAACTCATATGGCGAAAATTGCATATGAATCATTTGAATCATGTTATAGAAGTACAGTAATTTCACCACCTAAATTATATATAGATTCTAATAATATTGTAAATAAAGTTAAAATAATAATAACAAATCCAAATAAAACTATTACAGAATTTTATAAAAAGAAAATATTAAGCATTAATCCAATTATATATGATGATATTGTCATATGTGAACGTATTATAGAAGATAAAGAGTCTAAATTATATATCAAAGATATTAAAACACAAGGTTTTATATCTGGTCAACAGGAATGGACAACAATAGAAACTCGCAATTTAAAACGTTAATAAAGCAGCTTCCACTTTGGGAACAAGTTCTCTAGGATCAGAGTCAGTAATTTTAATATTAAGACTTTCTAATAATTGAGCTCGTTCTCTTAATCGAAGTAATTCTTTATTTATTAGAGCTAGAGCTTTTTCTTTAGTAATTGTTTCACATGGTATACTATTTTCAATTTCATTTATATGCATAGAATTTGTCCATTCCATAATTAAACCGTTGTCTATATTACTAGAAAATACATTCCAACTATAAACTATTTTAGACTGTGATAGTATATTTTTGGTAATATGAAAACTTTTCGTATCATAATACAAATTATGATCTTCTTCATGATAATCTTCACCATCACTCCATGTATCGCACTCTAGTAAATAAACCTGGACTTCTTCAGATTCTGACATTTTATATATAATCTTAACTATTCTTTAAGTACTATAATAAATACCATTTTTAATCACAAAATTCTTTATTAAACGGTCTGGGCGTTTAATTATATCTTCTGATTTATCTAGTGTAAAATGCGGTTTTTCTTCTAGAAACTCTTTATTTTTCTCATAAAATAGATCTAGATTCGGATTTATAATCTCTGGAATAATAATGCATAAATTTAAATAAGATGAACCCCATTCATATATACTAAGTTGGAAATTATCTCCAATTGAATCAATTAGATCTGGTAAAATTGCAGTAATATATAAAGATTTATCTAATATAGATAAATCATTACATTTGGGATATATATATATTTCTAAAAGCATTTGTCTTTGTTTATTAAATATATAAAAAGAAAACTTAAATAGAAAAATATCGAGATTAATCGATATCTTCCTATTTTTTTTTTGTTTTTTGTTTTTTGTTTTTTTGTAATATTTATAATAATTAAGCTACGGGAACTTGCTGAGCCTTCCATTCGCGATACATCTCCTGCGCCTTTGACATGCGCTCATTACGAGGAATCTCCTTAGACTCAATCGCAATCTTCTTCATGAACTCACCGAGCATGATGTTGTACTGAGAAGGAGTACGAGCATGCTTGACCTTTGGCTTTTCAGATTCAACATCATCGTTATTCTTAATAACCTTCTGCTTAGACTGCTTCTTAACCTTAGTAGGCTCAGGAATTACCTCAGCCGGCTTGGGAGCTTCTGCCTCAGCCGGCTTGGGAGCTTCTGGCTCAGCCGGCTTGGGAATCTCATCTGCAACAAGCTCTTGCTCATTAGCAAGATCTGCCTTCTTAGCCCTAGGCTTCGCGGAGCGCTTGACGGAGTCCCTGGGCTTCTTCTCAGGCTTGGCCTCAACAACAGCGGGCTCCTCGACGACAGGCTCTTGGACGGCAGGCTCCTCGACGACAGGCTCTTCAACCTTGGGCTCCTCGACGACAGGCTCCTCAACAACAATAGACTTCTTGGTAGACTTGCGGGGTGCCATTTGTTTATATGTGAGTGTGTGTGTTTTTGTATGCATGTAATCTCACACATGATATATCAAATTTTTCTAAAATTGACGTGTATTTAACGAGATTTTTTAGCCAAAAAGCACTTAAAGAAATATCGCATATATATAAATAGTGGAAAAAATATGGCAAATATAAATACTATGTCACTTACTTGCGCTAAAATGCGTGAACTCTTAAGAAATGCAAATATAAAAGGTAGATCTTCTGCAAAAACAAGTGAGCAACTACTTTCATTATGTAAAACTCATAAATTACTACCTGATACAGAAAGTGAAGCTGTGGAAACTGTGGAGCCTGTTGTCGCAGAATTACCATTTGATATACTTCGAGAAGTTATTAAACTAACTGTTTATCAAGGTGTTGAAGATGTAAAATATTCATCAAAAAGCGCTAAAAATTTATGTTCAGTATTATTTAATCTAAAAATTGTATGTAAGGAATTTCGAGATATGTTGCCAGCAAATCATGAATATTGGTTAGCGATTTTAGAAACATTTGCTAAATGTAAAGATCATTGTAGAGAAGCTTTAGAAGCTTTACAATATGTTAAGAACGGAAAAATATCTGCACAGAGAGCTTTACAACTAGTTGTGGGGACAGGTTGTGAGAATTGTAATTGTAAGCGCATTCGTAAAGTGTCTTGGCCGTTCTTTAAGAGATGGTGTCAACCATGTGTGGAATCTCTAACAGTTGCTGATTATAAACTTAAAGATATTTATAAGATTGAATTTTGGGTCTATGGAAATTTACCGTTTATATTATCTGAAATGTATAATCGCCAGTATGGTGCTTATACTATTAAGTGTTATTTAACTGAATCTGTTTTAGATAATTATAGACGTTTTAAAAATATGAAACATGTTACATCTCTTGCGCAAATTGAGAATATAAATCAAATTACTAAACAAAATCAACATGATGTTATTTGTAAAATGTTTCAAGAAAAAAGCTATTCAAAATATTCAATAGCAGCCTTGAAAAATAATCATAGATTTAATGATTTATTTAATATGGAATTTGGATTAGCAAAAGCTCAACTAAATAATCCTGCTTTTATTACTGAAATTTGTAATGATGTTTATAATAAAGAGCTTAATGATTCAGTAAGAATCTGGGTTCGTGAATTAAGATCTGAAATTGGTAAAGGACAGGATGGTATTCCGGAATATTCTATATTAAACGATGCTTTAAATAAGTTTAAATATTATTTAAATAAAAATACGATAGCAACTAGAGAGTTGTTTATTAAAAATGTATGGACTAAAATGCTTCCAGAACTACATACTCAAGCATTAGCTGTTATTGATGCTAGAAAAGTTAAAAAAGAAGAGCTACGAATTAAAAAAGAGAGAATCGCTGAAGAATTAAGAATTAGAAAAGCTGAAGAACAACGTCTTAGACAGAGCACAGAAGAACTAAATGAATTTGTAGCATCATTACCGCATAATTCTGGAAGATATAAATGTCCAATATGCGAAATAAAACGTCCTACAAATCGAGATTTCTTATTACCTGGTTTAAAACAACATATAAAGGATGTTCATAAAAATTATAATTTGAAATCTGCAGGATCACCACCTGCATAACCACCTTCGTGTATAGATAAAAACTTAATTTGTTCCTTTGTTTCTTTATATGTAATTTCAGGCCATTTCTCTATGGTTTTACTAGAAATTACCCATAATGATTCACCGAAATTAAATGTACAATGTTTTGAAAAGAAATAAGAAAACCAATACTGTAGTATACCACAATCATTTTCAGAAATAAGTGTATTTATAAACTCATGATAAGATTTACTTTTATTATAAGTTTCTTTAATAAAGTTTACAAAATTTTTTAATCTACATTTGCTTCCTACAATATATTTTTTATTAAATTCTTCAAGTTGAAGCATTGGTTCATTCTTCATATAATCAACCGCTTCTTTAATTAATTGTATGTCGTCTTTATTAAATGGTTTTGCATTAAATTTAGACTGATACCAGGTCTTTCCATGTTTTATTAAATAAAAATAATATAATGGTACAGTGTTATTATATTCGCAAGTTATTTTACTATGGTCTTTTAACATAAAATTTCTTACATCTGGAAATATAGATTTTACAAATTTAATAGCTATTTTAGTCATTTCGACCGTGCCTTCTCCGCTTATCATATCAGCGTCTTTAGAACATTTCTTATCAAAACTAATACCATTTATATTTGGATCAACGTCATCTTTATAAACCGATATGTTGATACATTGCTTAATGCCGCCAAATTTAACACGAAATTCGTGTTTAGATTCTGTAACCGACGCAAAAAATTTATTATTGATCTGATAATATTTAGGTGAAATCATATTCTTTTTATTATATAAAGAAATAAAACATATATATTTATATACCATGAATACTGATAATATTAGTATTATTGTTGCTTTTAATAAGAAATTTGGAATTGGTAAAGATGGAAAATTACCATGGCATATTCCTGAAGACCTGAAGCGTTTTCGCGATCTTACTAAATATGGCGTATGTATCATGGGACATAAAACCTATCTATCGATTCCTGAAAAGTATAGACCTTTACGAGATCGTTTAAATGTAGTTGTTACACTTATGCCCTGGCAATATAAATCAGATGCACGTGTTTTATATGTAACTCTGGAAGAGCTTGATGGTTTGCATTTTAATAAAAATGTATTTATATGTGGTGGTGAATTCCTATATAAAAAATATATGGGTATCGCTAAAAAGGTATATGCAACAGTAATTACTGATGATGCTGGTAAAGTAGAGTGTGATACTTTCTTTCCTATTGAAAATTTTAATCAATATGAAATTAGTGAATATTCGCCCCAATACGATAAATATAGATTTATTACTTATACAAAAATGAAAGTTCCTCATGGTGAACTTGCCTATTTACAACTATTGCGCGATGTAGAATCTAATGGTAATTATCGCCCAGATCGCACAGGTACTGGAACGACTAGTATGTTTGCACCAGATCCATTGCGCTTTGATATATCAAAATCAATTCCTTTATATACTACAAAATTTGTACCGATTAAAGCAATTATCAAAGAATTATTATGGTTTTTAAGAGGTGAAACAGATTCTAAGATATTGGAAGAACAAGGTGTTAATATATGGAAAGATAATACGAGCCGTGAGTTTTTAGATAAACGCGGCTTAACGCATTATATAGAAGGAGATCTAGGCCCACTGTATGGGGTTAATTTCAGAGCATATAATGCAGAATATCATGGATGCCTTAAAAGTTATATTGGCAAAGGTGTTGATCAGATTCAGAATTTAATTACTGGATTAAAAGAAGATCCTTATTCTAGACGACATTTAATTACTACATTTAATCCTGCTACCGTCAACCAATGCGTGTTGTATCCATGCCATGGTATTGCGATTATGTTTTATGTTGGCGGAGCCGACGGAAGTAGCGGAGCTGACGCAAGTGGCGGAGCCGACGCAAGTGGCGGAGCCGACGGAAGTAGCGGAGCCGACGGAAGTAGCGGAGCCGACGCTGAGAAGTACTTAAGTTGTCATGTAACTATAAGATCAAATGATTTATTACTTGGCAATCCATTTAATGTGGCGAGTTATGCAATATTTGTTTATATTATTGCTAAAAAAGTGGATATGAAACCTAAAGATTTAATTATATCGATTGGTGATGCCCATATTTATAAAACACATAAGGAAGCGATTGAATTATTATTAACAAGAAGTGCATTGCCATTTCCAGTATTGGAAGTAAATGATTCTATAAAGGATATAGATATTAGTGACATTAAAGTAGAAGATTTCAATCTAGTTGGATATTTAAGTCATGATAGTATAAAGGCACCTATGGCTATTTAACTTTGAATATTATATAATATTATATAAAATGTTTGCATATTCATTTAAGGATATGTACGACTGGTATGTAGATAACATAGATAATACAGAGCTATTTGAAGAAAATAAAACCTTGGCTGTTTATGAAATTACAGCTACTAAAAAATATGAATCTCTATCAGATAAAAAACAAAGAGCTCTTAAAATACAGCCACTTAAAAAAAATGAATGTTATTTAGGAATGTTTAAGAAACAAAATGTAACTGATATTATAAAGTTTAAATCTATAGGCACTGATATGCTTAATGGTTTATATTGTGTAATCGATGATTCCAATATTTATGCTGTATTTCCTGAACTTAAAAATGGTCATATGTTAGCAGACCATTTAACGTTTATGAGTGATAATGTTCATCTAACTACATATCAA
>Ga0214921_10003527_pt1 | contig 23806 bp, 20 predicted proteins | sample LL1505_MetaG_FD_177992 | JGI IMG/M metagenome (GOLD analysis project Ga0214921, IMG submission 177992) | Freshwater microbial communities from Lake Lanier, Atlanta, Georgia, United States - LL-1505 | ecosystem: Environmental > Aquatic > Freshwater > Lake | place: USA: Georgia | collected...
TTTGGGGCTTACCCCTTTTTTCAGTTCTTCTCGAAAGCGTAGAAGTCCTTGGAGATTGCCGTATCCGGGTACCCCAAAATTGCGAACTCGGAACGACGGTAGTGCCTGCTGTGTCAGCCATGGAAAAGTTTCCTCGTCATTCACTGACCATCCGTAGGTATAAGAGCAGCCAAAGATCCAGATTTCCGATCTTCCAGACGGCTGGTTGGTCCCACCTGTGGCCCGCTCGCGACTGGGCAAATGCGTTGTCTGAACCGGAAATCCATCGGCCATAGTGACGGTGAATCGACCTGGCTTGAGACAATAACCCATAATCGGATCGTCCTCGTAAAGTCTTCCGCCGGGCTCGACCCGGAATGGTACAAGATCTGGTTCCCAAGGCGGCTCTTTCGTGAGCCGTAAGACCACCTCCAAAACAACCATCATCAAGAAGAAGGTTCCTACAAAAAGCCCCACTTTTGCCAAAAGAAGTTTTGTTGAACCGCCTTTCACAAGGTTGGACACAGTTATGCCTTTCTTTTACCGGAGTGACTTCTCCTGCAGCGGAAATTAATAGGCTCTTCCATTTGTACGCTCGGGTCTTGCAAGAATCTTACGACACAGGGGAGAAGGCTAGCATCCCCAATGCTTTCTTTACCAACTCCCAACTTGCGGTAATGGGCGCAGAGGCTTGATCGAAGCCCGAGGACAATTCCCAATCCCTGCCATTTCCGATCACCGCCCCATGCAAAAGCTCCGCCGCAAGAGCTAAGTTGCGGTAGCAAGGGTTAACATAACGCGGGCTAAAAAGTTCAATCACGTGTGTGCCCGGACGACAAAAAGCCAGATTGGCCAATGCCGCACCATGGGCTCCCACGACCACCCGGGCCGATCGAAAGGCGCGGGCCTGCTCGGCCACGCTCATCTTCTCCGGCTCAATTCGGGCAAACCCGAGCTTCTGAAGACCAGCCCATATCTTTTCAGCTTCGACCAGCGGACGTCGGTCTCCTTTTCCCCTGCCAACAAAAACAAGCTCCGCTCCTTTTTCCGGACCGGCAGAAAAACTGTTCCTCAAAAACTCCACGATTTCGGGAGGCGGCAAGCCCATAGGCCCTGGCATGCTGGGTAAGATGGCCTCTTCACACAGGTAGCCTTTTTTGCTTTTTCCAAAGACACGACATTTCTCCAGGGGGATTCCCAAGGCCTGTAGGGTTTCTTGCTGAAACGGTTTTGTGATTCCGTTGACCACAAAGTGGTCAAAACTTTCCAGCTTAAAACCACTTTTTTTGACCAATCCGATTCGGGGAATCACATCCATCATCCAGTGATAATAGCTCTCTCCACCTGTGGCGGCCAAAATCAGGGATCTTCCCTTCAACAAACTTGTCGAAGGCATCCATACCCTCCGCATCGTCCAATTGAACTCTGGGGCCTGTCCCCATTCGCATGAAACATCCCCCAGAAGCCTTTGTTGGTCGTCCACGACTGCAATAGTGGGTCCATACACGGCTACCCTTTTGAGTGGCACACACCAAGATGGGCCAACCCAAAGGATGCTTTTATCCAAATGCGGATGACTTTGCGGCAGCACCGGATCAGAAGCGGGCGCCTCACGAGAAACAGGTTTTTTCCCTTGAAACAACCCCGCCTCTTCGCATCCGACCACGCGAAGGGGAGCGTGAGCCCAAAGCCCGAACCTTCTGCCCATCAATCGCAAATTTTGTGAAATCTGAGTTCGGACTCTCTTGAGTTCCAGGCCTTGTGTCCGTGAAGTCATATTCAGTTTTTCATGACACGGGTCTTACAGATCTCGAATTATTCTGGGGTCGCGCGTTTGCCAATCTTCATGTCGAGCGGTGATTTTCTCCGCCTTTTTAATGACCGGGTGCAAAATCCTCCGGAGGATGCGAACCCACCACACATGTTCGGGGTGCGTGATGCACCAGAGCTCCATGTTTCTTTGCATCAGAGCCCATCCAGCTCTTGGGAAAAGAGCTCCCGATCGAAGTTCATGGGTGGCATGGCCAAGATGAAATAGCTTCGCTTCTCCCCCTATCAGATGGAGATTCACGTTTTCCCTCGCCTGCTGTCTTTGTTTGAAATTCTGGTTTCCTGCTGCGTAGGAGTAGTCATGGTCACAGTGGATGATACGCATGGCGGCGGAGACATCGATCACTGAGATATTTTGGCTGCGCGCGTGGTAAATCATCCAGTTGTCCCAACCCCGGTGTCCGATCAGAAAAGGTGGCATGGCCTCAAAGGATATTCCCCGAAAGAGGAACATATCCATGGCACATGCTGGCCCCCAAACACTCTCCTCGCGAGCCCGCTTGTAGAATCGCTGCCACTCCTCGTCCTCCTTCAAGGCTGGGCCGGCCCATTCGGCCAAACAACACCGCCGAGCGGACGCCAGCCAAGGGCCGGGCAAAGACTCAAGGCATGCCACTGCGGTAAGGGCCGACTGATCCAACAGAATGTCGGAGTTCAGGTACATAGCCAGGCCATCTCCCGCCAGTTTGGAAGTTTTTTCAAAAAGAAAGCGGATCACCTCTCCCCCTTCTGCACCCACAGGCAGGGGACCCGCCAGTTCCAGTCCCTCTTCATGGGCAAAACTTTCCCAAGTCGCCCCATCCCCAAAGAGGAGGATTCGAGCTTTTGGAAATATGCGCCTCCAACTGCGAAACGCAGAGATCTGCACTGCCTCGGTATTCGCCTGTCGAGGCTTAGGTGAGCTGAAGATAATCACTTGGCTTTCCGTACACGGCGCTTGGTTGTCCGCACCAAGGTCCGCATCCATTCGTACCCGGACCGAACAGCCACATCTGCGGCCTCCAAGGCGGACACGTGGGGAGCTCGTCCAGCCGCCGAGGAGAAGGCCTCTGCCGCAACCTTTCCGAAAGTTTCCCAACTGAACTTTTTCGCCTGGATCAAACCTCGGCCGATATGGATTTTGCGCTCGGCCGGAAGTAGTGCCGTATCCATGGCCGTCTTCATCTCCCACTGGGAATCCGGGTGGATATACAAGGGCGCATTACCCCCGACTTCCGGCAAGCTGGCCAAGTGCGTGGCGATCACCGGGCATCCACACGCCATAGCCTCGAGGACCGGGAGTCCAAAACCTTCGTACTTTGATGGATAGGGCAGAGCAACCGCTCCCGAATAAGCGAGCGCCATATCATCTTCAGGCAGCTCCGGCAGCCAACGAACGCAATCCGGATCGAGATTTCCCACCAGCTCCGGCTCCGGAGGAGTTCTCCCTACCAGAACAATCTGATGTCGTTCCTTTGCCTCCCAGTGGCGATAGGCATCAAAGAATAACTTCGTGTTCTTGTATCCACGCACACCTGCTTTGGCCCCACACAGGCCGATGCGCTCCCCCACGATGAGAAAATAGGGCTTCCGGATGCCATGACGGTGGCGAAACCCTTGGATGTCCGCAGCCTTACGGGGGAAAAAATTCGGATCCACTCCAAGGTGGGCCACCCGGATCTGGTTAGCCGGGATTTCCGGAAAATAGTGCTTCAGATCACGAGCTGTACTTTCTGAGATACATAGGTGAGCCGAAGCCTGGCGGATGCAGGCTGCTTTCGCCCGCTGTGATTCGTCATTCAAAGATAAGCCCAGACGTTCGGGAATAAAATCATAGTGCAAAAAGGCCGAGGAGATGCCCATAGGGCGGGACATCCATGTGGAGATAAATACATCGGCTCCGTGTTTTAGGCAGGCGCGCCGAAGGCGAAGTTGGTCCAGACAACGTTCCTTGGCGTTCCACCGATGCATCCTCGCGCGGGCTACGCCGGCCAAAGATGGGAAGGTCTTATTGCGATCCAATGCCTTCACGTGCCGGGCGAATCCAGTACGAGACCACTCCTGGAAAAGGGAATTCCAGACCCGGTAGATCCCATAATGACAACCATCCTGGTATGCCACCCCATCGATCAGTAATTGGGGGGGCAGCGAAACCAGCTTTTTTTTCTGAATTGAAAAAGTCCACCGCCCGTTTTTGCAAGAGGCAATCGGTCGGATGCCCATGGCAGCCGGGGTGCTGACCGAGGCCCCATCTTGTACCCAGGAAAAGTAGTCGGAGAGGCGCAGAGGCTTTCCTTTCCGGGCATCGCGCTGTAGCCGACCCCAGCCCCGAGTAGCGCCTCGGTAGCCATAGTAAGTCTCCTTGAATCGAACCTGTTCCCGCGTGGCGTAGGCATAGTGATCGAAGACAGCTCCTACAGCCTCGGTTTCTCGATGGGAAAAAGGCTGCAAGTGCGCCACTTCGATAGGGGCCAGTCCCAAACGGGGCCGCATCAGCTGGGGAGGCTCGTGGGCAGCCCAATAATCGCCGGGCTGATAACGCCATACTCGAAGCCATTCAGATTTGGAATTTTGGGAATATCCGTGACGGGAACTCACCACTGCTTGAGGACCCACATAAAAGTTACACCAGAAAAAAGCCGCCGTACGATGGGGTTGATTGCGGAAGAGATTCTCCACCGCCTTGATTTGCAGTGCCGTCCAACACTCGTCCGAATCCAACTGCCAAAGAAGACACTCCTCCTGAATGAAAGGCAGGGGGGCCCGAGCCATCTCTACTTTGCCCTCCCAGAGCTGTCCGCGGGGTTTTCGATAGATTTTCACTTGGCCAGGAAACTGCTTCTGCAGGGCATCTAAATATTTGGCGGTTCCGTCCCGACTGAGAGCGGATCTCCCCCTACCCTGAGGCAGTCGCCCCCCGGTGGTCAGGCTCCAGGCAGTGTCATGTTTGAGGTCGGCCAATCCCTCCACGATATGCCATTGCCATGGCGATTGTATTTTTTGCAGCTGGTCGATGTGCCATCGAAGAAAGGGCATCCCGTCCAAAACCATCGTTATAAAATGAATGGGCAACTGTTTTAGTTTTTTGATTTTCACAGTGGGCATGTAAAGGCTAAATCAACCACGCCTGCACATGAAGCATCTTATTTAGTTTTTGATCGTTTATCTAAATTTCGCCCTCTTCGGTCCATACAAATCATGTAAACCTTTAGTTTATGCTTTGGCATAAAACTCAGAGCAGTCGTTGTCACTCTTTTTTAGAACTTGGATTCGTGTCTTGAAAAATAACGCTAAAGGGGGTCTGGCCGACCAGTGAATACCCTCTTTTTCGTAGAAAGGATGTCGGATTTTTCCATTTTCCAAGTTGATGATGTTGCTCCGCGACCACAACGGTTGGCCTATAATTAACCCAATCATGCGACTCTAGAATCTCAACATCATGACCCTCAGCATCTACGGTTAGAAGCCCGATATTCTGACCGGTTGGAACATACTTTCTGCAAACCTCTTTGAGTGACAAGCAGGGCACAATTCGGCTCATTAGGAGTTGTGCTTTTTTATTTCGAAGCAGTCCATTTGCTGTTTTTTTATCAAATGTATTGTAACCCCCCTCCTCAAATACATAGAGCCGGCGCTTCTTAGTGCTTCTGCTTATGGCGATTTCCAGATTCGTATCCCTCTGCCGAAACTTTTCAAAAGTCGTCATCGAGCCGGGCGTCGGATCGATGTTAATGCCTCTCCACCCTCGACGATAAAGCATATGGGTGTTGGAATATCGCAAAGGGTGATGTGCACCAACATCGATGTAAAAGCCTTGCGAAGGGAGAAAGCAATTTAGAATTCCGTCCTCACCGGTTTGGGAGAAACATAGGGTTCCGTGATCCCTTTCGGCGCGACTTGGGATAGTTTTGTCTAAGACCTTAAAAATCTTATCAACAAAACTTCTCCGAAATTCTTTTAGGGCGGACATTGGGATTAACCCCTCTTAGGACTTAAAGGGTAAATGCGACTTCATTTTCTGCTCAAACTTTAGACTATTAGCACTATTTATTTAAAGAAGTAAAAACAGCGAGAAAGCAAACATGGCGAACGGGACCGCCCCCCAACAACCCAGTTTCCAAGTTGCCGCACTTGATCGATCGGTCACGCCTTTTGAAGGACTGAAACCGATCCGGCGTTTCTATGTTTGGTGTTGGACTGCATTCTGCAAAACGACTTCCACCTGTCTTCGTAAGCGAACTAAAATACTTTTGCCTGCCTCAGAAGAGTGTTGCTCATCTACGAATCTGATCCCTCTGGATCAGAGCCGAAATTATTTTCTTGAACCCGATCTTTGTTGTGAACCCTAATTTGTGCCGAGCCTTTGATGCGTTGCCACAGCTTCGCTCGATGTCGGACGGGCGGAAGAGCTTTCGATCGCAGACCACATGCTTTCTCCAATCCAGCCCTAGCTGGCGAAACGTCTCGGCCACAAACTGCTGTAGGGAATGCTCCTCTCCCGTCGCTACGACGTAGTCATCCGGCTTCTTCTGCTGCAACATACGCCACATCGCGTCCACATACTCCGGCGCCCAGCCCCAATCCCGCCGGATATCCAGTCGGCCCAATGCTAACTTTTCCTTTGAACCGTTCGCGATCCGCACTGCGGCGGAAACAATCTTCTGTGTGACAAATCGAGCTGGCCGCAGGGGCGACTCGTGGTTGAACAGGATCCCTGTACAGGCAAATAACCCGTACGCCTCCCGATAGTTCGTCACCGCATATTGAGCCGCTGCCTTGGCCGCCGCATAGGGACTGCGGGGATGAAAAGGTGTTGTCTCCGTTGCTGGCTTTTTGGTGTTTCCAAACACTTCGCTCGAGCCCGCGTTGTAGAACCGGCTCGGATTCCGAAACAACCGCAGGCACTCCAACAAATTCATCGTGCCGATCAGGATGCTTTCAAAGGTCTCTACTGGGTAGTCAAACGACATGCCCACCGAAGTCTGTCCAGCCAGGTTATAAACCTCATCCGCCTCCGCCCGCTGCAGGGCAGTCAACACGCTGCGGAAGTCGGACGTGACCATCGACATGGTCTTGACCCGATCTCGTATTCCTAAACTTACCAAATTGGTAAAGGAGGAGACTTCATGATCCCGAGAAGTGCCATAAACCTCGTAGCCCTTCTCCAGCAAAAGTTTCGCTAAATAGGCCCCGTCCTGACCCGAAACCCCAATGATTAGAGCCTTTTTCCTCATTGTCGCCATGACATATCTAAGCAGGCTTTTTATGTAATTGCAAAATTAGAGTTTTTTGATTTGGTTTTGTTAGTCCAGAGGAAAGTACTGTTGATACATGCTTACATCATATCGGATATGTCTGTACCACTGATATAACCATCGGGTGACTGCGTAACGATTTATAATTCGGCGCCTCTTATCTTTTGGCAAATACCCCTTAAAGCTGGGCAGACATTGTGGCGCAATTTCATTAATGAGTTCCTTAATCATAAGTATGTCGCACGGATCAATAGGTCTCCTTCCCTTATTCGCTTGCTCTACTAGTCGCATATAAAATGAATTGGCCCAATTTAGAAAATATGCTGGAGCATGTTGCTTTAGGGCAACGCGAAAAGCAGAGTCGTATTCTGCGATTTCATTCAAATGTTTGCTATAAATTCGCAATGCTTTGAGCCAATCGAGCCAGGTTGCTTTTGCCCCGTAGCTTCCCGAATGCACCCGAACAGCAAAGCACTCTTCGCGTGCAGTTGCATTCCATGATCCCTGCATAAGGCTCATCCACAATGCATCATCAGCAAAGAGCAAGTTATCCCACTTAGGCATTCCACCAACTGATTCATAATCTTTCGAACGATACAGATAGCCTGTTCCGTAAGTGTCTCGGTTGTGAGAAAATAAATTTTTCATATAATCAGTTACAGTTTCACGCTCTGCTATCGGACGGCATGATCTGTCTTTGTTTCCATCTGCATTAATATACCGGAAGTGCGCAAAGTATAATTTTGCTTTTGGTTCTCTCGCGATTAGATTTTCCATCACCTCTAAATAGTTATTATCTAACAAGTCGTCAGCTCCAACCCAAACCATAAACTCTCGTTTTGGTATAGCCATTGCGCGAGCCCAGTTTTCATGGATTGGCAATAGTTTTTCGGAAGCAAGCAGAATGATTCGGGGGTCCGTAATACTTTGCACCCACTCGCGCGAGCCATCAGTACTAGCATTCTCAAGAATTACCAGTTCAAAATTCCCCATTCGCTGGGAAAGTATGCTAGCGATGCAGTGTTTCACATGCTCCCCCCCGTTATGCACAGGAAGAATGATGGTATACTTCGCACTATTTTTGGAATTTTCCAACATTGCAATGTTCTCACATTCTTCATTTGCCAATATTGGAATGAAATTACAGACTTCCTCAATATTGGTGAATCTTTCGGCGAAAAACTTAGGCCTCCAGTTTGATGGATACTGAGCTAGACTTTTTCTTGCTTTGAGCAGGAGATTGCGCAAAAGTTTTTTATGAACAATAATCTTGAAAAATAAAAACCACTTACAAATGATCCTTGCCCAGATTGGCGTTTTCATTAGGTCCTGATTCTTTTCATTGTTTGGCGTATCTGTAATTACCCTGTCCAAAAGATTTAAGATTTGGAGCAGTTGATACCGAATATATGAAACCCTGAGATTGAATTCGTCGCCGAAGTTTTTCTTTAGTGCCTCCATTGCATATAGCCAACTTGTGTCCATATTTGACCCAGATATTACTATGTGGCTTAGACTCTGCTTTTCATGTTGGCCGGGATAGCTTTTAAGAAAATCACAGCCGGTTTGTTCTTTTTTATTAAAGTGAAAGTAGCCGTATGATTTTTTTGTGATACCAATAACTACTAGAGGTTGTGGGCAAACCAAGATTCGTTCTGCCTTCAAGAATAAACTATTCGTTGCGTAAAAATCTGGAAACGGCGACTGAAAAAACAGTCCTTTTTGCTGCATCTGTTCCAGTGCTCTTCGTGAGAAAGTCGAATACTGCATGTTATAGTCAAACCTCAACTGAAATCGAACGGAGTGTCTCACCATTCGGCGGGCAGTTGCTTTGTCTAATATGTATGGCTTCTCCGCCTGTTCAAAGAAACTGGCACATCCACATTGAGTAAGAAATCCTTGGGGACTATTGGGAAGTACTTGAGGATATGCGTATAAATAGCCGCTGGAATAAATAACTTCTGGCATACTGTACTCATTTGCCAATTGACGAATGGTCTTAGCATAAGAAGGTAGCACACAATCATCGTCGCCGAGCATTATGATATAATCGCCTTCGCTTTGTTCTAACGCGTTGTTCCAGTTCTCCGTTACAGATATAAAACTTTTTGTTCGATAATAACGAATCTGCTTATTTCCTAATGATTTAACATAGCCACTTATGTCTTCATCCGAATCATTGTCAGACACAACAATCTCCCAGTTTGAATCGCCCTGCCGAAGCACGGACCTAATGGCATAACGCAAATATTCTAATCTATTTCTAGTGGGTAAGAGGAAAGAAAGCTTCATAGGATTTTTGCTGTTTTGCGGAACACCACAGTGTAGGTGCTCCCGCGCCCTTCTTGGCGATCCCACCGCATGGCCATCCGGGTAAGAAACCGTCCCATCCTTTGCATCCAGCGCCGCAAACGATTCCCGCTGACTATGTTGCCGAGCGATCGTTCCCAGCCAAACTGGTTCCATCCACGCGCTCCCTCGTCATCTGTTGTGGCCAATACAGTTTCCAAACCACGCTGTTCTGCGTGTTTGCATAACAGCGACAGCGGAATCAGCACGACATGGCGTGGCGCGTCTACATGAGTCCACCACCCTCGCAAAATGCGGAACTGGAATGCCTCTGGATTCGGGGCTGCAATAACCAAAACGCCACCGGGCTTCAATCGCGCTGAAGCAGCTGCCAAGGTTTCCAATGCGTCTGTCAAATGCTCAATCACATGCCACATGGCAATCACATCGTAAGGGCCCGCTTCTCGCAATGCCTCCAGCGTGTCCGCAGTACAAGTCGCCCGTATCCCTACCTGTTTGACCAAGAATTCGCAACAACGCGGATCCATTTCGATGGTGTCAACCTCGAACCCGGCCTGTTTAGCTTGTAATGCGAAATCGCCACATGCTGGCCCAATCTCCAGAAGACGGCCCGACTTGGCGAAGGCTCTGAGGATCTCGATTTTGTAGCGTACTCCCGAAAGCGCACTCGCTAACTCATCCAACGAGGCGGGAATTGTATAGTAGTCTTTGGGATAATAACGGCCAAGGTCTTTGGGAATCGGATGGAGGAACCACAAGCCGCATGCGCGACAGCTGCAGTAATCGAAAGAATCGCTAGTAGTGCCCCGATTAAGATCTTTTGTGCTAAAACCAACCGAGCAGGCAATCCCACACTCGGGGCAGGATGGGGTCATAAGGTGGCGGAGCTCATATTCATACATTCAAAAAGAAACCTGTGCGCGACAGGATTCACGGCTTGATCAGGATGCCCTGCCCAGTTGGCAGGCTGAGGACGGCAACACCCATTTTGCTTGCAAAGTCGTCTGCCGATTCATGTTGTGCCTCATAACCGACAAACCCGTAGTCATCGAAGAGGACTATCCCACCCGATACCATCTTGGGCCAGAAGTACTCGATAGCTGCACGCTCGGGCACCTCGAGGTTCATATCAATCGAAAGGTAACTAATGCGCTCAATCGAAACAGAACTCAAAGTCTCTGGCACCTTCCCACGAATCAGCTTTGCGTTGTGATAGGGCGAGAAGTTCTGTTTGGCTAGTTCGTAACATTCGAAGTAATTGCCTTGATTGTGTGCAGCCACATGCGCAACTTCCTGCTCGTCCTTCGCCTGCTCAACCGGAATGCCGCAGAAAGTGTCAAAAAGCCAAAACGTCTTCCCGATCCGATTGAAATCTACATATTTGCAGATCGCCAGAGACATCATGCCGGTATTGACACCGCATTCCACAAAGTCCCCTTGGAGTTTCGACGCGTGCATCGCGGCCCAACAGGCGACGTGAACTCGCCACTCGATTCCAATATCGCCACCACCGTTGATTCGGTGGCCCGAGGCCATCCCTGCCTCGTAAGCCGCCCGGAACTGCGGCTTGTGGAAGAATTCGGTGTTCCGGTCAAGCAACGCCATTCCATCAGCACGATACTGAGGTTGACGTTCCTGAGGGTGGGAATCTTCTTCTCTTCGCTCACCCATAAAAGCTTTCCTTAGTAGTTTTGTTAGGTTGGACATATACGACCTAATTTAAAGCTAGGTACTTGCGAATAGCCTGCATGAGCCCAAGCCACCTTTTCAAGCATCAATTGCAAATTAGGCTCCATAATCGTTGCTAAAACTCGATCAACTCCTCAACGTAACCGCGCCTCATCCAGCTTGGATGCCGTGTTACACTTTGAACACGCGGACTTCCTTTATAGAGTTCTTTCACTGTAAGTTCATTAAACTCATGATTGATGCTTAAAAAGCTGTTACAACAACTTTGGATCTTATTCCAGTATTGTTGCGCAATCCTTCGATCAATTTCTGGGAATGAATCCATGTTAATGACTAAGTCATATCTTTGCTCGCCATTTAGAAACTCATCTGGCAATAACAAGTTTACGCAACTAGGAGTTGTCAAGTATGGCTCCCCTGCGAGTCGAACCTTGTCAGCTCCAAGTGTAGACATTAGAAAATACCCCTGAGACAACATTGCAAGTGGCAGATCTACGATATCATATTGCGCAACACCAAGCTTTGAAGCGTAAAACGCCCCTCGACCCAAACCTGCGCCGATTTCTAATAAGCGAGCGCTTCTCTGCTCATGAAGCAATTTACGAGTAAGCAAGGTCTGATACAGTGCGTGTATGCTTCTGTATAACGCAATCCCACATTGCGTCACCAAGCCATATTCCAGGGTATAGGGATTTGGAAATTCGATTTTAACTCTAAGATCTATTTCCAATCTTTTAATCACATCGTCAGCTAAAAACCTTTTATTCCGCCAGTGGCCTGACTCTGGACGATCGCATGGCAATACTCCAAAAGCTTATGCCAAGATTATCAATTCCCCCAGGCATACCTTAGCCATCCCTAACTGATGGCTCAGCTTATGTTGCATCTTTTTTGTGATTTCATCAAACGTATTGTCGAGCCCATAAAATAATTTGTTTCTTCCTGGATTAGCTAGTTCCTAGCGTGCTTCGGGAATGCTCCCGCGCATGAAGATTTCATGTAACTTGATTAGTTTTGACTTAAAGTAGAATCCCCAAACTGATTGTTCGTCATAATAACTCTCTGGTTTAGAGGCTCGATAAGCCGAGAGAAGCCGATGAATATCCTTGTCTGCAAGAGCCGGCTCCTCGCCCACGGAAACCGCCGGGACTGCAAATAGTTCTTTAACAGGACGATTTTGATGCCAGACAGATAGCCCGAGATGAAATAAATCACAACGCTGACGCAATGAATAAGCGATCAAATTAAAATACCCCTGAAGAGAGCGCATGCAATCACCGCAAGCCCATATCAGCGCTTGAGTGCCACATCTCAGTTTCCTCATTGGCGTTCTTACCTCAAATTAGCAGCCTGCCTGAGTCCGGCCTCGTCATCCAACCACAGAGGATCCAAGCTGGTACTAATGCAGTTTATATTCTCTAGTTTATCAAGCTATTTTCCTAACAAAGCATGCCACACTAGGCGAATCCAAGGTTGCGGTGTTAAATTTGGCATTTCGACCGCTTTGGATTGTTCATAGGTTCGCCATACACGCAAGGTGGCTCGGATATTCTTTTATCTTTTGCGCCAAATAAAAGCAGATCGGGACGGCCGTACTCCTCCGCGATCTTTTCTGCAAGATCACGCACGGTCCACGCTGATCCGGAACAGATATTGAAGGGTCCAACCCCTGTCCCAAGAGCTACCTCTGCGATTTGAGCCCCTGCCTGGGACACATTCATGTAGTCCCGTATCTGTTTCCCATCGGTAAGCTCTGCGACCTCGCCTTTTGAGATTTTCCGCCGGATATACGGCACTAGTCGACGCTCGTCTTCTCCTTCTCCGTAAAGATAAAACAGACGGCACCATCCAAAATCCGTGCCTCGAGGAGGCAAATATGAGGAACAGAAGGTAAAAAGTGATGTCTTTGCAGCTGCATAGGTAGTTAATGGCTTTAGGGGTGTCTGAATCGAAAGCCTTGATGCTGAAAGCTCGTATTCGAAGCATGTTCCAATTCCAACAAACTTTCTCACCTTGGCGTAAGCCGCGCCTAGAACGAGTTCAATCGAACCAATCAGGCAATCCGCATTTTTTTCAGATTCCAGATATTGTCCCGACTCGACATACCATGCAGCATGGATCACGGTGTCAATTCCTTTACATGCATTTGCCCACCAATGCCGGTTTTCAACAAAGATATCTTGAGAGGGGATCACCTCTTTTACGGAAGCAATGTTCTCAACAGAATTTTCCTTGCCGCTCCTAACAACTAAGGTTATTTCCACATTTCTTTTCGAAAGCGAGCGCACAATCTGCCTACCGACAAAACCTGTTCCTCCTGTGATTAGAATTTTCTTCACAGGATCCTTATCTCTGGAATTGCTGTCACGAACCGTGCTCCTTTTTTTTCTATGTCGAGATTCTGCTGGCGAATTTCTTCCGCAATATTCCAAGGCAAGATTAGAACACAGTTTGGACTGTCTTTTTGGATCTCGGCTTGGGGGCGAATAGCGATTTTGCTTCCTGGCATAAACTTATGCTGCTTGGAAGGCGCTGCATCATAGACAACAGGTAAAAGGTCGGTTTTGATCTTCGCAAAATTGAGCAAAGTGTTGCCCTTGGCGGCAGCCCCGTAGGCCGCCACTTTTTGGCCCGAAGCTTTTTGCGACTCCAGAAAAGCTTTTAACTCGTCACGAATCCGATCTGCCTTGGCCTGAAAAGTTTGATATATATGGGATTTTTGTAGACCCCTCCGCCGCTCCTCAGCCAACACGGCCACAACCGCAGGAGTTTCTGGATACACCTCAGTCGAATGTCCTGCGTATATCCTTAGGCTGCCTCCGTGAGTCCCCAACTCCTGCACGTCCCATATACTTAACCCCGCTTTTTGAAGGATGGTTTTTGCAGTTCCGAAAGATAGATAAGAAAAATGCTCATGATAGGCCGTGTCGAACTGATTAAACTCAATCATCTTCATGAGATGAGGAAACTCCAAAGTGATTGTCCCCTTCGGCTTAAGCAAGGCCTTCAGCCCTTTTGCAAAATCATTGATATCCGGAACATGGGCAAAGACATTGTTTCCTATAATTAGATCAGCCTTCTTGGCCTCAGCCGCCAATGCACGCCCCAGGTTTTCTCCAAAGAATGCTCGCATGACCGGAATGCCTAGCGCCTCGGCTGCTGCTGCCGTGCTGGCCGTTGGCTCAATTCCCAAGCATGGGATACCGGCAGCCAAAAAGTTTTTCAGCAGGTATCCATCGTTCGACGCAATCTCCACAACAAGACTCTTGGATCCGAGACCCAAGCGGGGAATAATCTTCTTGCAATAATCGGCCGCATGTTTCAACCAGCTACTCGATGTCGATGAGAAATAGGCATATTCCGAAGTGAAAAGCTCACCCCTTCCGACAAAGTCCTCTGTCTGGACCAGCCAGCAATTTGTACAAACCAAAAGTCTTAAGGGATACTTGGGTTCCGGCTTTTCAAGATCCTCTTTGGAGAGATAGGCATTCGATGGGGGCATGACCCCTAGATCCAGAAACTTTTCCCTCAACTCCTCTTCGCAATGCCGGCATTTCAAAGGGAAATTCCCTTATATTTGTCCGTCAAAAGTGGAAACCCGCGATCCCGGTCCGACATCTCTGCGATCGGTAGTGGCCACGGAATCGAAAGCCTCGGATCCAGAAGCGAAATCCCATCCTCCAGTTGTGGCGCATATTGTTCGGAATGAAGATAAAGCAGTTCTGATTCTTTCTCTAAAACCTGGAAGCCGTGTGCAAATCCTTCCGGAATCAGCAATGCCTTGTTGTTTTCTTCCGATAGTTCTTCGGCATACCACGAAAGAAACGTTTCAGAGCTTGCCCGAAGGTCCACTGCCACATCCCATACTCTTCCCCTCAGGCATAATACCATTTTCTTTTCAGCTTTGGGCGGCTTCTGATAGTGCAACCCTCGGACTGATCCGACTGCGTTCGTTCTCGAATGATTGATTTGCATCACCGGGGTTGTCCATCCCGCTGCCGATAGTTCTTCAGAACAGAAAGTCCGTGTAAATTGTCCGCGTGAGTCCTTTCGAGAATGGCGCTGGATCACTTTTAATCCTTGGAGAGGAGTTTCCTCAACGTGAAAATGGCTCATCGAAGGGCCTGCTTTTCATAGGCCTGGATATCTTCCAGACAAAGCCTTTTGGCGTCTTCCCCTTTGGATTGGTCGGCATACCAATCGAAGGTTCGCACGACAGCCTGTTGAAATCCCCAAACCGGATGAAACCCAAGCTGCTTCTTTGCTTTCGAATTATTCAAAGCAAGGACTCGAGCCTCTGCAGGGCCTCTCTTGGCAGATCCCCAGACGACCCTGCTTTTAGCGGGAAAACTGCTCGCCTGTTGAATCAATTCTCGCACGGTTTTCCTATCGGATGAATTTGGCCCAAAATTGTAAGCTCCTGAAAGACGTGGGTTTTTCCAAAGTTTTTCAGCTAAAATTAGATATCCCCCCAAGGAATCCAGCACATGTTGCCACGGACGAATGGAGGCCGGATTTCGCACCAATAAGGCTTTCCCCTTCCGCCAGGAACGGATGGCGTCTGGAACAATTCGATCCCTGGCCCAATCTCCTCCTCCAATCACATTCCCGGCGCGGGCCGTGGCCACCCCTACTCCCATTTTTTGAAAGAAAACTTGATGATAGCTGGAGGTGGCAAGGTCCGCAGCCGCCTTGCTAGCACTATAGGGATCTTTCCCCCCGAGCGAGTCGCTCTCCACAAAGGCTGCACCTTGCTCATGGTTTTGGTACACCTTGTCTGTGGTGACTACGACAATGACTTTTAGCGATGGAAGCGTTCGAGCGGCCTCGAGAAGATGAATCGTGCCGGTGAGATTGGTATCCCAAGTTTCCTTCGCCTCGGAGTAGCCCACCCTGACAATGGGCTGGGCGGCCAGATGCAAGATAATCTGGGGTTTGATTTTCCCAACTACCTTCTTTACCTGACCGGCTTGCCGAATATCGACAAAGTGGGTTTTTGAAATTTTGCCAACTTTTGCCAACGAATAGAGATTGGGTCGCTGATCCGGCGGGAGACTGACACCATGAATCTCAGCACCTAACTCATTCAGCCAAAGGCTCAGCCAGCTTCCCTTAAAGCCGGAGTCTCCGGTAACTAGAACTCGCTTGCCGCGCCAAAACTGTCTTGAAGGTCGCATTATTTCCAGATCTTCCAAGGCGCACTCCCAGAATCCCAGAGCTCCTCAAGATGATTCTTATCCCGCAGACTGTCCATTGGCTGCCAGAAGCCCTGATGGCGAAAGGCATGAAGTTGCCCCGAGGAGGCCAGCCCTTGGAGCGGTTCCCGCTCCCAGACCACCTCATCCCCGGAAATCAAATCCAGCACCTCAGGCTCCAGCACAAAAAAACCTCCGTTGATCCATCCCCCATCCCCCTCCGGCTTTTCCACAAAATGGGTCGCCATGTTGCCCTCTAGATGCATGGCCCCAAAGCGACCAGGCGGCTGGACAGCCGTTACCGTGGCCTTCTTACCGGCCGCCCGGTGTGCCTTGATCACTGCGGAGATGTCCACATCGCCCACACCGTCCCCATAGGTCATACAAAAGGTTTCTTTCGGCACGTAGCTTTGGACCCTCTTCAAGCGACCGCCCGTCATGGTGGCCTCCCCGGTGTCCACCACGGTCACCTTCCACGGCTCCGCGTTGTGCTGGTGGACTTCCATGGAATTGTTTGCGATGTCGAAGGTCACGTCCGACATGTGCATGAAGTAATTGGCAAAATGCTCTTTGATTATATACCCCTTGTATCCAGTACAGATGATAAATTCCCGGATCCCGTTGGCAGAGTAGATCTTCATCACATGCCACAGGATGGGCTTGCCGCCGATCTCCACCATAGGCTTTGGTCGCGATCCTGTCTCCTCGCTGATCCGAGTTCCTAGTCCACCTGCCAAAATAACGCACTTCATCTATATCATTTCTAGCTCAAAACTTTACGAGAAAACAAGGCGGGCTTTAATTAGAGAGATTTTGAGGGTCATTTTTTGGCATCCACCGGTTCAGAGCATCCTCCAATGCATCCCCCACCAGCCGGATCCTAATCCCTGCTTTAAGAATCTTAGCTGAGTCCAAAATACAGTTGGAGCGCGGGCTATCGGCGCCGAAACGATAGAATTCATCGTCACTCTCCCAAAACTCTGGTTTCCAGGCAGGCTTCAGCCGTTGCTGGATCTTTTGAACAACTTCCCGCGTCGAAATGTAGCCTGGGTTGACCACGTTATAGACCCCACCGGGGATCTTTTGCAGCCAAGCATCCAAGCAAGCTGCGACAAAATCCCTTCGATGGCTTATCGAATTCCAGTTCTGGTAAACTTTTGCGTAGCGCTGGACCTTGGAAAGATAGTTCCTCGCCCCGTCAAATTCATCAAAAGGAATTCGTAGCCGCCAGACGTAAAAATCCGGGAATCCGGCCATCACTTCCTCCGCCAGGGCTTTGGTTCCGCTGTAAAAGCTGCAGTTGTTGTGGGCGAAGCAGAAGTTCGGTTGGTCTAGTTCCGTGAATCCGGCGACTCGGTCAGAACGGTTGGAGAGCAGTTCGGAGACTAGTGGCTCTGTGAGTCGATCTTCCACAGCCCAAGTCCCGCATTCTCGCCGAACTTTCGCACCGGTGTAAATACAGCCAGAGGAAACAAAACCTAGTTTGACCCCAGCCGCATCGCATGCCTGGGCTACCGTTTGGGCCAGGGTGACGTTGCCGGCCACCGTCTTCCCCTTTTGATTTTCACAGGCATCCACATTGGGCTTGCCGGTGAAACCAGCAGCGTTAATCACAAGGTCCGGCTTTGTCTTAAAAAGCTCTCCACGAAGAGTCCTAAAATCCGTGTAGTCCAGTTGACGACGGGAAAGGGGCGTAAAGGGTATCTTTCGGTCGGAAAGCTCTTTCGCAAACGCCTGCCCGATGTATCCCGTAGCACCAAGGAGGTAAATCATCAGCCAATTAACTCATAATTAAGCACTCGAAAGAACAACTATCTATCATCTGTGTCAGTATTCCGAAAAAAGATTTTCGGCATTTTGGGTTTATCCTAAAAGCGCTAAGGTTTTCTCGTATTGTACATTTAAAACATTTCCCAGCGTACCTTCTGGCCTTTACTCTCCTGATGAAACCCCGCAAAACATCCCTCTCTACCAAGCCAATTTGTTGGGCGGGGTTTTCCTGCTTTTTCTCCGAAGGCCTGATGCGGATCGGTAATTCGACTTACACTAATCTTGTTATCGGTGAGATTGTAATGTTCACCTGCAAGAGTTGCGCGACTAAAGCAGCTAAACCACTATGAGAATCTTTTTTGAATCCTTTTAACAAGACCCAAAGCGGCACGCCCGACAAGCACACATTTTCTGCTTTCATTTTTGGATTTCATTCAATACGCATTAGCCGTGCCTATCTATAAATTCGGGTTGTGAAAGGGATCTTGTTCGAGCGTTTTGCCCCAGCGCGCTCGCATGAACTGCATCTCCCGTTGGTACCTCGCAATCTTTTCTAAATTATCATCGTGGACTTGTGATGCCGATTCGTGATGGGTCAGCTCGGCGAACGGTGTCCAGATAATGCGATAACCAGCGGCCCGTAGGCGGAGGCAGAAATCGATGTCGTTATAGGCCACTGCAATCTGCTCGTCTAGGCCGCCAACCTCGTCGAACACCTTCCGTCGAACCATCATGCAGGCGCCCGTCACCGCAGAAAGCTCCTGCTGGAGCACCGCACGTCCGAAATATCCAATGTTTCCTCTGGGCAGTCGGAGGTGGTAGTGGCCGGCAACCGCGCCGGCTCCTATGAGCACTCCACCGTGTTGAAGCGTGCCGTCCGGGTACCAAAGCCTGGCACCTACGGCTCCTACATCTGGCTTAATGGCAAAGGAGAGCATCTCCTCGATCCAATCAGGCGTGATCACCTCAATATCATTGTTGAGTAGGCAGACCACTTCCCCTCTCGATTGTGCAACTCCTGTGTTACTCAGTCGTGAAAAATTGAAAGGCGATTCATCGCGGATCACCTGAATTCCAGGCCGCTTGACCAGGGAAGCCAAGTACGCAACAGCCTCCGGATCCCGACTGCCATTGTCGACGATCACGATCTCATAGTTCGTGTAGGTCGAAATTGAATGGATAGAATCGATCGCTTTCCGCAGCAGCTCTGCGTAATCACGGGTACAGATAATAATCGAAACCAGGGGAAGTACAGGGGGTAGCGGAAATTTGATGCGGTGAGCCCACGCGCACTCAGGAGCTGGATCGACCGAACCCCCACCAACTGCTTGTAAGTGATCCGCCACCGCCCGTTTCGCTGCCGCAGAACACTTTTCTGATGATGTTTTGCTGACGCTCCGGGAATGCTGTCGCCAGTGATAAAGAATTCGGGGAATGTGCACGATCTGGTTGCGCGGAATAGCCGCGGCAACCCTCAATGCGAGATCCCAATCTTGGGAGCCTTCGTATCCGATGCGAAACCCTCCCAATCCACACACCAATTCACGACAATACACCCCCAGCTGGGTCACACAATTTTGGGCTAGCAACAGTTGATAGTTAAAATCCGGTTTGAAATATCCCGGATGCCGAACCCCATTCTCATCGATGCCGTCCCAATCGGAATAAAGTAGTCGGGCTTCTGGATTTCGATTGATCGCTTCTGCAACCCAGTATAACGCGTGCTCTGGCAGCTTGTCGTCATGATCGAGAAGAGCGATGAAATCCCCTTTCGCCAAAGCAATGGCTGAATTTGACGCAGAGGCGATGTGACCGTTTGTCTCCCGAAAGATGACTTTTATGCGCGGGTCTATCCTCGCATATTTCTCAAGTATTCCACGAATTCGTTGATCTGTTGAACAATCATCAGCAATACAAAGCTCCCAGTGTGGATATATCTGTTTCCGCACCGATTCAATAGCCTGCGTTAACCATTCAGGCTTTGTATTATAAACGGGCATGATTACAGACAGGAGAGGCTTGTGATTGAGGGCGGCCACCCGTCTCTCCATGTCTTGTCTTATTTTCGGAGTGAATGGATCGTGTTTTTTAATCCACTGAGAATAAGATGCGTTTATCCTTTTTCTGTAACTTCTTTTTGTTAAGAAATTTAGAATTTTATTTAAGCCCCTCCCCTCATACTTGCCATACGTTAGATAGTGCTCCCAAGGGTCGCCCTCCCATCCAGACGGATGGGCGTGTACATTCCGGTACCAATCTGGATCAAATAAGATTTTATAGGTCCATCGATATCTCTGCCTGCGAAAGCTCTGCTCAAGTCGCCGCCAAAAACCGGGGTGATTGGATGAGGAAAGTCTTTCTAATTCCGGTGCTGAGCCGGAATCGGATTTAACTACGCTCATCATGGTCCGAACGTTTTCATCGTCACGCCGATCAATGTCTCCCCAACTCCACGAAAACCTTTGGCCGGATTTTCTCCATCAGCCAGTAAGCAAAAGGCATGTGGCCGGGTCAGCACTGGGGCTCCTGAATCCAGTCGGGGGAGCGTGAAAGCACTTTGCGAAGTAATTTTCATTTTTTTAAAGGACATCATATTTTTCTCTAAAACCCTTTTTACAGCAAACAAATAACCATACTTTTTCAACCTTTTAACCTCTCTCTCGTCCAAATCGACATGCGGGCGTCAAAATCGAATTCGAAAGTAAGGAGCCTTTCTGTTAGTATGAACTGGTGCAAGAGCTGAAAAAGATTTGGGCCTTTGGGATCCCCTACCTCAAACCGTACCGATTTCGGTTCGTTTTGGGAATCGCTCTCAGCATGTTTTTCGGCCTTTCAAACGGTCTTTTTGTTCTTTCCGTCAACGCCCTGTTTAACCGGCTCGCCCCCCCTGCCGCTGTCTCAGCGATCCAATCTAAATCTACGCCCACCACCGCCCAAACGGTAACTCCTCCCCAACTGGAATCGTTTTCTAAAAGAATGAAAGCTGCTGTGGCTCCTGTGGGTGAATCTCTTAAGAATATTCAAGATAAGTGGCTTCCCCGCATGGGCCAACCGGTGACATGGCTCCAGATGTTAGGTGGTTTTTTCCTGCTTCCGCTAATCATGGGAAGTCGGGCGATGGCCAGCTACTTGAGCACTTACTGCCTCACCTGGGTCAGTGCACGCGTGATCCGGGACATGCAGGTGGCCGCCCTAAAAAAAGCTCAGGAACTTTCCATGGCCTTTTTCCAGCGGATGCCAGTGTCCGACATCTACGCGAGGATCACCCAAGACACCAACGCCATCTACGCAGCGATGACGAATGGCTTTATCGACACCATCCGGGAGCCTTTCACCGTCCTCAGTATTCTGGTCAGCATGTTGGTGATCGATTGGAAGCTGACCCTGATCGCTAGTTTTATGCTTCCCCTTGTTCTTGTCCCGGTTATTTCGAGCGGAAAACGACTCCGTATGCTGACCAAAAAGTTCACCGGCCTTTCGGTCACCCAGAGCGGATATCTGCTTGAAGCGCTCGCCGCCATCCGAATCGTCAAAGCCTACGCTATGGAGGCGCTGCAGCTGAAGTCGTTCCGCGAGCAAGCAGACATCGGTGTTGAGATGAGCGTCAAAACGGCACAAACCCGAAACCTGCTGAACCCCCTGATTGAGGTTCTATCGATGCTCGGAGTTGGTTTTCTGCTGGTTTTTGTTTTCACAACCAACGCCAAACCTGGAAACCTAGTCGCCTTCCTGACGGCGCTTCTGCTGGCCCCCCTCTCCATCAAACGGATCGCGAATCTGCACCTCACCCTGCAGATGACCACTGTCAGCACTCAGCGATTAGAAGAGCTATTTTCCGAGAAGCCCACCGTGGTCGAGCCCACTCATCCCTTGCCCCTCACCAAGTTCAATCAGGGCATAAGGATTGAAGGGGTTACGTTCTCCTACGGGCACACAGATGTTTTACATGAAATCACCTTCGACATTCCAAAAGGCAAAAAGATTGGTCTAGCTGGAGAAAGCGGTTCAGGCAAAAGCACCCTGATCAATCTGCTGATGCGTTTTTACGATCCGACCAAAGGAAAGATCCTGTTGGATGGTCACGACCTCAAGGATTACACCACCAAGGATCTTCTCGCCCAGATGGCCTTGGTGAGCCAGGACGTGGTCCTATTCAACCTCCCAGTGGCCACCAACATCGGCTTTGGACACGATGGGGCGACGCAGGCAGAGATCGAGCAGGCTGCCAAGCACGCGTATGCCCACGACTTCATTATGAAGATGCCCGCCGGGTACGATTCTCCGTGTGGCGAGCGGGGTCAGCTTCTTTCTGGTGGTCAAAAAGCCCGCGTCGCAATTGCTAGGGCATTTGTCCGCAACGCCCCGATCCTTGTGCTCGACGAGCCTACCGCTGCCTTGGACTCCCGTGCAGAAAAAGAGATTCAGACCGCCATCGATTCCTTGGAAGAGGGCCGCACCGTCATCTGTATCGCCCACCGCCTTTCGACCCTCGCTAACATGGATGAGATCATCGTCCTCGATCACGGACGGATTGTAGAACGTGGGACCTTTGAAGAGCTTCTCCGAGCCAAGCGACATTTTGCGAAGATGGCGGAACAACAGCGACTCACGGCCGCAAGCTAGTCCAGCCGATTTCAGCTCTTACGGTTTGGGCGGGATAGGTTTTTTGGAGAGCTTATACTCCAAAAGGCGGGTGTGGCGGACGAGCGTGGAATAGAAGGTTGAGGCGGCGATATAAAAGCCGGGATACCCATCGAGAAATCCAAAACGGAACACATAGGCTCGGAAAAATCTCCATACCGCACGGAAGGTCGCCTCAGCCGGCAACCAGCGGGATCTTTTCTTTAAACGTGATTCCAAATAGAGATCGGAGAAGTAGTTGATCTTCGAGACATAGCTGGAAATGGAAGGATTCGAGTAGTGCAGGATATCTCCTGAGAGCGTTCCCACTTTCCCTTCCACAAGAAGTCGATCGTGCGGATCGGTGCCGCCCCACTTTGCCTTACCCGCAAGCCAAAGCCGTGTCTGCCAATCCGGATACCAGTCCCCATGTCGAATCCAGTGGCCAAGAAAGAGCGAACAACGAGCCATCCTCAAGGCCACTGGGCTCTCCGATTTCGGTGAAAGAAAAAATCGATGAATCGAGTTCTTGAGCTTCGAGGAAATCTCCTCATCGGAATCGAGTCCGAGGATCCAAGGCTGGAGGGCTTTCTCCGCCGCCGAGTTTTTTTGGGCGATATGCTCCTTCCAGGGTTCACGGAAAACACGGGCCCCGTACTGCTCTGCAATCTTATCCGTCCCGTCGGCAACATCATCATTCAATACCACCACAATGTCGGAGACCCATCCCCGAACACTCTCGAGAGCCCGACCGATCCGGTCGGCATCAGGCCCAGAGATCATACAGACGGATATGGGGAGAGGCGCTGACATGGCTTTAGTTTATCGGAACAATGCCGGAGGACAACCTTGGGCGAATCGACTCGCAGAAGGGGCCAGTTTGGTTTATGTTTTGCAGTTGTGGGACAGGTGCCGGAGCGGTCTATCGGGCTCGCCTGGAAAGCGTGTGTTGGGTAAAACCAACCGAGGGTTCGAATCCCTCCCTGTCCGAACGCTAGTGAGGACAGGGATATTTACTCACGCAAAGGGCGCGAAGGGGGTGCTTTTTATTAACCTTTGAGTACGTGGCGGCCGTGGCGTGAGGTTTTTGGCTTTACCCCTCCCACACAAACTCAACAGGCTTGGCAATCCGTGGGTCCAAGCTGTGATGAACCGGGCAGCCCAGTGCGGCTGCTTCGA
>Ga0214921_10003528_pt1 | contig 23806 bp, 21 predicted proteins | sample LL1505_MetaG_FD_177992 | JGI IMG/M metagenome (GOLD analysis project Ga0214921, IMG submission 177992) | Freshwater microbial communities from Lake Lanier, Atlanta, Georgia, United States - LL-1505 | ecosystem: Environmental > Aquatic > Freshwater > Lake | place: USA: Georgia | collected...
GGAAGGCTTGCAAAAGTCGGCTTACCGAGTCATCGGTAGACGCATTGTCGACAAGGACGATTCGATCATCGGATCCGGCCGCGGCCAAGACTGCCGATACCGTCGCGAGAATCCGATCGGGCCCGTTTCGGTGAGGAATCACCACGAGAAACCGGAATGTCTGGGCTGATGGCATCATTGGCCGTACTATCTCACGCGCTTCTTCAGGAGTCTCGATGCATCGAACTGCCGTTCAGAACTGCAAGGAATTCTCCGATACTTACGCTGTTTGCTTCGAACCCCAAACTGGCACCCGGGTTGTGGAAATCGGCTCGCTCGATGTGAACGGAAGTCTGCGCAGCGTCACACCGGCACAGTTTGAGTACACCGGGGTGGATTTCGCCGCAGGCAAGGGCGTAGATGTCGTACTGACAGACCCCTACCAGATCCCATTGCCAAACGAATGCGCAGACATCGTGCTCTCGAGTTCCTGTTTTGAGCATTCGGAAATGTTTTGGATCAGTTTCCTGGAAGTGATGCGGATTCTCAAACCTCGGGGACTGTTCTATCTGAATGCCCCATCCAACGGGAATGTCCATCGCTACCCTGTCGATTGCTGGCGCTTCTACCCAGACAGTGGCCACGCACTGGTGGCATGGGCCCAGCGGAACGGCATCGATGCGGTGCTGCTCGAATCATTCATCAGCTCACAGAACGGGGGCCTGTGGAACGACTTTGTCGCCGTAATTGGCAAGGATTTGAATCACTCTGAGCATTTTTCCGCAAGGATCCTAGATAACAAGAGAGACTTCACCAACGGTCTCATCAAGGGGCATGACGGATTCCTCAAACCCACCGAACTGCCAGAAGACAAGCGCCGGCTCAGGGCAACGCCGCGAGTCATTCAAAGGTTGTTCGAGTTCTTCAGAGGTACGGGAAAAGTCTGATGCCGATGCGACGACCGATCAATTCGGACGTCACACATCAGGGGCAGGAGCGGTCTTCCATGGAAACGGCCACGATATAGCCACACACCAACAACCACACTACCGGGAACCACCAGAAGACGAATAGCGGTTGATTCGAAGCAATGGGAAATAGGTAGACTGCCAACGCAGCGAGATAAGGTGCAGCAAGTCGCCGTTTTTCTGCATCCGCTTTCGCGCGCCAGCGCCAAGTCAAAAATATGGCCACCAAGAGCCCAAGTACCCCAGGAAAACCCTCCTCGGCGAAAAATGCGAGCCAAGTGTGGTGCGCGTGGGTAATGGCCTCATGCTGCCCCGCGTATTTTACGAAATCGTCGCCAGCGAAGGTATGCGCGGCGTAAGCCTCGGTGAAGGCACCTGCGCCTACGCCGGTGGGGTGCTGCACTCCCATGTTCAGCGCTGCATTCCAGAGGCGGAGGCGGCCACTGAGTCGGTCATCCCAAACACTGAACCACGTTGGCATTTCAGAAATGATCACCTGCGACGCCACGGTGGTCTGCGCTGCCTTTTCCAAGGCAGGTCGGGAATTGAGTGTTGCGGCGAGCAGAGTTGCAGCCAGCGCAGCCACCCAGATCAGGCGCCATACACCTCTGAAAGCCGGCAGGACAGCAAAAACAACCAAAATCAACACAAGCATGCTGGTTCTGGTGCCGCTGAGCACAGAGACCCCCAACACAAATGCGCCTGCAACGACGGCTAGCAACAAGGAGCGCGGCGCCAAACGATAAATAACCAACGGGGCAAAAATGCCTAACAGCGATGCCAAGCGCAGGTTTCCGCTTAGGGGGCCGACCACTCTGCCGTCCTCCAAAGGCACACCGAACAGGTCTTGGCCAAAGAGAAACTGAACGAGACCATCGACAGCAAACATGGCCAACACGACCAGGATCGCGCTTTCGAAGCGGTTTAGCGCACCAGCGGGAGCAAGCACCCGCATCCAGACCAGCCCCACCGGCAGCGCCAATACAAGCACGGCCAAGATTTTGGCGGAGCCTAGTGGGTCAACACTCAGCGGGAGCGAGAGCAATACCGGAACGACCAGGCAAGCCCACACAGCAATTAACCGACGCGGGGCTGCTTCTACCCACCATCTGCCCCTGAACACGAGCATCAAACCCACTAAGGCCGAGAGCCAGAAGACCGGCCGAGGCCCACCCGAGGTGGGCTGCATCGCTAATACGAGGACTGGCAGGAGCGGAAGAAACCAGTATGCTCTGGCGAGAAAGCGTCGCAATCAAGAAACCTAGATTGGAGGGATGCCGCTAGTCTAGCCCAAGACCCCCGAGTCAGGTGCGGCAACGTCCCGTTGGCCATAGGCCGGTGAATACCCAGCAACCACCGCGGCCAAAGCGGGCTTGAGGTCCACTCCAACGCCGGCGTCAATCACACCCTCGAGGGAGTGCAATGCCGCCGCCATATCCTGCCAAGCCATAAATTCCTCTCGCGCCCGCATGATCCGCGGGTGGGTAGTGGGTTCGGGGTTGTCACCTATCAGAAGCTCCTCATAAAGCTTCTCACCAGAGCGTAAACCAGTGACCTCGATGGAGATGTCACCTTCAGGGTTGTCAACATCGCGCACCGAGAGACCGGAGAGCTCCACCATGCGCCGCGCAAGGTCGGCAATGCGCACTGGCTCGCCCATATCGAGGACAAATACATCACCGCCGTTCGCCAGCGCTCCAGCCTGGATCACCAGTTGTGCGGCCTCGGGGATGGTCATGAAGTAGCGGGTCACCTCAAGATGAGTGAGCGTGACCGGTCCGCCATCACGAATCTGCTTCCGAAAGAGCGGTACCACCGAACCGGAAGAACCAAGCACATTGCCAAAGCGAACCATGGTGAAACGGGTCGCGGCACCTTCCGCAGCCAGTGCCTGAAGGATCATCTCAGCGAGCCTCTTGCTGGCACCCATCACATTAGTGGGACGCACCGCTTTGTCGGTGCTCACCAAGACAAAATCAGACACGCCGCACTCCACCGCGGCACGTGCGGTGGCGAGAGTCCCAAACGCGTTATTCCGGATACCCTCGGCCGGGTTGTGCTCGACCAGCGGCACATGCTTGTAGGCAGCAGCGTGGTAGACGGTGTGCGGCTGCCACGCAGACATGATCTCGCGCATGCGCCGAGCGTCCTGCACCGAGCCGATGAAAGGCAGCAACTCAGGTGGCGGCTCGGAGGCCGTACCTTCGGGCTTCCGAGCCAAGAGTTCCTCGTGGATGGCATAAAGCGCGAACTCGCTGTGGTCCACCAGCAAGAGCCGCGCGGGACGCAAGCCAAGAATTTGACGGCAGAGTTCGCTACCAACGGACCCCCCGGCACCGGTGACCATGACCACTTTGCCGGCGATGTTGCGCGAAAGGAGATCGGGGTCGGGCTGAACCGGCTCACGACCCAGCAAGTCGTCAATATCGAGTTCGCGCACGTCCGAGACGCTGACACGGCCATGCGCGAGGTCCCCGATGGAGGGCAGCGTGCGTACGACCACGTGCAACTCACGGATGCGTTCGATGATGGCGCGCCGCCGCTGGCGGCTGGCGGAGGGCAGCGCCAGCAGCACGGTGCCAATGCTCTGGGTCTCAACCAGCCCTGCAATGTCGTCTGGCGCATAGACCGGCAGGCCACTCAGCGTCTGACCGTGCAAGCGTTCATCGTCATCGATAAAACCGACCACACGCATCTCATGGCTGGTGACCATGCCCGCAGCCAACTGCCTTCCGGCATCACCGGCGCCGTAGACCAACGCTCGCGGAAGCGCTGCCCTAGCCAATCGGGCTTGATATAGACCACCCAGCCAATAGCGTGCCAGCGCGCGGGAACCGCCCACGGCCAGTAGCAACAACATGGGTTGGATCAGGCCGATGCTGCGCGGGACCCCGGGGAGGCCCACTGCCGTAACCGCAGTCGCATAGAAAAGCGCATACAAGGAAAACGCACGAAACACCGACGTGACCGCAGACAGGCCGGCGTGTCGAAAAATCACGCGGTAAAAGCCGTGCGTTACGAAGAGCGGGATAGCAATCGCAATGGACGCGATAGCGGCCCAAGACGGAGTGAAGAATTCGTTGCCCCCGAGCCCGACCCATTCGTCGAGGCGGATATAAAAGGCCAGCCAAACGGTGAGTACGCAAAGCCCGGTATCAGCGCATAGCGCGATCAGCCGCTTCACGACCCGGGGTAACTGCAGAATCGCGGTACTTGGTTGGAAAGGCACGAGTGTCACGCGCTAACGGAACGCCATCCGCAGAAGCTCGGTGGCGCCCCCGACGATGTAATCCAGATCTGTCGCAGTCAGCGTGGGGTGTACGGCGAACGCCAGGCTTGAAGCTGAGAGCCGCTCGGCATTGACGAGAGTGGCGGGCGGCTGCAACAACGCGTCGACAAAAGCCCTTTCACGGTAGATTTCACCGCAACTGCCTGTAAAGCAGAGCACACCGCGAAGTGCCATCTCGCCAACAATGCGCCCCTGCGACCAACCCGAACGGAGTCGGGCGGGATCAAAATAGCCATAGAGCCGATACCAGGCGTGTCGGCTTTCGGCAGGCGGTGTCGGGAATTCCAGAATGCCAAGCGGTTGCAGCCCCCCCACGATGATTAGTGCATTCTTTTCGCGAGCATCGCGCCAGTCCGGCAGTTTCTGAAGTTGCCGCAGGCCAATCGCCGCGAGGGTGCCGGGCATTCGCCAGTTGCTGCCAAAGTGATGATGAACCCAACGGAAACCCGGGGGGTGGGCTTCCGCAAAGACCGCATCAAAATCCTTGCCGCAATCTTTGTATGACCACGCCCGCTTGAATGCCTGCTCGTCGCTGAGCACCAACATGCCACCCTCGCCACCAGTCGAGATGATCTTGTCTTGGCAAAAAGAGAACGCGCCGGCGTGCCCGATGCCCCCAACCACCTTTCCACGATCAAGGGCGCCATGCGCCTGTGCGCAATCTTCGATGACCCGAAAGCCGCGTGACTCTGCCAGAGCCATGATCGGAGCCATGTCTGCTGGCCAGCCTCCAAGGTGCACGACAATCACGGCCTTGGTGCGAGGCGTCAATACAGCCTCGATGGTCGCCGCAGTAAGGTTACCGCTCAGCGGATCGACATCGGCGAATATCGGCCGCGCACCTACCGCAATAACGCAGGCGGCTGAAGCGAAATAGGACCTGGGCGTGACGACCACCTCGTCCCCCGGACCGACCGCGAACGCCCTGAGCGCCAGTTCCAACGCCAAGGTGCCGTTGGCAAGAGAGATGCCATAGCGCTTGCCACAATGATCCGCGTAGGCGGACTCGAAATTCTTGGCCTCGGGCCCGGTCCAGTAATTGACTCGGCCAGACCGCAACACGGCGGCAGCGGCCTCAACCTCGTCTTCAGCGTAATGAGGCCACTTGCCCTCGAGTTCCCTCATAGGGGACGCGCGGGGTTGCCCGCCACCCGCGTACCAGCGGGGATGTCGTCCAGCACCACGGCTCCGGCCCCCAAAACGCAACCGGCCCCGACCTTGATGCCGGGGACTATGACGCAGCCCGCTCCAACCAGCGAACCCGCCCCAACCTCGACACCCCCGCATATGCGGGCACCTGGCGCGACATGGACAAAATCGCCCACCACGCAGTCGTGATCTATGCACGAGCAGGTGTTAACAATCACGTGCTCACCGATGCGAGCATCTGCATTGATGACTGCACCCGCAAAGACCACGGTCCCCAGACCGAGCGTCACGGAGTTTTCTACTGTTGCGCGGGCATGAACCAGCGCTGGAGCCGCTGCACCAGACACGGTGGCGGCAATCTGAGCGCGCAGGTCGTTGCGACCGATAGCGATCACAAACCCCGCATCAGGGTGCCCGGGCAGCAGCCGAGCAACCTCGGCGCGACCACCCAAAACGCGAAGTCCGCCGATGTCCAGGCCTGCCAAGGCGGGATCGTCATCGAAAAGGCCCAAAAGCTGTGCGCCGGCGCTTTTGGCACAGTCGATAACGACCTTGGCGTGGCCGCCAGCGCCGAAAACCCAGACTTCTTGTCGTTTCATGACCGATCGTGATTCCCTGTGAACTTCGGCATAGTGACGTGCCCCTCACTGCTGATGCCACGGCGGCCCAAGACTGCCCCAAGAGTCATCCAGAGGATCTTGCAGTCGAGCCATAAGGACTGATTGTCCACATACCAGACATCCATCGCGAGTCGTGCGGGCCAGTCGATGGCGTTGCGGCCATTCACTTGGGCCCAACCAGTGATGCCGGGCCGCACCTCGTGGCGCCTAGCCTGTTCGGGCGAATACAGCGGCAGGTACTCCATCAACAGGGGGCGCGGCCCAACGAGGCTCATATCGCCCCTAAAGACGTTCCACAGCTCGGGCAACTCGTCGAGACTACTCGCGCGCAGGTAGCGGCCGAATGGCGGCAGGCGCTGCGCGTCGGGCAGCAGGTTGCCGGCAGCACCACGCGCATTGGTCATGCTGCGGAACTTGACTATCCGGAACGGCCGACCGTGCAGACCAGGGCGGACATGGCTAAACAAAACGGGGCTGCCCAGTTTCCAGCGCACCAGCAGCGCCACCGCGAGCAGCGCCGGCGTAAGCAACAACAAAGCGGTGCCAGCGAGCAGCAGGTCGAGGAATCGCTTCATCGTCACAGGTCTAGGGCCGAGGAGATACGGGTATTCACAATCGCCACGTCGAACACCTCCTCAGCGATACAGCGTGAGCGTGCTGCCATGCGTTCGAGTTCGTCGCGCGGCATTTCCAACATATGCCGCATCGCGTCGGCGAGCAGAGCGGCCTGCGCGGGCGGGACCAGCAGGCCATTTTCGCCCGGCCTTACCGTCTCGCGGCAACCTGGTGCATCGGTCGTGACGATCGGCCGACCGACCGCCATAGCCTCCAACACCGAGCGCGGGGTGCCCTCGTGGTAAGAAGGCAGGACATAGACGTGGCAAGCCGCGAGATGCGGCTTAACGTCGTCAGCCCAGCCGTGGTAGTAAACCGCGCCTTGGGCCACGGCGGCAGCGACCTCGTCCGGCCGTATGGACGATGGATGCTGATCGAAAGGCCCAACGAGGTGGAACTCGGCCTGCGGATGCGTGCCGCGTACCGCCGCGGCGGCTTCGAGGTACTCGCGCACGCCCTTGTCGGCAAGCAGCCGCGCAATCATCAGGAAGCGTAGGCCGAGTCCCGGCGGCAGCGGCTGTGCTGCGAAGCGCTCTAGGTTTACGCCGGAGCCAGCCGTGCGCAGCACGGTCTGGCCTGGCGAGAGCAGGCCGGCGCCGCGGAAGACGGCCTCGTTGTCGGGGTTCTGGAAGAAGACCGTACAGGTGCGCCGCATCGCGACGCGGTAGAGCCCGCGTGCGATAAAGCCTATTAAACGCTGGCGCAGCGAACGCGGCGCGGCGAACGCGATTCCCAAGCCAGTGATCATCGCCGCCATACGCGGCACGCCCGCACGCCGGGCAGCTATTGCGCCGTAGACGACCGGCTTAACCGTGTAAGCCAGCACCAAGTCAGGCCGCTCGGCGCGCAGCAGCTGGGTGAGTACGCGTAGCGCCGAGAGGTCGTAGAGCGGGTTGGAGCCAGTGCGCTGCAGCGGCAAAAACAGACGCCGGGCACCCCAGCGGGCCAGCGTCGCGTCGACCTCGGTGCCACCCGAAGGCGCTAGGCAGATGACCTCATGACCACGCGCGAGCAGGTGGCGGATGAGTTCTCCGCGGAAGTTGACAAGCGATTCCGCCTGGCTACCGAAGACGACGATGCGCGCCACGGTCAACCGACCTCGAAGAAGCTAAGCGCCCCGCTACCACAATACGACAAGTAACCAATGCAGACGAAGGATGCGAGGACGTGCAACCGGAAAAGCGCTGACGATCGACCCCGACTCATGCCGAAGCGACCTGCGCTCGCTACCGCGTGGGCGACGCCTAGCAGGGCTATAAGTAAGGTAGCGATCATGGGAGCGGTGCAAGACCAAGGCACACTGCCCTCGACAGAACAAAGGGTAGCAGCGAAGCAGCTCAATACGAGGTAGAAGTTCAAGGTCAGCGCAGATTCGATTAGGTCAATGGTCTTGTCAGTGCCTCTGGGTTAGCAAGCTCGTTACCAGTTCTTCGGCGTTAAAGAGCTGGCCTACCTTCGGGCTATCCCTCGGAGGTATCGAACCAGTCTACCAAAGTGGTGGCGACGAAACCGCCGAGCAACAGTGGATCGGATGGTCTTGCGTCCGCCAGGCCCGACCGTGCATCGAGAAGGTTGGGAGACCGAGACTCAGCCTGGCAGGCTCCCGCGCATCTCAGCGGCGCAGCCGGATGCGATCGACCGCGCGCCGGAGCGGGCGCAGCGGCGGCCAGTGGCTGACAGCTGACAACAGCCGGCGCGGGCTCAGCGCGTTGGCGGTCATGCTGCGGCTCCGGTAGGCCTCGGCGCCGGCGCGGCGCGTCTGCGCGTCGGCTTCGGGTTCGGGTTCGGGCAGCGGCGGCAGTTCACGGCCCTCGGCGAGGGCCCGCCAGACGGCGAGGTGGCGCAGCGTGTGCTCGGCCCAAGTCAGCCCGGCCACTGCTGCGGTTCGGGCGCGCACTGGCGCGGCGATTCCTTCAAACGCGCGGGCGAGGTCGTCAGCCGTCACCACTGGATGGGTGATGCCTTCGGGCAGGTCGAGGTGGAAGCCCTGCGGCGTGACGATCGTGGACACGCCCGCCGCCAGTGCGTCCAGCGTGCCGAGCGAGCCTTCATCCATGCCAAGGTAGAGGTAGTGGTCGAAGGTCGGCACGGTGGCCTGCAGTGTCTCGTAGTCCTTGCGGAAGTCGTCGGTCTCGCCGAAGTACGTGACTTTCGCGCCGGCGGCCTCCAGCACCGCGTTAGTCGGCTCCCAGCCCAGGCCGAAGATGCGGAACTCGAAGGGGGACAGGTCCATGCGGCGCGCCACCTCCTGCAGCAGCGCCTCGCGCTTACGGCCGTCGGCATAGACGCGCGAGGTGACGCCGATGACGATGCGTCGCGGATGCACGAGCCCGTCGTGCGCGGGGCTGACGTAGTAGAGCGAGCCCGCGGGGCAGCCGTGCGCAGCGAGCTGGCGCATAGTGTCGCTGGACATGCAGATGCCAACGCGCACCTCGGCGGCAAGCGTAGCGCGCACCTGGTTGAGCTTGAACACGTCATCCAGGTGGGTGATGAACATCGTCGAGGGCTGCGGCGTGCGAATGTTCGCGAAGGCCCAACTCATGTGGTGGACAATGTCGGCACTTGCATCCGGCGTGTCTGTGATAGTGCCCTGGACGCCCAGCAGGCCAAGCTCGTCGGCGATATGTTCAGCGATTTTCTGGATAACCCACCCGCGGTTGGCAGGGTTAAGTAATAGGTTTATTTTCATCGGGGTCTCCTCGAGTTTGCTGAGGAGTGAGTCGAGGTGCAGCGAAAAGCACTGCGGTAATGGTCGTGAACAAGAATCCACTCACGAGAGTAGCGTTCCAGGCGATCGCGGCCCCAATGAGTCCAATCGCGGGCGTAAGAGTCGCAAAGGCCGCCAAGCCAATCACCAGCCCGAGCAAGCTGCCGCCCACCGAGAGCTCAGGCCGGTTGATTGCCACAGCCAGCGCCGGCCCCCAGATCAGCGGCGCACAGACTAAGACCCACGGAGACATCGCAAGCATCAACATCGGCACCATGTGATAGTCAGCGCTCAGAACCCTGTCGCCCAGAATCGTGACGATTGCGTTGGCCACTACCACCAGCACTGTAGAGAGCAGCAGCAGGCGCACCGAAGTCTTGCGCAGGAGAGCCGAGATGGTGGCCGTCTCGCCGCGCTGCCAGAGCTTCTGTACCTCCGGCATGATTGCTATGTAGAACGGATCGATTGCACGCCAAAGCACCTGCACGAAGCTCTTGGCCATTTTGTAGAGCCCAACCTTGTCGGCCGTGAGGAGGCCTGAGATCAACGCGACGTCGAGGTCCTTGGCCATCAGGTCCGAGGCCGAGATCCCAAGGTTTGAGGCGATGAGCCGACGCGCGCCGCGCAACCGCACCAGCGCGCCGCCCACGCTCCAGCCCGCTAGGCCGAGCGGCGCTACTTGTTCGCCGAAGGCCCGGCTGGCGATCCACACCTGCACACCGTTGGACAGCAAGCCCGCGAGCAGCGCGATCCATAGCGCGACCAATACGTCGAGTCGCCAAGCCAGTGCAGCGGCGGCGGTGAGCATGAGGCGAAGGCCCCAATCCGCCGCCATGCAGGCGGCGATTAGATCGGTGCGGCTAAGCACGCGCAGCAGGCCGTTGGACACGCTGTTGCCGGACTTGGCGAGCACGAAGCCTGCCGCACCAAGCGCGAGCAGCCCCGTCGAGCCCGGCGGCAAGTTGATACTTTGCGCAAGCACCCCCGAAAGCAGCAGCAGGGCGAGCGCCGGTAGCAGCCGGCTCAGCGTCTCGAGTGCGAACAAGTCTACTAGGTGCAGCGCCCTTGGCGCGGCGCTCGCAGCGTCATCGTCGAGGTGGCAGAAGTCGCGCGCAACCACTTCTTGCAGCCGCATTTCAAGCAGCAGACCAGCCACCGACACGAGCGCCGTAACCGCCGAGAACACGCCGAACCCAGTTGGCCCCAGACTGCGGCCTAGCACAATCAAGTATGCGCCGCCGAGCAGCGCTTGGCTTCCGTTGGCGATGAACTGCCAGCGAATGTTGCGCGCAAAGCGTTGCTTCGAAGCAGTGATAACGCTGGGCTCGGCGGGAAAGGACATTCCGGGCGCGGCCTCAGAAGGCTTGGGCCACGACAAAAGCGTTCCAAGTCTCGGCGCTGAGCGGCTCGGCCAGCGACGGGAAAGCGGTCATGCTGCGGAGAGCGAAGCCGCTGACCTCGAGGAAAAGCGAGAACTCTTGTGGGAAGAAGTAGCGCATGCGATGCGTCTCGTTTGCCTCGCTGGCTAGATAGTCGTCCCTCAGAGTCCAAAGCCGGAATTGCACGTCAGCGGTGTGCTGCGAAATATCCAACGTCGTGCTTGCGGCCCGGATTACTCGGCCGGCAGGCGTCTCAAAAACTCTCACGCGTTCTGTCGGTCTGGTGGCGATTACAGACGGGCCATACCAGAAGTCGCAGAGAAACAGTGCGCCCGGCTGGAGATGGCGCCGAATGTTGCGCAGACAGTTGAGCACATCTTCATTGGTCGTCATGTAGCCCATCACCGCGAACATCATGATGCCAAGTTCGAAAGTGCGGCCGGTGTCGAAGTCGCGAGCATCGCCGCAATGCCAAGTCGGCCGCTGAAGCGATGGAAGCACCGCCGACTTGCGAACTGCTTCGTCGAGCATCGACTGCGACCGGTCCACGCCAGTCACCTGATAGCCGCGTTCGGCGAGCTCCATCGCATGGCCGCCGGTACCGCATCCGATGTCCAACAACGCATGCGGCGCCCTCCCCGCGTGGCTCTTGACCGCTGTCTCGATGAGGTCGCATTCGCCTCGGTAATCCTTCTTCGCGTAAAAGTGATCGTACTGGCTCGAATATGCGGAGGAGAAGATGTTCATAGCGAGCTAATGACAGTGGGCGTGGGACTTTTTAGGAAGTAAATCGCCATTCTTTTTTAACTAGATAGTTGCCGCATACGCGTCATGTTTGGTTTAGAGCCATATGCACTCAAGTTGATGAACCGGCGAATCAAGTATCGGAAAACGCGGGGCGCTATCGGGAAGGCGTGGCCGCATGACAAGGGCATCGATGTCAACGCTCCTTTGGCTCACCGGATTGCACGATCCATGACGGATGAGAATGTACCGGCCACATAATCGAGCTCAGCCTGCGAGATGTCGGGCCCGGTGGGTAGGTAGAAGCTGGAGTAGGCGACCTTTCTGGCATTCGGGCAGTCGTCGGGCTTCGTCCAGCCGCGCCGGATGAAGACCTCCTGGAGGTTGTAGGGGATGAAGCCTTCGCGCGTCTCGATTCCGTGGCGCTTGAGTTCGGCCATGATGTCGGCGCGGCGCGGCGCCAAGTGGTCTTGCAGTACCAAGTGGTACATCCAGTAGACCGACTTGGCCCACGGTTTCTGAATCGGCAGCGCGAGATGCTTCCCGTCGTACTTCGAAAGCGCACCGGCGTAGAACTGCGCGATCTCGCGGCGGCGCTCGACCAGTTGGTCGGCCACGGTCATCTGACCGCAGCCAATTGCGGCCTGTAGGTTGGTCATGCGGTAGTTGTAGCCGATGTCCACGTGCATGAACTTGTTCGTCGACCCGAAGGCCAGCGCCTTTATGTTGCGCGCCTTGGCGGCCACCTTAGAATCATTAGTAGTCACCATGCCACCTTCGCCGGTGGTCAGCACCTTATTGGCAAAGAAGCTGAAGCCGCCCGCGAGCGACAAGCTGCCGACCTTGTTGCCCTTGTAGAGAGCACCGTGTGCCTCGGCACAGTCCTCAAAGACCATCAGGCCATGGGCCTTCGCGATCTCGTTGACCGGGTCCATGTCGGTCGGGTGGCCGAACAGGTGCACGACCATGATCGCGCGCGACTTCGGCGTGATCTTGCGCGCTAGGTCGGCCGGGTCCATCGTGAGCGTCTCTAGGTCGATATCGACCGGGATCGGCTGCGCGCCGCAGTACAGCACGGCGAAGAACGAGGCCATGTTGGTCAGCGTCGAGACCAGCACCTCGTCGCCCTCCTTCACGCCGGCGGCGGCCAGCGCGAGGTGCAGAGCGGTCGTGCCATTCGAGCACGAGACTGCGTACTTCGCGTCGCAGAAGGCGGCGAACTCGGTCTCGAAGCGGTCGAGGAACTCGCCGAACACGCCGGACACGGCATTGGCCTGCATGGCCTGGTTGACCAAGGCCTTCTCGGCCTCGCCGAGGTGCGGACGCGACACGGGTACTTGCATGGTGGGCTCCGGGTGGATCAGAGCGCGATCAGCGGCTCGGTGAGCCGGAACGTGTCGTTCTCGTACTGCGTGCCGGCGCGCGGGCCCTTGGTGAGGATCAGGACCTCGGCCTCGGTGATGCCCTTGAGCGCATGGCGCTCGTTCTCGCGCGTGACGGCGAACTCCCCGGCCTTCAGCACGCGCTCCTGCTTCTCGCCGCCGGGGAACTGCGTGGCCAGCAGGATCGCGCCCTTGATGACGTAGTTCCACTGAATCGTGCGCTCGTGGTAGTGGTTTGCCCGCACCGCGCCCTTGGCGAAGGTAATCAGCGTAACGGCGTTTATCTCGTCGTCCGAGATCAGGTCGGTGATGGCACCGCGCGCATCGGTGAACGCGGGCTTGAGGTCGATGATTTCCATGTGGGTCCTTTTTCAGGAGGCCGTGGGCGAAAGGGTGTCGACCTGCGGCACGTAGAACGTTAGGCCGAGATGCGCAAGCTTGGTCTGCAGCATCGGTGCGATGTTCCAGGGTAGGATCAGAGCGTGCGTCGCGGCCGGGTCGATGTCGTTGTCTCCGACGATAGGGATGTGCGAGCCAGGCGTCAACTTTCCAATCTTCAGCGGCGACGCGTCGGACACGTAGGCGATCGTGTCGACGTCGAGCCGGCAGTAGTTCAGGAAGGTGTTGCCCTTGGTCGCAGCGCCGATGCCGATGATCTTGCCCCCCTGCGCGCGGATCTCGGCCAGGTGCGACAGCACGGTGGTCTTGACCTTACACACGCGCGCCATGAAGGCGTCCCACGTTCCCCGCTCGAACAGGCCGAAGGCGCGCTCGGCCTCGATCATCGCGTTGACCGCCGCGCTGTGCGCGCCGCCGACGCGCGTGTAGACGCGGATCGAGCCGCACATGTAGTCGGTGCGCTCGACCTTGAACACCGAGAATCCCTGCCGGCCCAGTGCCACCGAGAGCGGCTGGATCGCGTGGTAGTGCACGTGCTCGTGGTAGATAGTGTCGAAAGCCGTGCCCTGCACCAGGTCAAGCAGGTAGGGCACCTCGAAGACGAAGATGCCGTCGTCGGCGAGCACCGACTTGGCCGTGCGCAGCAGCGCAGCGAGGTCGTCAGCGTGGTTCAGCACGTTGGCCGACAGCAGCACCTGCACCGGGCCGGCCTCGCCCAGTGGGGCGACGACGCGGTCGCAGAAGAAGTCGTTGATTGTCGGCACGCCGGCTTTGACCGCGAGCGCCGAGATGTTGCCCGACGGCTCGACGCCGATGACGTTGCGATGGCCGAAGGACTGGAAGTGCGCGAGCAGCGTGCCGACATTGCTACCGATGTCGACTACCAGGCCGGTCGGGCCGGGGGCCTTCTCGGCAAGTACCGCCTGCGCGAACTCCCGGAAGTGCTCAACCGAGACCTCGGAGTTCGAAGAGTCATAGCTGTAGTCGGTCTTCTGGTAACGGTCTTCCGGCGAGACAGCAAAAAGCGTGAACACGTGGCCGCAGTCACGGCACAGGCCAAGCTGCAGCGGGTACGACACTTCGCCCGCGGCGAACAATATCTCGGGAGGCAGGAAGGTATCAGCCAGCGGGTGATAGCCCAAATCGACGACCTTGTCGATGTGCTCCGACTGGCAGAGACGGCACTTCGTGATCTTCAAGGGGACCTCGCGGTTGGGCGCTTCAGCCCGCCAGGACGTTGCGCAGGAACTTAAGGGTTGGCGCGGCGGCACCGCAGCGGTGAATCAGGTGCTGCCGAGCAAACATGAACAGCTCCGACGCGGTGTAGCCCATGAACGGTGACGCCAAGTCGACACGTACGAAGTACGCGTTCGCACCGGCGAAGCCGCGGCTCACCATGACGTAGCGGCCCTCCAGCAAGTCGACGAAGACCTGAAGGCTCGAGCCGAAATACTCGTCGACCTGCCAGGCATGCTGCGGGTCGTACTTGACCGAAAGCTTGAGCGGCGGTGGGTATTTGCCGTTGTACTCGAGCACGAGCACGCGGGGCTGCACGGCCGTCAGAACCTGCTCGATCACGGCGGCGTCGTTCCCGTCGATGTCCAAGCTGAACAGGTCGAAGCTGCTGCCGAACCGGGCGCTCCATTTCTGCGCCACGGCAGCAATGTTGTCGCGGGTAACAAACATCCGCTCCACCAGCAGGCTTGGGCGGTCCAGCGGAATAGACCGGCCGATGGCGTCGACGTTATCGGAACTGCCATCGACCCAGACGCCCTTCCAACCCTTAAGCAAGAGGTAGTGGGTGTTGTTCTCGGTGCCGTTGCCGCAACCGATCTCGACGAAGGTCCGTTGCCCGTCGCCGATGCGGCGGAAGATCTCCTCGATGATGCCGTCCTCGTCGACCTGACTGGACACCTTGAAGCCGCTGAGCGCCGAATTGCCGGGCGTGCGGCGCTGGACCTCGGCCTTGAGGGCGTCGATCTCGCGCTCGAGGAGCCCCTGCTTCACCGACGGCGCAGCGAAGGCTTCGCCGAAAACCGGGAGCCAGTTCCGGACCTTGCGCCAGATTTTTCTCTTGATGTTCATCTTCGTGACGTCAGTGCACTGGAAGGCTGCCCCGCGCGGATTCGCGGATGAGGAACGCAGCCCTCACGGCGAATCGGCCGTGCCCTCGTAGGCGTCGAACAGGCGCTCGAGGCGCCCGATGGATGGCCCGTCAATATAGCGACCTACGCCTCGTCGACGCCGCACGGAGCTCGCCTTCGGCCTCGGCCAGGTCGGCATCAACCATCTCGTCGACAAGCTGCTCAAACGAAATCTTGGGCGACCAGCCGAGCTTCGCGTGAGCCTTGCTTGCGTCGCCAAGCAGCGTCTCGACCTCGGTCGGTCGAAAGTAGCCCGGGTCGACCTCGACGATGCAGCGGCCGTCGGACAAGTGGCCGCGCTCATCCAAGCCCTTGCCGGACCACTCGATGTTCAGGCCGAGGCGGCGCCCGGCCAGCGTGACGAACTCGCGCACGCTGACCTGTTGCCCAGTGGCGATAACGAAGTCCTCCGGCTGTGCCTGCTGCAGCATCAGCCACTGCATCTCAACGTAGTCCTTCGCGTGGCCCCAGTCGCGCTTCGCGTCTAGGTTGCCAAGGTAGAGCGCCTTCTGCATGCCGAGCTTGATGCGGGCGAGTGCGCGGGTGATCTTGCGCGTCACGAAGGTCTCCCCGCGGATCGGGCTCTCGTGGTTGAACAGGATGCCGTTGCAGGCGTACATGCCATAGGCCTCGCGGTAGTTCACCGTAATCCAGTAGCCGTACAGTTTCGCAACCGCGTAGGGCGAACGCGGGTAAAACGGCGTCGTCTCCTTCTGCGGAATCTCTTGAACGAGGCCGTAAAGCTCGGAGGTCGAGGCCTGGTAGAAGCGCGCCATCTCTGCCAGGCCGGTGATGCGCAGGGCCTCCAGCAGGCGTAGAACGCCAACAGCATCGGAGTTCGCGGTGTACTCCGGCTCCTCGAACGACACCGCCACGTGGCTCTGGGCGGCGAGGTTGTAGACCTCGTCGGGCTGCGCCTGTTCTACCACGCGCAAGAGGCTACTGGAATCGGTCATGTCGCCATAGTGCAACACCAGCTTGCCGGCATGTTCGTGCGGGTCGTGGTACAGATGATCGATGCGGTCTGTATTGAAGAGTGAGGTACGGCGGCGAATGCCGTGCACGGTATAACCCTTTCGGATGAGGAATTCGGCGAGGTACGCCCCATCTTGGCCGGTTACACCAGTTATCAATGCGACCCTGCTCATGAGGCCCGTCCGAAGTCATCTGCAATACGGCAGATATCGTCCTCGCCAAGGTAACTCCCAGATTGCACCTCGATGATTTCCAGCGAAGTGGTGCCGATATTGGCCAGGCGATGCATCTCGCCCTGCGGGATATACGTGGATTGGTTCTCGGTGAGCCGGAGCACTTGGTGACCATTGGTCACCTCGGCGGTGCCGCTCACAACCACCCAGTGCTCGGCACGGTGCTGATGCTTTTGCAGGCTCAGGCTGGCGCCCGGCTTAACCAGAATGCGCTTGACCTTAAAGCGCCTCCCCTCTTCGATAATATCGTACCAGCCCCACGGGCGGTGAACCTTGCGGTGCAGGGCGCGCTCCTCACGTTGTTGGTCGTTGAGTGCGTTGACCAAGTACTTCACATCTTGGCTTCGGGCGCGACTGGTCACCATCACTGCATCGGGCGTCTCCACCACCACCACGTCGTCCAGGCCGAGCACGCTCACCAAACGGCTGCTCGCATGCACCAGCGTTTTGCGGCAGTCGGTTACCAAGACGTCGCCACGGTGCGCGTTACCGTCGGCATCCTTGGGCAGCACCCGCCAGACCGCATCCCACACGCCCAGGTCGCTCCAGCCGGCATCCAAGGGAACCATCTCGACACGCAGGTCGCTCCCGGGGCAGCGCTCCATCACGGCGCAGTCGATCGATTCGCTTGGCGTATCTAAGAACTCGGCCTTGCCCGGGCGGACGAAGTGTTGGTCTTTTGAACGTGCGGCCCATGCGGCACGCGTGGCAGCTAATATGTCCGGACGGAACCGGTCCAGCGCCGCCAGCCATACGGAGACGCGTAGCACGAAGATGCCGGCATTCCAGTAGTAGTCACCCTCGTCCAGATAACCTTGCGCGGTTGCCGCGTCGGGCTTCTCAACAAACTGCTCCACCGCCGCGCCAGCGGCCTTGATGTAGCCATAGCCGGTCTCGGGCCGGGTGGGGATGACGCCCAAGATCACGATAGCGCCATCGGCTGCCCGCCGAATGGCCTGGTGCATGGCGCGAACAAAAGCCTCAGTGTCAGTCAACGTATGGTCCGCCGGCATGACCACCAGCACCGGGTCGTCGCCGCCCTCCTTGGCGGCGAGCACGGCCAACGTCAGGGCTGGGGCCGTATTTCGGCCCGCCATCTCCAGCAGAACGTGGCTGGGCTCGATGCCCACCTCACGCAATTGCTCGGTGACTAGGAAGCGGTGGTCTTCGCCGGTGACCACTAGCGGCGCCTGAACCTCGATATCCGGACTGGCAAGATGCGTCAGCCGCCGCACAGCCTCTTGGAACAAGCTCCGGTCGCCAAACAGGCAAAGGAACTGTTTGGGAAAGCCCGTGCGCGAGAGCGGCCACAAACGGGCACCGGAGCCGCCGCAGAGAATCACTGGAGTAACCAGAAGTCCGCTCATCGATCTGAGTCCGACTCAAAGCCTAAACACGGTGAAACCCGTAGAGACAGCGGCCTGCCGATCAAACAGCGCCTTGACATCCGCTAAAACAGGTTGGGCCGAACGGCACAGCGCCTTGAGGCTTGCCAGCGGCATATCTCGGAACTCGCCGTGCCCAACTGCCACGACAAGCGAGTCCACTGGGTCGTGCTGCGTGATCTGACCCAACTCAATGCGGTATTCATGCCGAACTTCGTCGGCTTGAGCCCATGGGTCAGCCACGACCACCCTCACATTCCACTTCTCCAACTCACGCACAAGATCCACCACTTTGCTGTTGCGGATATCCGGGCAGTTCTCCTTAAAGGTAATGCCCATCACCCCCACCGTGCTGCGCGCCACGTCGATACCGTTTCGCAGCATAAGCCTGATTAGGTTGCGCGCCACATAGCGCCCCATGTTGTCATTGATACGGCGGCCCGCAAGAATGACCTGCGGGTGATATCCCACCTCCTCAGCCTTGTGCATGAGGTAATAGGGGTCCACGCCGATGCAGTGCCCACCAACCAAGCCCGGCCGGAATGGCAGAAAATTCCACTTTGTTCCGGCCGCCTCCAGCACCTCTGTGGAATCGATACCCAACCGCTCGAAGAGAACGGAGAGTTCGTTGACCAACGCGATGTTGAGGTCACGCTGGGTGTTCTCGATGACCTTGGCGGCTTCGGCGACCCTTATGCTGCTTGCCATGTGAGTGCCCGCGGTCACGATCTCGCCGTAGAGCGAGTCCACAAGACGCGCGACCTCGGAAGTGCTGCCGCTGGTCACCTTGCGTATGGTCGGGATGCGGTGCTCGCGGTCGCCGGGGTTGATCCGCTCAGGGCTATAGCCGCAAAAGAAGTCACGGTTGAAAACAAGCCCGGAGCAGTGCTCGAGCACCGGCACGCAGTCTTCCTCAGTGCAGCCCGGGTAAACGGTCGACTCGTAGATGACCATCGCGCCAGTCTTGAGCACCTTTCCCACCGTCTCGCTGGCACGCAACAGGGGGGTCAGGTCAGGGCGTTTGTACTCGTCGATCGGGGTGGGCACCGTCACGATAAAGCAGTTACAAGCAGCCAAGTCCGACGGATCGGCAGTGAATTGCAGCTTCGTGGCAGCCGACAGTTCTTCGTTGGTCGTCTCCAGAGTGGCGTCTCGCCCAGCCCTGAGTTGCGCGATGCGGTCGGAGTTGATGTCAAAGCCCAGCACCGGCCTTTTTTTGCCAAACTCCACCGCCAACGGCAAGCCCACGTAACCGAGGCCGATAATGGCCAGCCGGACCTCATCCAAACGCATCCTTACTCCCCGAAATAGTCGCGATACCACGCAACAAAGTTGCTGATGCCAGTCTGCACGGGCGTGGCTGGCCGGTAACCGAACTGCTCCACCAAGTCATTTACGTCAGCAAACGTGTCTGGCACATCACCCGGCTGCAAGGGGAGCAACTCCTTGCGGGCCTTCGTGCCCAACGCTTGCTCGATGGCGGCGATGTACTCATTGAGCTCCACCGGGCTGCTATTGCCGATGTTGTAAACGCGCCAGGGTGCCATGCTGGTACCAGGATCGGGGGCATCGCCAGACCAATCTGCATTGTGTGGCGCCGGGCGATCCAATACCCGGATGATACCTTCGACAATATCGTCGATGTAGGTGAAATCGCGGCGGTGGTGTCCATGGTTGAAGACCTGGATGGGTTCGTCTGCCAGGATCGCCTTGGTGAACTTGAACAGAGCCATGTCTGGTCGGCCCCACGGCCCATACACGGTAAAGAACCTCAAACCAGTGGTTGGCAGGGCGTAAAGGTTGCTGTACGTGTGCGCCATCAGTTCGTTGGCCTTCTTGCTTGCCGCATAGAGGCTCAGGGGGTGATCGACATTGTGGTGCACCGAGAACGGCAGCACGGTGTTGGCCCCGTAGACACTTGAACTGCTCGCGTAGACCAAGTGCTCCACGCCGTATTGGCGACAGCCCTCAAGGATGTGAGCAAAACCCACGATGTTGCTGTTGATGTAGGAAAGGGGGTTCTCCATGGAGTAGCGCACCCCTGCTTGAGCCGCCAGATTGACCACCCGCTGCGGCGTATGAGTGGCGAAGCAATCCGAAACTGCTTGCCTGTCCGCAATGTCAGCGCGGATGTGCGTGTAGTTCGGATGGCCCGCGTATCTGGCGAGCCGAGCCTCCTTAAGACGTGGATCGTAATAATCGTTGTGGTTGTCGATGCCGACGACTTCATCGCCACGTGCCAAAAGGCGGAGGGTCAGCGCCGAACCTATGAAACCAGCCGATCCGGTCACCAGAACCTTCATGAACCGTCCCCTTGAATCAGATTGGCAGCGCCTTTGGGAGCGAGTTGGCCTCCTAATGCGTCGATCTCCGCCCGCAGCGCCTCGTATTCCGCCATCTTGCGCTTGAGGAACTTCCCGGTCAGCGCCGCCTTCTCCGCCACGCCTGCGGACGTGAGCAGATACACATAACCGAACCTGTTCTTCGCTTGGGCAAAGTTCTGCATCTTGACCCAACCCTTCTGCATGAGCGACTTGAGGCAGTAGTTGAGTCCACCCACGCTCACGCCGAGGCGCTCGGCCAGTTCGCGCTGGGTCAAGTCCGGGTTCTCCTCAAGCAGGCGCATCACACGGAAGGTGGTGTCTTCCTGCAACTGTGATTGGCGGCTAGGGGCGCGAGACATATGAGGAAAAGGCCGGCAAATGGGCCAGCGGATAGTTTCGTCCGAGTTCGAACGAGGATACACCACGCAACCACGGTGGCGCCCAGGAGGGTCACTGAGGATTCGGTAAAACGTCACACGCCGCACAAGGCTTCACTTCACACAAAACCCTGCCGATATAGACTGAACTAACTAATCACAGCCCGAGCCGGCAACCGTGACCGTCCGCACCTTCCGCCCCTCCGACCCGCTTTACGCCAGCCAGTGGCACTTCGGTGTAATCGGCCGTGTCGGTTTTAGCGCCACCAATACCGTCGGCGTCGAGCGCGTATGGGCCGACCACACCGGCGCCGGAGTGCGCGTCGGCATTTGGGATGACGGGGTGCAGTCTGGCCACTGGGATCTCTCAGCCAACTACAACGCAGCCCGCCAGGTCACGGTGGGCGGCTTGCTCAACGACGGCCAACCCATCACCGCGCAGGACGGCCACGGCACCTCTGTAGCCGGGCTGATCGCCGCCAGCGCCAACGGCCGTGGCGGCGTGGGGGTCGCCTTTGACGCCCAGGTCACCGCAGTGCGTATCTTCGGCGGTGCAGACGACATCAACAGCGCGTGGTCCCGCTACCTCACCACGCTCGACAGCCTCGGCAATTTCGACGTGACCAACCACAGTTACGGCGGCTCACCCGACTTCACGCTCTGGGGTGACGTGGCAAAGTTCGAGCGCGCGGCCATTCAGGGCCGCGGCGGCCTGGGCACCCTCAACGTTAAAGCCGCCGGCAACAGCAACATCGACGGCAACGGCGAAGCGCTGGATGCCTCCCGCTTCACCGTATCGGTGGCCGCGTTGGATGCCAACGGGCAGGTGACCTCCTACTCGTCCTACGGCGCCCACATCCTCGTTGCCAACGCCGCTGGCGCGGTGACCAGCGACCTGCTTGGCACCTCGGCCGGCTACAACGGCCTCGAGGGCGGCGACTACACCAATGCCTTTGGCGGCACTTCGGCCGCCACGCCCGTAACCACCGGCGTGATCGCCCTCATGCTCGATGCAGCGCCCGGCCTCGGCTGGCGCGATGTGCAGAACATCCTCGCCCTGAGCGCCCAGGGCGCCGGTAGCCGCTACGGCGGCAGCAACGCCAACGAGAACTTCGTCTGGAAATGGAACGGCGCCGCCAACTGGAACGGCGGCGGCATGCATTTCAGCGAGGACTACGGCTATGGCGTGGTCAACGCCTTTGGCGCCGTGCGCATGGCCGAGGTGTGGGGGCTCATGCGCCCGGCAGCGGCGACCAGCGCCAACGAAGCTCGCGCCAGTACCGGGTTGATGAGCGCCGACCTGTCCATCAACGACCTCTCCACCGTGTCCTGGTCGTTTGCGGTGAGCCAGAGCCTGGTGATGGAACATGTGGCCCTCACAGTGAACCTGACCCACACCTGGTTCACCGACCTGCGCATCTCGCTGGTCTCGCCATCCGGGACCAGCCTGTCGCTCTACAACGGCAGCAGTGGCAACTCCAGCACCTCCGATGGCGCATTCAGCTATGCCTTTGGCGCCGAGGGTTTCCGCGGCGAGGACAGCCGGGGCACCTGGACACTGGTGGTGACGGACGCCGCCGGCGCCGATGTTGGCAGCTTGCGCGCGGTCGGCTTCGAAGCCTGGGGCTCTAACCCTGCCGCCGATGACCGGTACCACTTTACCGACGAAGTGTTCGCAGCATCAGCCGCTGCCGGACAATCCGCCCGCAGCTCGCTCGGCGACACCGACGGCGGTGCCGACTGGATGAATTGCGCCACCATGACCGGCAACCTTGTCCTCGACCTCAACGCCGGCGGCGATTGCACTGCCGACGGCCGCCGCTTTACCTTTATGGCGATAGGCACCCTGCTGGAGAACGCCATCGCCGGCGACGGCAACGATCGAATGCTCGGCAATGCCCTGGACAATCTGCTCGCCGGCATGCGTGGCGACGACACGCTGGATTGCGGCGCGGGCACCGATATAGCCGTATTTTTGGGCCGCTACGCCGATTACATGGTGACATCCTCCCGCGGGCGAACCATCGTCAAGTGGCGCAATGGGTGTGGACGTAGTGCTTAGCATCGAGCGCCTGCGCTTTGACGACCGCACCGTGGATGACCTCACCTGGTTGGCGGCGCAAACAACGCCGCTCCCACCTCCGACGCAGTTGGTCGATGACCAGCGCCAAAGTTCTGATTGCCGATGCCACTGACACTGGCAAAAAGGGGCCAGCGGGACACGAGTCCATTTGGGGTGGGGCGGGCAACGACAACCTCATTGGCCTGTCCAGATGCGACATCCTCACCGATGGCTGGGGCGATAACACTTCTGTCTTTTTGGCCACCATCGACAGTCGTGTTGGCAACGGCCAGCGCGACCTCATACCGACTTCTGGCTCGGACATGACCGTATCGATCTCGCCGCAATCGACGCCAATTCGCGCATCGCTGGCGACCAAGCATTTGCGTTTGAATCGCGCGCTGCCCGCAATGCGGTCTGGTTCTCCGGCCGGGTATTAACGCGGACGTGGACGGCGATGGGCGAGCCGGTATGCAGGTTAAAGACTGGCATCGGCGCCCTTCGCGCCACCGACATCATCTTCTGACGATCAGGTGTCCTACCAATCGGGCCCCATTGTCGTGCCATCATTGGGGCTTGGAACCCCCCCTTCGAATCTTCCGCGTCACTGACGACAAACCCGGCCACCAGACACAGAGCTCAGGGCTGGTTGCAGCGTTGTCGCGGCAGACGAAGGTTGTGGTCACAGACGTACCGGCGCTGCCAAGCGCTGCTGCACTCAGCGCATGGTTGACCGGACGGCTTCCGCGGGCGATGGCCACAAGTGAAACTCATTCGGACTACAACGCAAAAGACCGTCTGGTTGTTTGCTGCGGCCACGCCACCCATCTCACTGCGCTTGCCGCTCGCCGAGCTTGGGGCGGGCATCTATTGGCGCTAATGCGGCCGTCTTTGCCCGTCTGGTTATTCGACCTGGTGGTGGTGCCCCGCCACGATGAGTTGCCGGAGGGCGGGCGCATAGTCCTAACAGAAGGCGTGCTAAACCCGCTTACAGCCGACGGCGCTCACAATCCGGATGCCGGGATCATCCTCATCGGTGGCCCGTCGCGGCACCACGACTGGGACAAAACGGGGA
>Ga0214921_10003530_pt1 | contig 23805 bp, 26 predicted proteins | sample LL1505_MetaG_FD_177992 | JGI IMG/M metagenome (GOLD analysis project Ga0214921, IMG submission 177992) | Freshwater microbial communities from Lake Lanier, Atlanta, Georgia, United States - LL-1505 | ecosystem: Environmental > Aquatic > Freshwater > Lake | place: USA: Georgia | collected...
GATGTCCTGACGGTTTCTCCTGAAAGCAGTTTGCACGATGCGGCCAGATTGCTCGCTGAAAAGCGCATCGGTGCACTGGTTGTAACCTTACCCGACAGGCAGGTAAGGGGTATTCTCTCCGAACGGGATATTGTCCGCGCGGTTGCCGCCGATCCCGCCAGTCTGAACCGCCAAGTCAGTGATTTCATGACGGCGCAAGTGATCACCTGTGGCCCGCACACATCGATCCCCGAATTGATGGATGAAATGACCATCGGGCGGTTTCGCCATCTTCCCGTGGTGGTCGATGGCCGTCTGGCGGGATTGGTGTCCATCGGTGATGTGGTCAAGTATCGGGTCGCCGAAATCGAGGCGGAATCCAGAGCCTTGCGGAATTACATTGCGACTGCCTGATCATGCAGAGCAAACAGCCAAGAAAACTGCATTTTTTTGAGACAAAGCGGTTGCTTGTCTGTTCTTAATTGCGCCATATACGGTCCGTAGGGTGTGGTGCCCTGCTGCCCGCGTGGACCATGTGATGCCAGATGTGAAGCCAGCCCAAACGCACCCTGATGCTCTGATCGAGATCAAGGATGTGCATTTTGCCTATGACGAGAGGCCGATTTTGCGCGGCCTGTCTCTGAACGTGCGCAAAGGCGAGGTTCTGGCGGTGATGGGCGGGTCCGGCAGCGGAAAAACCACGCTTCTGGGGCTGATCGGCGGACGGATTTTGCCGAACAAGGGTGAAATTATGGTCGACGGGCAGAATGTGCCCAAGCTCGACAGGTCCGCGCTCTATGCATTGCGCACCCGTTTCGGGATGCTGTTCCAGTTCGGTGCTCTGTTCACCGATCTGTCGGTCTACGACAATGTGGCCTTTCCCTATCGCGAGCAGACCAATCTGCCTGAATCCGTGATTCGCGATCTGGTCCTGCTGAAATTGCAGGCGGTGGGCCTGCGCGGAGCTGCGGGCTTGATGCCGTCGCAACTGTCGGGCGGCATGGCGCGACGCGTTGCGCTGGCGCGTGCTGTCGCGCTCGATCCGATGCTGATGCTCTATGACGAGCCCTTTACCGGGCTTGATCCGATTTCCACCGGCATTGTCGGGCGGTTGATCCGGCGGCTCAATGATGCGTTCGGGCTGACCTCGCTGGTGGTAACGCATGATCTTGACGCGAGTTTGAAGATTGCCGATCGGGTGATTGTGCTGGCCGAAGGCAAGGTCTATCGCGATTTGACCCCCGAAGATGTGCGCACCACATCCGATGCCTTTGTGCGGCAATTTGCCTATGGTCTGCCCGATGGCCCCGTGCCGTTCCATTATCCCGCTCCGCCGCTGGTTGACCAGTTGCTGGGCAAATCCAGTGCAGGGGAGATCGCCCCATGAGCAGTGTGATCGAGATGATCGAAGGTTTGGGCCGCAGCGTGTTGAACGCGCTGGCGCGGCTTGGTCTGGCGGGCCGGTTCTTTCTGGCCATCATGATGGTGATCGGCGTGCCTTTGCGGCGGTTCAGTCTGCTGGTGCGTGAATTGTATTTCTCCGGCGTGCGGTCAATTCTGATCATCGTCGTATCGGGCATGTTTGTCGGCATGGTGCTGGCGATACAGGGCTATGAGGTTCTGCAACGCTTCGGCTCGTCCGAAACACTCGGCGTGCTGGTCGCCCTGTCGCTGGTGCGCGAACTGGGTCCGGTGGTGACGGCCTTGCTGTTTGCCGGACGCGCCGGATCGGCAGTGACCGCTGAAATCGGCTTGATGCAGGCCACCGACCAGATCGCGGCGATGGATATGATGGCGGTCAATCCGATTGCCCGCATTATTTCCCCGCGTTTTCTGGCATCTGTGGTATCCATGCCCCTGCTGGCCTGCATGTTCTCGGCGGCCGGTGTGTTCGGCGCCTATCTGGTCGGGGTCAAACTGATCGGGATTGACGACGGCTCGTTCTGGTCGCAAATGCAGGCGGGGGTCGATTTTCGGCTTGATATTGTCAACGGCCTGATCAAAAGCCTTGTTTTTGGTGTGGCTGTCGGGTTGATTGCCGTGTTCGAGGGCTATTACGCCCCGCCCACGGCCGAAGGTGTTTCCAGCGCGACCACCCGCACGGTGGTCACTTCGTCTTTGGCGGTTCTAATGCTGGATTTTGTGCTGACTGTGTGGATGTTCCGGGGATTGAACGGATGAAAAAGTCGAAATTCGATCTCGCTGTCGGCCTGTTTGTAGCGGCCGGTCTTCTGGCACTGGTGTTTCTGGCCATGAAAGTCGGTAATCTGACGGGGCTGGAGACCAGCGAAGGATATCGCGTCGAGGCCCGTTTCGATAATATCGGCGGATTGAAGGTGCGCGCGCCGGTGAAAAGCGCCGGTGTGGCGGTCGGGCGTGTCGATTCGATCACACTCGACAGCCAAACGTATGAAGCCAAGGCTATTTTGCGGATTGATCAAAACTACAAGTTCTCAAAAGACACAATCGCATCTATCCTAACCTCCGGTCTGTTGGGCGAGCAATATGTAAGTCTGGAAGCCGGAGGCGACTCCGTGTATCTAGGTCAGGGTGATCGTATTGCGAAAACCCAACCGGCTTTGATCATGGAAAAGCTGATCAGCCAATTTTTGTTTAATAAAGCGTCCGAGACGACAGGAACGAGCAAATGAGACTGCGTGTAAACTATCTTCCATTGGCCTTGCTGGTTTCGTTTGCCCTGCTGTGCGCCCCTGTTCAGGCGGCCAAGAAACCCGCACCGGCCCCTGTGACCCAAGCGGAGCCGGAGCCTGAAATTCTCGATCCTTTCGAGCCGTTCAATCGCGGCGTGTTTATGTTCAACGAAGCGTTCGATGCTGTCATCACAACACCCGTAAAATTTCTCTACACGAACCTGCTGCCCGAGCCTTTGCGGCGCGGGATAGGCAATGCGATCGGCAATCTCGATGATGTCTATATCGGCGTGAACCATGGCTTGCAGGGGCAGGGTAACCTTGCAGGCAATGATTTCGGGCGTGTGCTGATCAATACCACTCTCGGTTTGGGTGGTCTGTTCGATGTCGCCAGCGATATGGGACTGGCAAAGGGCAAGGGCGATTATGGCGTGACTCTGGGTGTATGGGGTGTCGGCCCCGGCCCTTATCTTGTTCTGCCCGTTCTGGGTGTCTCTACTGTTCGTGACACTGTGGGCCGCGGATTGAGGATTGCATCCGATCCGCGCACCTATCTGGAGCCGATCACTGGTTATAGCCTGAGCGGTGCCGAATATGTGCATGTGCGCAGTAAAAATTCTTCAACAGAAGACTTAATTTCGTCATCTAGCCTTGATAAATACCGTTTCACGCGCAGTTTGTTCCTGCAACGTCGTGACGCATTGATCAGTGCGGCCAAGCAGGGCAATTGATAGGCGCGGGCTATTTTGAGACCAAGGATGACGACTGTGCGCAATACCATTGCTCTCCTTTTGCTTTCACTATTTGTTGCAGCCCCTGCCTATGCCGCTGGCCCAGAGGATCTCGTCAAGAGCATGGCCAGCGAGGTGACGGCATCTGTGCGCTCCTTGCCGCCCGGTAGCAATGGAGTGAATCCGAAATTGACCGCGATTATCGAACGGGATCTTGTGCCGCGCTTCGATTTCGCCCGTATTTCGCAGATTGCGATGGGGCGCAACTGGATGAAAGCCAGTCCGGCCGAGCAAAAGCAGATCACATCCGAATTCTCGCATCTGCTGATCCGCACCTATTCCAACGCGATCAACAATCTGCGCGATCTGGATGTGGTGGTGCGCTCGACCCGCTCCAACGGGTCGGATGGTGATGTGACTGTGCGCACCCAGATGGTGGGGCGTGGCTCGCCGTCCAGTATCGATTATTCGCTTTCGAATGCGACAGGTAGCTGGAAAGTCTATGATGTGCAGGTCGAGGGAATCTCGCTGGTGGCCGCCTATCGTGACGAGTTCACGGGTCTTGTCAGCAGCGACGGCGTGGCAGGCGTCATTGCCGCCCTCAAGAAGAAAAACGCCAAATGAGCGAAGCAAAGCACTCTGATCGACCTGATGCTGGCCAATCGGATGTGATTGTGACGAAATATGTGGCTTTAAGTGGCCCTTTGACGATGAATACCGTTGGTGATTGGTGCAAGGATTTAGCTAAACCCTTTTCCGAGAAGATGCTGGTGCTGGATTTCGCCAAGGTGACGGAAGCCGATTCCAGTGCTCTGGCTATGATTTCCGCCATCAAGCGGGATTGCTCGGCCCGTAACATCACTGTGTCGATCAAAAATCTCCCGCAATCGGTCAAAGTCGTTGCCGATATTTATGATGCCGCCGGTTTGCTTGGCTGAAATAGGCTCTGATCATGCAGGTTCGGTTTTGTCAGAATTTGGGTATGACCGGTCAAAGCCGAAGGCTCTGTGTCCCGGCCCGTATACTGGCAGTCTGTGCATTGGCCTCGTGTGTGATGGCTGTTGGTCCGTTACAGGCGCAGGTCACCATTACGCGCAATCTGCCGGTGGAAGCCGCACCTGACACTGCTGCTTCCCCGCCAGCGGCTCCCGATACGGCACCGAAGACCGACACACCGGTTCAGAACGACAAGCCGGCCAAGGTCGCGCCGCCCCCGTCTTCGGCAGCCAAAATTCCGTTACCTATCACCCGCCCCAAGTCAGACGCGCCAGCGGCCAAGGCCCCTCCGCCCGTCAAACCGGGCGAGAGCGTCAGCGAAAAAACCGGCGGTGATGCCGCAAGCCCTGCAAAGGGAGTGGTTGCAGCCTATGAAGCGCCTAAAAATCTGACTGCCAAAGATATTCTGGGCAGTCGGGCGCAAGGGGCCAATTATAAAATCCGGCAAGAGGTCGACCGCAACAATTACAGCCGCATCTATCATCTCGAAACCAGCTACGGCAATTTCGATGTGGTTGGTGACGGCTTGCTCAAAGTGCGGTTGGCCGAGTTGGATGTGCTCCATATCCTTAACGAGCGCACGCAAGCGGGCAGCTTTATCGAGGCTTTTGGCACGGCGGCGATTTCGCCTTTCAAATTCGGCGGTCAATTGCTGATCAGTCCGCTGGATACGATCAAGAATTCGTTTCAGGGTGTCGGAAATTTCTTCGACAGTCTCGAGGCATCCGGCGAAAATGACGATCCCAATAGGGGCAGTTTTGTCGGTGGCCTTGTCGGCGTGGACTCAGCCAAGCGCAAATTGGCCTCCGATCTCGATGTTGATCCTTATACTGATTTCACCCCGCTGGCAGATCGACTGAAGCAATTGGCTTCGGCGGCGGGCTTTGGCGGTCTATCTGTCAAGGGTGCGATGTCTGCTATCCCCGGTGTGACCATGATGCAATCAACCGCCATGGCCACCACCCGCATGGCCGTTGTAACAGCCTCTTCGATTTCGACCACCGCCGCCTTGAAAGACGCGTTGCGCAACAAGACGGCAGGTCAAATTCTGCGCGATTCCCGTATGAAAATGAAAACGGTGGGGATCGAGGATGAACAGATCAAGCTGCTGTTCAACAATTCCGCCTATACGCCGTCCGATATCTATGTGATTGCGGTAGCACTCGAGACCATCAAGGCCAAGGACAGTGATCTGTTCATCGACCATGCGATCAAGGCCGAAAACCGTAACGAGGCCTATTTCGAGCGGTTGCGCGCTGAAATTCTGGCGAGCTGGAAGCCGCCTTCACCGATTCAGAGCTTTGTACTGGTTGAAAATGCCGTGCTGACCCTGCTGAAAAACGGCCGCCTGATTGCCGCCTATCCGATTGATGAGTTCTATTGGACAGAGCGCAATGCCAAATTGGCGCAAGCTATTTCTGCCAATGTGAAGGGGATCGGGGTCAAGGGCCGGCCGCTGTTTGTGGTCACCGGGGATATCTCGGCCAGGGCCCGCAGCGAAATCGGCCGATTGGGCTGGGATGTCGCCCGTGTTACCCTGTTGCCGGACGAGAAGACCAGAAAGCCCGAGCCTGCGGCTTCTCCACAACAGCAACCTGCGACCATTCAGCAGCCGTCAGGCTCCTCTCAATAAATCCTGTGGTCCCGGGGATCAGGCAGTCGGGGGTTATGCAGGCGGGTGTTATTCAGGTTTCTCGACCATCACCAGCGCGGGACCGTCGCCGTCGTTTTGGACATAGCGGTAAAAGCAGCTCTTGCGGCCGGTGTGGCAGCAGCCGCCATCGCCGCCCACTTTGACCAGCAGCACCACGCAATCCTGATCGCAATCTATCCGCATCTCGATGACGGTCTGGATCTGGTGCGAGGTATCACCCTTGTGCCACAGACAATTGCGCGAGCGTGACCAGTACCACGCCTCGCCGGTGGCGATGGTTTTGTCGAAGGCTGCCTCGTTCATGAAAGCCACCATCAGCACCTCGCCGCTGTCGGCCTCCACGGCCACGGCGGTCAATAGCCCGTTCTGGTCGAATTTGGGCAGAAGATCCCGGCCTTCCTCGATCTCGTGCTTGGTGGGAGCCAGCGAAAATGCAGGAACGGCGAGGGGGGGATTGTCTGATGGGGGCGACATAAAAAACTCCGTATGAAGCAAAGTCCATACGGAGTTAGCATGATTTGGGCGTCAAGGGACAGGATTTGATGGGCTCAGCCGCGCGACGAGAACCCGCGCAACATGCTCATGAACCGCACCTGTTCGGCCGGATCATCGCGGAACACGCCGGTGAACTGGCTCGTAATGGTGGACGAGCCTTGTTTCATGACGCCACGCATCGACATGCACATATGTTCGGCTTCCAGCAGAACCGCGATACCGCGCGGCTTGAGCGCGTCATCAAGGGCTGCGACGATCTGGGCGGTCATGGTTTCCTGCGTTTGCAGACGGCGGGCATAGACATCCACCAGACGCGCCAGCTTGGACAGACCGACCACACCTTCGCTCGGGTAATAGGCGATATGCGCGCGGCCAACAAAAGGCACCATGTGATGCTCGCAATGGGAGGCGAAGTGGATATCCTTCACCAGCACCATATCGTCATAGCCTGCGACTTCCTCGAACACTTTATCGAGAATTTCGGCAGGATCTTCGTTATAGCCGCCAAAAAACTCGCCATAGGCCTTGGTGACGCGCTTGGGCGTATCCAGCAGGCCTTCGCGTGAGGGGTCTTCGCCCGCCCAGCGCAACAGCGTGCGCACGGCTTCCTCTGCCTCTTCCCGCGACGGGCGCAGGACAGGGGCTTTTGGTGTCAGATCATTGGCAGACTTGATAAAGGGCTTAACCACGGCGTCCATGTGGAGCCTCCTCGCTTGAGACGAACTGAACCTGTTACGCGACAAGATTGCAGTTAGACCACAGGTGCAATCAAAAAAAGAGGGTCAATGATCGAGCGCCTGAATTGGCCAAAAACGGTAAAGTGTTCGAACCGGCGATTTCACCCCTCGCCGAACACCTCGTAACGCATTATATCTGAAACATCATGATGAATGAAATCTATAACCGCAAAATTCTTGAACTGGCTGCCGATATTCCGCTGCTCGGGCGGCTCGAGCATCCGCAAGCCAGTGTCACCAGACATTCCAAACTGTGCGGGTCCACCGTCACGGTCGATCTGGATATGCAGGACGGCCGCGTGGTGCGGTTCGGCCATGAGGTCAAGGCCTGCGCTTTGGGCCAAGCCTCGTCCTCCATCATGGCGCGGCATGTGATCGGAGCGACAGGCGACGAGTTGCGCGCGGTGCGTGATACGGTGCACGCCATGCTGAAAGACAACGGTCCTGCGCCCGCAGCCCCTTGGGATGACGCGCAGGTGCTCGAACCCGTGCGCGACTACAAAGCCCGCCACGCTTCGATCTTGTTGACATTTGATGCGGTGGTTGATGCCGTCGGGATTATCGAGCAGAAAGCGGGCTAAGCCCCGCTGCTCTTATTTGCCGCCGAAATTGTAATTGAACTGCGCGCCGAAGCTGAACTGGTTCTGGGCAGGCAAGTTCTTGTTGGCGTTGATGTCGGTCGAATTGAGCATCATGCGGTCGAACGTCGCGTAAAAGGTGGCCGAGGTGGAGGGCGAACCATTGAGGTTCAGGCTGGCACCGGCCCCGACAAAGCGCATCGTATCCGGACGGCCTGCCAAAGCGCGGTTGAGCTTCATCGGATCGGTCAGGGTGATGCCATAGACATTGCTGGAGTAATCATTGCCCGTCATAGCCAGACGTGGACCACCGGCAATGACCACTGCATCCGACAGGCGATGCACAAAGTCGGCACCGACAACGCCACCGAAACCGCTGGAGCCGAGCAGACCCATTCTGCCTTCGGCCCGCAATTTGAGCGTGCCGGGTTGCGCCCAATATTCAGCAACAACGCCGGTCTTGGGGACCATGTTGGTCGTGTTGGCACCCGACAGCGGGGTCAGGTTCAGATCGGTTTCCAGCGCCATATTCTGACGGCCAGGCGTGACACCGAATGACAGGTTGGACCCGGCAGGGCCGGCCATATCGGGGGACATTTTTGATGGCATACCGGAAAACACCCGCGTCATCGACGGCGAGGTGACAAAGCTATAGGCTTCGGATCCGGGAAAAGAGACAGGCGCAACCGTTAGCCCTTTCACCTTGCCTGCCCATGACATAGTGTCATTGGCAGTCAGAGCGAGAGCACCAGTGCCTGTTGCGGTTGCCAGCAGCAAACCGGAAAACAAGGCGATCGTTGTTGCGTTTCGGCGCTTGGCCGTCGTCATACGAAAGATCATAAACAGGGTTTTAATCGAGGTTGAATGGTGAAGCAATCGTTAATTAAGGATTGGTTAGTGCTTTTCCCCCGCCGGTTTCTAAGAGGGTTAATTCGGGTCTACCAGCTGAGTTTGTCGCTGTTGATCGGGCGGCACTGCCGTTATTGGCCGAGTTGTTCGGATTATACCAGCGAAGCCATCGGCCAATATGGCGCGTGGGCGGGCGGCTGGATCGGGCTGGCGCGCATCTGCCGCTGCCGTCCGAAAGGCGGGGAGGGCATCGATCTTGTACCCGACAGCTTGCCCCGAACGGCCTCGTGGGTTAGACCGTGGCGCTATGGGCTCTGGACAGGAACAAATCCGGGCCCTGTTCGCACTTGCGACGCGGTGGAACCGGGCTCTGCCGCGCCTCGCTGATGTCCGTGCCCGGTCAGGCTTACCTGCGTGGTTGGCAGGAGTGGGCCGAGGAGGACTTGCAATGATTCATTTAACCTTTCCCGACGGGGCTGTCCGTGATTTTGCCGCCGGCATAACGGGTCTCGATATTGCAAAGGGGATTTCGCCCTCGCTGGCCAAGCGCACGGTGGCCATGGCCCTTGATGGCGTGGTCTGCGATCTGGCTGACCCGATCGAACGTGACTCCAAAATCGAATTCGTCTCGCGCGATGATCCGCGCGCGCTGGAGCTGATCCGCCACGATGCCGCCCATGTGCTGGCCGAAGCGGTGCAGACCCTGTGGCCCGATACGCAAGTGACCATCGGTCCGGTGATCGAAAACGGATTTTATTACGACTTCGCCCGCGCCGAGCCGTTCACGCCCGAGGATTTTCCGGCGATTGAAGCCGAAATGCGCAAAATCATTGCGCGCGACAAGCCTTTCACCAAGGAAGTCTGGACGCGCGACGAGGCCAAGCGGGTCTTTGCCGGGAAGGGCGAGGCCTTCAAGGTCGAGCTGATCGATGCGATTCCTGCGGGGGACGACCTCAAAATCTACCGTCAGGGCGACTGGTTCGATCTGTGCCGTGGTCCGCATATGACCTCGACCGGTAAAATCGGCGATGCTTTCAAGCTGATGAAGGTGGCGGGTGCCTATTGGCGCGGCGACAGCAACAACCGGATGCTGACCCGCATTTACGCCACCGCCTTCCAGAAAAAGGAAGATCTGGACCAGTATCTGCACCAGCTGGAAGAGGCCGAGAAGCGCGATCACCGCCGTCTGGGCCGCGAAATGGACCTGTTCCACTTCCAGGAAGAAGGTCCGGGCACGATCTTCTGGCACCCCAAGGGATGGACCCTATTCCAGACCCTGATCAACTATATGCGCCGCCGCCAGCAGGATGCCGGTTATATCGAGGTCAATACGCCGCAGGTGCTCGACCGCGCTTTGTGGGAAACTTCGGGCCATTGGCAGAGCTATCGCGAGAACATGTTCATCACCACCACCGAGGATGAACGGGTTTTTGCCCTCAAGCCGATGAACTGCCCCGGCCATGTGCAGATTTTCAAGCACGGGCTGAAAAGCTACCGCGATTTGCCGACAAAGATTGCCGAATTCGGCATTGTCCACCGCTACGAGCCTTCGGGCGCGCTGCACGGGCTGATGCGGGTGCGGGCTTTTACGCAGGATGACGCCCATATTTTCGTGACGCCCGAACAGATCATGGCCGAAAGCCTGAAGGTCAATGATCTGATCCTGTCGATCTACGAGGATTTCGGCTTTGACGATGTCCGCATCAAATTCTCCGACCGCCCCGAAAAGCGAGTGGGGGATGACGGCGTCTGGGATCAGGCCGAAGCCGCGCTGATGGAGGCTTTGCAGGCCTCGGAACGTCCATGGACGCTCAACAGCGGCGAAGGGGCGTTTTACGGTCCCAAGCTCGAATATGTGCTGCGCGACACCATCGGACGTGATTGGCAGTGCGGCACCCTGCAGGTCGACTTCAATCTGCCGCAACGCTTCGGGGCCACCTATATCGCACCCGAAGGCGATAAAAAGACGCCCGTGATGCTGCATCGCGCGATGTTCGGTTCTCTGGAACGCTTTACCGGCATTCTGATCGAGCATTTTGCCGGTCACTTCCCGCTCTGGCTGTCGCCCGTGCAGGTTGTGGTCTGCACCATCACCTCGGATGCCGATGATTACGCCTATGACGTGATCGGTGCGCTGACCAAAGCCGGCATGCGGGTGGAAGGCGATCTGCGCAACGAAAAGATCACCTATAAAGTGCGCGAGCATTCGATGGCCAAAATCCCCGTGCTGATCGTGGTCGGCAAGAAAGAGGGGGCCGAACGCACAGTGTCTATCCGCCGCCTCGGTTCGCCAGACCAGACCAGCATGTCGCTGGACGAGGCGATTGCCAGCCTGTCGGACGAGGCGATTGCCCCCGACGAGCGGCGCAAGCGTCAAGCCTCCTGACAGTCAGTAACGACATTCCCGCCGCTTCGGCGGGAATGTTTTATCCGCTTGTGGAGATATGTTGATGCCGTCCGTCTGGTATTTCGCCTATGGCTCGAACATGGATGTCGGGCGTCTGATCGACAAACGCCTGCGGCCCGAAGGGGTCAAAACCGCTGATCGCCTGTTGGGCGTGCTGGAAGGCTGGCATTTGGTGTTCAACAAGCCATGGACAAAATTTGCCGATGGTGCGGCAGCCAATATCATGCAGAAGCAGGAGGCGACGGTCTACGGCACGCTGACACTGATGGAACCGCGCGGGCTTGATGTGCTTGACCATTATGAAGGCGTGGCCGGTGGCCATTACCGGCGCGAGACCTTGACGGTCCATTGCCCCGCTCTGGCAAAGCCCGTGGAGGCTGTGGCCTATATTGCCATGCAGGATTTGACCGACGGCCTGTTGCCGCCGCGTTTCTATCTCGATCATTTGCTGGCAGGCCGCGACCTGTTGCCCGCCGATTACACCGCTTGGCTGGAACAGCATGCCTGCCTGCCGATTTTCAGCGAGTTGTAGGCCGGTTATTCCTGCGCAATCGGCTCTTTGGCCAGCACTTCGACATCGCGGTCGTCGCCGTTTTTGATGGTGACATCGGCATTGTAGATCTTGCCGTTGTTGCGGGCGATGATGACATAATCGCCTTCGGCCAAAGTCATGCTCGGGAAAGCGCCCGAGACTTCGCGCACGATATCGCCGCCCGGTGTCAGCACAGAGAAGCGGGTTCCCGCCAATGCTTCGGTGCCCGGTTCGCGCACCAGTTTTATAATCACGGTGGCGGCGCGATGGGTGATCACAGCTTGCGAGAGCATACCCGGCTCGATGCGCAAATCGGCGGTAGCCACAGCATTGGTGTTGCCGTAGCGCGAGACAATCCGGTAGCTGCCGATCGGCAATTGCAAAATCCGGTTGGTCGGCACGTTTTCGGCCACCAGTCGCCCTTCTGGATTGTTGCCCAAAGCCACATAGATGCTGAAACTCACACGGGCATCGGGGATGGGCACATCGCCCACCTTTGCCGAGAGGCTCAAACCGCCGACCGCGATGCCGATCCGCTCGTTCATCGGCTGCTGGGCAATGACAATCCGGCGCGAGGCACTGGCCAGCCCGTAGGCGACATGGATGATATAGGCCCCCGGTGCCAGCTCGAATTTCGGATTGGGCTGGCTGGAACTGCTGATCAATCTGGCGCGACGGTCGGCGGGCGCATCATAGATTTTCCACACCAATCCGCCCTTGAGAACGGTCTGGGTGCCGTCGATGGTGGCTGTCAGGGTCAAGGCGGTGTTGGGAGCCGCCGGACTGGTCGAGGGCAGGGCGAATTGGCCATTGGCCGAAAATTGCGCCAGAACAGGTTGGAACCCCATGACCAGCCACAAGACAGCAGCCAGAACACCGCAAAGACGGGCTTTTGTGTGTCGGCCTGAGGGGTGATGATGAGCGACCATGCTTTGTCTTGCGCCATCCTGTTGCGCTGGTCAATATCTGCCAGCTTATCCCTGATCCCCCTTCAAATAAGACAGGCAGAGCGCGGATGAAAGAGATGTCTTTGCGGATGGGTGAAAAAGGCACTATCAATGCTGCATCATCGATGCGCAGAGGGAATTGGGATTCATGACAGATTGGCTTGCGGCTTTGCAGACCCGCCGTTCGGTATCGGCGCGCTTGTTGACGGGGCCTGCCCCAGACAAAGCGCAGATTGATACCATGCTGACCATTGCCTCTCGGGTGCCCGATCACGGCAAACTCGCCCCCTGGCGGTTTATCATTATCGGGGGCGAGGCGCGGGAGGCTTTGGGCCAAAAATTGGCCGATATTGCCAGCCGCACCCAAGGCATTACCGAGCCGGACCGTCTGGCGGTGGAGCAAGAGCGCTTTACCCGCGCGCCTTTGGTGATTGCGGTGGTATCCAAAGCAGCCGACCATCCCAAAATTCCCGTCTGGGAACAGCAATTGTCGGCGGGTGCGGTGTGTATGAACCTGCTGTCGGCCGCCGCTGCGCTGGGCTTTGGCGCCTGCTGGCTGACCGAATGGATGGCCTATGACGAGGCGGCGCGCGCTGCCATCGGGCTCGAGGCCTCCGAGCTCATTGCCGGATTTATCCATATCGGACAGGCCAGCGAGACACCGGCTGACCGTCCGCGTCCCGATCTCGACCAAATTGCCAGCCACTGGCAGGCTTGACGAGCGGTTTTGATCCCAAGGAGAGTTTTTCCGATGTTTTATGATACTGTGAGCTATGATCACGGCCTGCCGCATGATCCGGTCAAGGCGATTGTCGCCCCGCGTCCGATCGGCTGGATCAGCACGCTGGACGGGCAGGGGCGGGTCAATCTGGCCCCCTATTCGTTTTTCAATATTTTCGCCTCGCGCCCGCCGATTGTCGGCTTTTCTTCGGAAGGCATGAAGGATTCCGTGGCGTTTATTCAGGAAAGCCGCGAATTCGTCTGCAATCTTGCCACCTATGATATGCGCAACGAGATGAATGCCACCTCCGCGCCGCTGCCGCGCGGCGAAAGCGAGTTCGAGCATGCGGGTCTGGCGATGGAAGCCAGCCAGCTGGTCAAGCCGCCGCGCGTCAAAGGCATTGCCGCCGCACTCGAATGCAAGCTGGTCTCGGTGCAGGAATTGACGACCTTTGATGGCCAGCCGATGGACCGCTATCTGGTGCTGGGCCATGTGGTCGGTGTCTATATCGACGACCGCTGCATCCGCGATGGCCGTTTCGATATGACGCTGGCACGCACCATCGCACGCTGCGGCTATGCCGATTATGCGGTGGTGGACGATCTGTTTTCGATCACCCGCCCCTTGGGTGGCGGTTGATCCTGACTTTGCCGTTTAAGATCGGGTTTTGGCCGCCCAAGCGCGCGCCAATACCCGTTCGGCTCGGCGCAGATGCGGGCGGTCGATCATCTGCCCGCCAATGCCCACCACGCCCGCCTGCGGGTCGGCCGCAAAGGCATCGACAATCGACTGCGCATGGCTGATCGCCTCGTCCGAGGGGGTAAACACCGCATTGATGATCGGGACTTGGGCGGGGTGGATGGCCATTTTGGCCGAAAATCCGTCACGCCTCGCTGCTTCGCATTCCCTCGTAAGCGCTTCACTGTCGCGATAGGCGGTGAACACCGTATCAATGGCCGGAAGCCGGGCGGCTGAAGCCCCCACCAGCACCAAAGCGCGGGCCAGACGGTAGGGATCGGTATATTCGCCGTTCTCCAACCGGTTGGTTTCCGAGCCGAGATCGGCCGACAGGTCTTCCGCCCCCCATGTCAGTGCGTCCAGACGCCCGCTTGCTCCTTGATAGCTGGCCAGATGGAACAGCGATTGTGCCGTCTCGGTCGCGATGGCAATGATGCGGGTCTGCCCGTCCTCGATCTGCGCTTGCGCCTCCCGCACCGCGATTTTGGCCGCCAATTGCTGCACGCTTGCGCCGTTGATGCTTTTGGGCAGCATGATCCCGTAGGGTTTGGCTTTGATGACCGCATCCAGATCGTCATCGGCCATGCCACTGTCGAGTGCATTGATGCGCACATATAGACGCGGTGTGTCATGCCGCCCTGAAAGTGCTGTCAGCTGCCCGGCAACGAGGCGTCGGGCGGTGTGCTTTTCGGCCAGCGAGACGGAATCTTCGAGATCCAGCAACAGCGCATCCGCACCCGACCCCAAGGCCTTGTCGATTTTGGCAGGGCTGTCGCCCGGAACAAACAGCAAAGAGCGCATGGGGTGATCCTGCAATCGGGAGAACGGCGGAACAGGCTCAGGCTACAGGACGTTTGCGCATGAAGGCCTGACGATGGCATCGGGCCACCAGCACATCATGCTGGTTATAGGCGCAGTGCAAAAAGGTGACAATGCCCGCCTCTAACCGCGAGCGCGATTCGCGCTTGTCGGTGATTTCGGTGGTGCAATGCACCGTGTCGTTTTCAAACAGGGGATTGGGAAAAACCACATCCGTCATGCCCAGATTGGCAATGGTTGTGCCGTTGGTGAGATCGTTGACCCCGATGCCGATCATCAGCCCGAGCGTGAACAGCGAGTTCATGAGAGGCTTGCCCCATTCGGTTTCGTTGGCACAAAAATGGGCATCGATATGCAGCGGCTGTGGGTTCAAAGTCATGTTGGAAAACAGCATGTTATCCATCTGTGTGACGGTACGCGTCAAACGGTGATGGATCAGTTCGCCCACGTGGAAATCCTCGTAAAACAGCCCGCCGCGCTGGTGCCGCTGCTTTTCGGGCGAGGTCTGGGGCGCTGTCATGAGATGTCCTTCCGATGATCCGTCCTGGCGTTGTTAGGTTTTGATTAACCCTGTTTTTCTAAATTGGATCAAGGGAATCATTGCTGACACAGGATCTTTTACCATGAATATTGCACAACAGTTTTTGCTCTACGCCAATCGCATCGACAGCCACAAGCGTGCCGAAATGACCAGCGTTCTGGCCAAGGCCTATGCCTCGCAAAAAGACCCGCACCCCGAGCAGGAAAATGTCCTTCTCGCCCTTACCGCCATGGCGGCAGACCCTGCCCATGAGGTGCGTCGTGCTTTGTCCGAGGTTGTGGCGGGTTCCAACCAGTTTCCGCGCCCCTTGCATGTGACCCTGTCAAGAGATGTGGCATCGGTGGCCGAACCGGTTTTTGCGCGCTCCAAAGTGCTGTCGGATGCCGAATTGCTGGCAGGACTGGCCAATAACAATCAATGGGTCCAATGCGCGATTGCCGGACGTTCGGAATTATCGGCCGTAGTGGTTGAGGCATTGGCCTTGAATGGCAGTTCCGTGGCAGTTCTGACGCTGTTGCGCAATGCCGAATGCCATTTGACGCCGGATGCGTCGGAATTGATCTGGCAGCGGTTCGAAGATCAAAACGATAGTGACCACAAGCATGTGATGGTCTGTCTGTTGCGGCGTGCCGATGTTCCGGCCTTCGTCAAATTGAAAATCGACTTTTTGGGAGAGGTTTCCGGTGAGCCGCCCCGGCCCGATCTCAAGATGCTGGAGCGTCGTCTGGATCAAATTTTGCAACGCACATCCCAGGCCCGGGCGGATGAATTGCCCCATATTGCGCGTTTTCTGCTGGAACGCCAATGGTTGAATACGGTCGTGATCATCCGTGCTGCCATGGCCGGACAATTTGCCTTTACTGCCGCTTTGCTGGCCCAAGCCAGTTCGATCAGGCAAAGCCATGCCTTGCGGTTGTGCCGTTTGGGAGGTTTTGGCCTGCGTGCGCTTTGCCGCTATTCCGGCCTGTCCAAAAATAGCGGCCAGTTGCTTGCGAACATTCTGGATGAGGCAAAATCCTTGCAGGACGGGCAGGCCCTTGGTTATCAAGCCGTTTCCCGTGTGATCAAGCTGATGGAAGCGCAAGGTGCCTCGATGCAGGATGTGCTCTATTGCATGATGTTGCAGCTTGAAGCCAGATTGCTGATCGATAATGCCCAGCAAGTTCGTTATGATCTGGCCCTTAAAGCGATTGTTGCGCCCGAAATGCCGGCACCAAGTGACATGCAGGATGAAGTGGTCGAACAGAAGGTGGCAGCTGACAGTGACAAAACGGCAAAGCCTATCGAATGGCCATTCAAAACCAAAGGCACCGGCACCTTCGGGGCATTTTCGTCCGGCACTCTGGCCTATAAAACCCTGTCGGCCTGAGGATCAGGTTCCGAATTGCTCACGCAAAATGCGCTCTTCCAGGCCATGATCGGGATCGTGCAACATGACCAGTTCGGTATCACGATCCATGCTCACCTGAATTTCGACAACCGACCGGAATTCGAAGTGATCGGCCACTGCATTCACGGGCCGCTTTTGCGCTTCCAGTACGGAAATGGTGATGGTCGCCTTGTCGGGAAGCAAGGCACCCCGCCAGCGGCGCGGGCGGAAGGCAGAGATCGGTGTCAATGCCAGCATCGGGGCATTGAGCGGCAGGATCGGGCCGTTGGCCGATAGATTATAAGCTGTCGAGCCCGCAGGTGTGGCCACCAGCACGCCATCGGCCACCAGCTCCGGCATCCGCACCCGCCCGTCGACCGACAGAGACAATTTTGCAGCCTGATAGGATTGGCGGAAAATCGAGACCTCGTTGATCGCCCGGGCCTCGCAGATATGCCCTTCATGATCGGTGGCCTGCATGAGCAGCGGGTGGATGATGCTGCGTTCGGCCGAGTTGATCCGCTCGAGCAGGTCCAATTCGCGGTATTCGTTCATCAAAAAGCCGACAGAGCCGCGATTGATCCCGTAAATCGGTTTGCCCTGACCCATGAAGCCATGCAGGGTTTGCAGCATCAGGCCGTCACCGCCAAGGGCGACAATCACATCGGCCTGTTCGGGCGGCACTTCGCCATAGATTTTGGCAAAGTGACGGGCCGCGAGTTTGGCCTCCGGCATATCGCTGGTCACAAAAGCCAGATTTTTGATCGTCGTCACATAGGCCCCGCAAGAAACACGTCAGTCTCGGACAACTTTATAGCATCACAACGGGATGGCATACCCTCATGACATACGGTTTTCACCTTAAAGGAGAAACAACAGCAAGGGCCCGCCATTGCCGGTATTCAAGCGGCAGGCAATGGCCGCAGGGTCTGAAGCCATGGACCAGTGCGTCTTGCCGGTCGGCAAAAAACACACGGTGGCGTCGCAGCATCCGCTTGCCGGAACGGCAATCGAGCCGTCCGAAAATGCGGGCAGGACCATGGCCGGCCATGGTGATTTTTCCTGCTTTGATCCGGTTTGCGAGTTGTTGATCTGCGAGCGAAAGATGGCTTATCATCGTGTCTCATTTTTTGGGTATTTTTTTAGAGGTTTGCCATGCGGATTTGTCTTGTCGTCCTGTTATGTGCCTTCACCCTCGGCTGCGCCAACCGTTCCTTGAATGATGTGAAAGAGGCGGATGCCTCGCAAGCCTATAAAGTCAAATTCGGCACGATTATCGACCAGCGCAGGGTCAATATCCGCTCCGGTGTCCAGCCGTCAGTGGCAGGTGGCGCCTTGGCGGGCAGTGTGGCAGGGGCTGTGGCGGGTGGCAACAGTGCCGTCTGGTTGATATCGGCCGCGGCGGGCGGGTTGTCCGGCATGGGACTGCATCATTATTTCGAGACCGATAACGGAACCGAATATACGATCAGCTTCAATGATGGCAGCACGCAAGTCATTGACCAGTTACACGGTGCGGGTGATCCGGTTCTGCCCAACGGATCGGCGGTGATGGTGCAATTCGGGGCGCGTATCAACCGCGTCCTGCCCGCCGCGCATCTGCCCGATCAGGTCCCCCCGCCCAAACAGGTCAAGGTGAAAGGCCGCCCCGCCCCTGCCGGCCGTCTAGATGTAAGAACATGCCAAAAAGGACCGGCCGATGACAGCAGTAAAGAAAGCTGCACGCAATACTGACAGGATAATGGTGATGAAAGGAAGAATGGTGCCGATTGCGGGACTCGAACTCGCGACCTACCGCTTACAAGGCGGTTGCTCTACCAACTGAGCTAAATCGGCATCTCTTGGTGAGAAAGTGGCTATCAAGACCCGAGACGAAGAGCAAGAGAAAAAGCCCCTAAAGGTGAATTTCTGCCCGCTCATTTGCAGTGCAACCGCATTCTGCCCGGTTCATTCAGTTTCTGTTCACACAGACTGGTCTAGAAAGAGCCATGATTGTGCGGAATAAGACTTCTGAAACCCCGATCACCCGGTTGTGCATTACAGGACCGGTCAATGAGCATCATGCTCGAACCGGCAAGTCGGGTTTTGCAGATTGTGTGTTCCGGTTTATAATGAGTCCCAATCGCTCAATGTAATTTTTCCGGCAAAGATGGAGAGTGCAATGCGTAAAGTCATTTTGACCGCTTTGGCTGTAGCGGCTTTGGCCGCTGGCACGGTGCAGCAAGCCGAGGCGCGCTACAACCGCAATGGCTGGCTGGCCGGCGGCGTGGTTGCCGGTGCGCTGCTCGGCGGTGCCCTGCTTGCCGCTCCGCGTGCACAGGCAGCCCCTGTCTATTCGGCTCCGCCTGCCTATTATCCCGGCACCCCTTACTATGCGGAGCCTGAACCCTACTATAACTGCCGTCTCGTGCAGCGTCGGGTCTGGGATCCCTATATGGGCCAATGGATCATCCGCCAGCACGAAGTCTGCCGCTGATTCTCCTGGCAAGGCAGATCTTCGGGACGAGGGTGTGAAAGTATCTTTTGCGCGAAGGCCTTGAGCCTTTGCCAAACTCTTTGCTGTTTCCGGACTTCGGCTGTTTCCGAACCGGATACCAAATCATTCAGCGCACAAAAAAAGGCCCCGCAGGGCCTTTTTCCTTGTCCGATATCTAAAGTCGATAGCATTGGACGGAGCCGGTTGTCCGGCTCCGTCCGAATGCATCAACCGTCCTTGAAGATATCGCGGTCTTTGGTTTCCGGCATGAAGATCAGGCCGATCACAAAGGTGCCGAGCGCAACCACGATCGGATACCACAGGCCGGAGAAGATATCGCCGGTCGAGGCTGCAATCGCAAAGGCGGTAGGAGGCAGGAAGCCGCCGAACCAGCCGTTACCGATGTGGTAGGGCAGGGACATGCCCGAATAGCGGATGCGGGTCGGGAACAATTCAACCAGCAGCGCGGCGATCGGGCCATAGACCATGGTCACATACAGTACGAGGATCACCAGCAGGCCGACAAGTGTCAAAGCGCGCTCGCTTGCGAACATTGCACCGATGCCTGGAGCCTTCAGGATGGTGGGGTCACCCACTTTTGGATAACCGGCTTCAACGGCAGCAGCAGTAGCTTTGGCTGCAAAGCCTTTGTCCCCATTGTCAACGGCAATGTCCTTGCCATTGATGCTCACGACAGTACCCGAGCCGGCAGCTGTATTTTCAGAGGTATATTTGATGCCGTTCGCAGCCAGAGCGCGGCGAGCAATGTCGCAGGACTGGGTGAAGACGCGGATGGCAACAGGATCGAACACGCTACCGCAAGCAGCAGGATCGGCCTTCACGACAACTTTTACATTGTTGTGGGCTTCGATCAGCTTAGGATTGCCGACTTCGGCGATCTTGCCGAACAGCGGGAAGTAGGTGACTGCAGCAATCAAGCAGCCAGCCAGAATGATGGGCTTGCGGCCGATCTTGTCCGACAGCGAGCCGAAGAAGATAAAGAACGGTGTGCCGATCAACAGCGACAGGGCGATCAGCAAGTTGGCTGTCGTACCGTCGATTTTCAGTGTCTGGGTCAGGAAGAACAGGGCATAGAATTGGCCCGTATACCACACAACAGCCTGACCGGCGGTTCCGCCAAGCAAAGCGATGATGGCGATCTTCTGGTTCTCCCACTTGCCGAAAGCCTCGCTGAGCGGTGCCTTGGACAGCGAACCTTCTTCCTTCATCTTCTGGAAGGCCGGAGATTCATTGAGCTGCAAGCGAATCCAGATCGACACGCCAAGCAGAAGGATCGAGACCAGGAACGGTATACGCCAGCCCCAAGCCGCAAAATCTTCGGGGGTCAGGGTCAGACGCAGGCTCAGAATCACCAGCAACGAGGCAAACAGGCCGACGGTTGCGGTGGTCTGGATCCACGAGGTGTAGAAGCCGCGACGGCCCTGTGGCGAATGTTCGGCCACATAGGTTGCCGCGCCGCCATATTCACCACCCAGTGCCAGACCCTGCATGAGGCGGCAGATGATGAAAGCGATGGGAGCCAAAATGCCGATGGCGGCATAATTGGGCAAAAGGCCGACCACGAAAGTGGCGACGCCCATCAGGGTCATGGTGACGAGGAAGGTATATTTGCGGCCGATCATGTCGCCGAGACGACCGAACACAAGCGCACCGAAAGGACGCACGGCAAAACCTGCCGCAAAGCTCAACAGCACGAAAATGAAACCTGCGGTTTCATTGACGCCCGAAAAGAAGTTGGCGTTGATGTTGGCAGCCAGCGAACCGGCGAGATAGAAATCATACCATTCGAAAACGGTACCAAGCGAAGAAGCAAGAATAACCTTCTTTTCTTCTGCGGTCATCGGGCGGTCTGCCGCCCCGTGGGAGTAGTCTGTCTCGCTCATACAATTGTTCCTTCTGAGCTTGCTGGAAAGTCGAGCCGTTCCACAGACAGGCTGCAATCAGCTCGTTCTGTATCTTGGCCCTATGAGATGGAATTGCGTGAATGTGTTTGTGTCACGCGGTCACACTCGTCATCCCCCTTGATGGTGAGGCCGCTAGGCGATCCTCGTGTCTCCAGACCCAAATCTCCTGCAAACCATGGTGATCCGAAGATGATTTTTTTCCATTGTGGCTGATCGCTTGCTGCCAGCCTTTGAAATCGGTCTCAGGACAGCAACGCGAACATTGCATAACGAGAAACCATGAGACATCTTTATATAGGGAATTTGCACGCTAAGAACCCCCACATTTCGTCTAAGACTAGACGCCATGTGAGGGGCATTGCGAAGGACTGCTTCGAGGGTGGAAACGGTGGCTCAGCGTAGGGTCAGCAGGGCCAGCGATATGGCTGCGGCATTGGAGACGTTTAGACTTTTGATCGCACCGGGCAAATCGAGCCGCGCCAGCACATCGCAGCGTTCGCGTGTCAAACGGCGCAAGCCCTTGCCTTCGGCCCCGAGCACCAGAGCCAGCGGCGGGGTGATCTTGGTGTTGTTGAGCACTTCCGGCCCCTCGGAATCCAGTCCGATTCGCCAAAAACCCATCGCCCCCAATTGCGTCAGACATTGTGACAGATTGACCACCTCGATGATCGGCACATGCTCGAGCGCACCGGAGGCGGTTTTGGCCAGCACGCCTGTCATATGCGGGCTGTGGCGTTCGGTGACCACAAGAGCTTTCACGCCGAAGGCCGCCGCCGAGCGCAAGATCGCCCCGACATTGTGTGGATCGGTGATCTGGTCCAACACCAGCACGATGCCCTCGGTGGCCAGATCATCCAGCCCTACACCGGCCAGCGGCTCCACTTCAAGGGCCACGCCCTGATGCACCGTATCGGTGCCCAGCAGCCTGTCCAGCGCATCGGGCCGCACCTCGATGGTCTCGAAATGGCGGTCATCGGTCGGCACATGCTCCAGACGGGGCAGGGCATTGGCGGTGACATAGAGCCTGTGCGCGCGGCGTTTGGGGTTGCCCAGCGCGGCATTCACGGCATGCAGGCCATACAGCATCATGCGGCCATGACGCGGACCTTCAAGCCCTGCGCTCATGTCAGGGGCTGGTTTGCGGCGGTCCTGCCGCTCGTAAGAGCGTTGATCTTGCGGTTTCGGCTCGCCGGCCTTGGCATCACGGCCGCGCCACGGATTGTCATAGCGGCTGGTTTCGCGCTCGATAAAGCGCGGCGAGGGCTTCTGGAACTGGCCCGCGCCGGCCGATTTCGGCCCGCTTGTTCTGGATGCGCCTGAGGGGGCATCAGACCCGCGTTTGCCTTTGAAGCCTTGCGGCGGACGTTGCTGTTTCAAGAGAAGCTCCTTGGTTACCCTTTCTTTCGCATGGGCCGGAGCGAGACGCAAATCTCCCGTTTTACGAAAGAACTTTGTCCTGTGCGCTTTTTCAGGTTGACACCAATCGGATCGGCCACCATAAAGCGGCGCACATGATGCGAGTGTGACTCGTGTCCTGCGTCGGACTTGCAAGCCGGAGTTCGACAGGTATGGGGGAATGTCCCGAGCGGCAAAGGGGGCGGACTGTAAATCCGCTGGCTACGCCTTCGCAGGTTCGAGTCCTGCTTCCCCCACCATCTTTTTATTCAGGGCCTCGCATCAGCTCGGGCGCGCAGTCGCGCTTCGCAAGGGGCTGTGGTTTGCGTTGGGTGGCGTTTGCCGGTTTGAAAAATCAACAACAAATCGTGGATGACCGCCACATGGGCGGTCATAACATCTGTGGGGGGATTTTCCCGCTTGCTTGATGATGCCGCTGTATGCCCGAACAATGAGACATTTAATCCGATAAACGCTCAAACACGGACTTCATAACCTGTTCTGATACAGGACCAGATAGGGACTTCATGACCTCTTGACCAGCCCATACCAATTCCCGAAACGCTCCCCCAAAAAACTGTCATGGACGGACTTGTACCGGCCATCCACGACTTTGGGATCGAGACGGCACACCACCCCCGAAACGCAACATTCCATCTTGCCACTGGCAGCGAGTGCTGGCATAAGCACCTCCATCAAGCGGGTGTAGCTCAATGGTAGAGCAGCAGCCTTCCAAGCTGAATACGAGGGTTCGATTCCCTTCACCCGCTCCATTCGGATCTAACCTGACCCAGAACCCTCGATTTTTTGGTTTTGACGGCCTGCAGGGCAGGCCTTTGGATGGTTCGTTTCCCTTCACCTGCTCAAGTTATTATTAGGAACTCGCACCAGCTCGGGCGCGCAGTCGCGCTACGCAAGATGCACAGTGGCTGGGCTGACTGAAATGTCATTTTAATGCCATTTACCCCTGACTTTGCCTCGTTTTTTAATAAAACCGTCACAAAAGCCCCATAGAAAAGTTTTCTCGCTTGAACAGCGCCGGATTTGGCGATATTTCGTGCGCGCTGTTGGATTCTGGTTCCCTTGCGGGGGCAGAATGACCATCCATACATTGGGTACCAGACTTGAGGTGAAGTGAACCATGGCCAAGGAAAAGTTTGAGCGGAATAAGCCGCATTGCAACATCGGTACGATTGGTCACGTTGACCATGGGAAGACGTCATTGACGGCTGCGATCACGAAGGTGCTCGCTGAGTCCGGTGGTG
>Ga0214921_10003532_pt1 | contig 23803 bp, 19 predicted proteins | sample LL1505_MetaG_FD_177992 | JGI IMG/M metagenome (GOLD analysis project Ga0214921, IMG submission 177992) | Freshwater microbial communities from Lake Lanier, Atlanta, Georgia, United States - LL-1505 | ecosystem: Environmental > Aquatic > Freshwater > Lake | place: USA: Georgia | collected...
TGGCACATATGCATCGTACAAAATCCAACAGAAATCCTTATTGTTTGGAATGCAGGCAGATTGTTTTGGTGCCCCAGGATCCAGTGGTGGAACAAATTATTCAACGATTTTTACTGTGTACAAAAACGGTGTTCCAACTCTATTCACAATCGGATATGGAGCTGCTCAAAGTTCATTGAAAACGTTATATACAAGCAGTTTAACATTTGGTCGCGGCGATGAATTTGGTGTGAATTATACATACACAGGTGGCGTTTCCAATGCAACGCACGACGTGTCATTGCAATTTGATTTGTTTTAAACCCTAACTGGTAGTGTACCTTTGAAAGTTACTATACCAGCCACATCATAGCGAAATGCAATCCCGACGGTTTCGACGCCCGCGGCAACAGCATCGCGCACAGCCGAAACATACTGTGGGTCCGTTGGATTCAAAAGTAACCCGCCACCACAATCATCGCGCGGCACAACATACAGTAGCACACATCGTTCCGTATCTTCACGTCCGCGCAGCGCAGCCAATACACGTGCGTGTTTAACCGCTCGCGGCGATACTGGTTCGTGTTTGGATTTTCGGTATCCTTCAGGAAACACAGCACGACGCTGAGCACGCGGCGCATCACATTCCACGCTAATCATTGCAGTTTTGACTTCCACATAAATCTTTTTGCCGTTTGGCAACAGCCCCATATAATCAATACGCGTGCCTTCAGCAACAACAACTTCGGATTTCCAAACAGCATCAGCGCTAATGTTTGAAAGATAGGACGCTGCCACAGATTGCCCAACCATTGGATGCACTCCTACAAAATAGGCACCTTCGGTGTCGGCGCATTCGGCAACTTGGGCGGTCCAGGCCGTTTTGGAACCTTCACGCGACGGCGTAACCCATACGGCACGACCGGATTCCACGAGCCCACAGCACCCTAGACCAGGGCTATGACATAACATAATTTCATCAAGACCATCACACTTGATGTCGGCAACGTAAGGACTTTTAATGGACGCACTGGGTCGTTTTACGACTGTGGCGCGCACTAATTCAGAGGGAAAGGTGTAAGACATTTTGAGGTGTGCTGTGGGGCGATTCGCGTTTTCAATTTTTCATCTACATTCAAAAATTTGAAAGTTCTTCACAGTCTGTTTCAATTTGTATCACAAAATGAAACAATTTATTGTTGCGATGCGTCGTCATGGACTTCCTATGATTGCGGCTGCTTCATCCGCAAGCGTGCTTACGTGGATGGTATGTGACTTAGAACATATGAAGTACAAACAGTCGGTTACGACAGCCACTTCTTCTCCTTCAGCATCCCCACCATCGCATCCTCAAACTCCGCCGCAAACTTCGCCGAATCCCCCAAATTCGACGTCAACATCTTCTCACGAAGAGTGGCATGGTAATTAGCCAAACGTTCCGTATCCGCTGCCAGTTCAACCGCTTTTTTCACGTAATCGTCTTCCGTTTTTGCAATCAGTTCGGTGGCACCCACCTGATTCAAAATACTTGCACCCACACGGGATACATAGCTGTTTCCAAGCATTGTTATATAGGGCACACCCATATAGAGCGTTTCAATATTGATTGTGCCACCATTATACGGGAACGGGTCCAATACAATATCCATATCATTGTAAGAAGCAAAGTAATTATGAAGACCGCTGCCCAAATCCAAATCAACACGTGAACGGTCCACGCCGTGTTTTTCAAATTCCTTGTGGTAAAATTCACGCACAGAAATATCGTCTAAATTGTAATAGCGCATCTTGATGCGTGAGTTTGGCACAGCATTTAGGATTTTAGCCACACATTTAATCCAGACCGGTCGGTATTTTTTGGGATTGTTTGTGCATCCAAAGACTATGCCTTCGTGTTTAACTCGGTTCAGATCAACAGGCATAATCGGTTTGTATGTGTGGAAACCGTTTGGCATTTTCCACAACCCTTCAAAATAGTATTTATCAATGCCAACAGGGAACACGTGCTTGTCGCCGATTTTGTAATCAATTTCCTTGATGCCATATGTGTTTGGGAATGCAAAGTAGTTGGCAACAACACGGGCGGGTTTTGTGCGAAGCATATTGGGGAATCGTGCACCATTGGTTGTATGACCAGTCATTTCTACAAGCACGTCAATGTCTTTTGATGCAATTAATTCGCACATTTCATTCAAGGATTTGTCTTTTGTTTCAATATATTCTGTTGCATGTTCCCGCACACGTTTTTGCATAATGTTATCTTCTAATCGTTTGCCATCGGAAATAACAAAAATATCAAATTTATCTTTGTTAATATGCTCAACAATGCCATTCATCACATAACTGACAGGGTGGTAGCATAAATCGCCGGTAACAAAACCAATGCGCAACTTACGCCCCTTGGGTATTTTGTTAAAAGTATATGATTTAATTGATTCCAGTTGGGGAATGGTATCGTTATAAAATTTAAAATATTTATAAGTTTCAGGGTTTTTTGTTTCATGATAGTTTATATTCAAAAGCATATTTGAAAACATTTTTTCAACGTTAGAACGTGGTTCAGTTTCTTGTTTAATATCGATTTTATTTAAATGCATAAATGCAATTATTTTTTGAATAATATCGATTGTTGCTTCAGTGCCCTTTTCTTGTTTCATTATTAAATGATAATCGGACGCCATCACATTTCCATGGGACATTTTTAATGTTGACCATTGCGGCGATTGAATATCATTGTTCCAAAGCATTTCAATATAATGAGACCATTTTGTTCTTTCAAATAAACTCTTTGTTAATATTATGTCCAATACTTTATGCACAACATTCATATTGAATGAAAATTCTAAAGATTTTTCACACCAATATAACACATTATCGGCATCGTTTAGTTTTTCATAGCATAATATCATATTGATTGCAAGTTGAGAATTTTTTGATATATCCCATGCACGTTTAAAATATTTAATTGCAACATTATAATGATTTAAATAATAATGGCATACACCCACATTGTTCAAACAAGTATGCGCTTGTGTAGGATTATCATACAAGTGATCGCATGATTCATAAATATGCATTGAGTTGGCCCATTCATTTGCATTAAATGCAGTCAATGCTTTGTTCATAGCATTAATTGTATATTTTTTACGCTTCAACATATCTGGCAACTGTAATACGAATTGCTGTACAATTCGCGCATAGTTTCGTGTATTTTGAAAATATGAAGCAAGTTGTTCCGATTTTTTGTAGAATGATAATTTGTCATTATAAAATTTATATAATTCCTGTTTGCATCGTTCTGTGAATGAATCGGTGATTGTATCATTGAATTCCAAACAATCATCAAAATAAATACTAAGTGCTCCAAGATTACTTACAATAGGTATGCATCCAGATGCACATGCTTCGGTTACAACAATGCATCCTGTTTCAGAGACCTTTGCCGGGTAGGCAAAAAAAGAAGCTTCCCGGCATTTGGTTGCTAACTCAGTTTGACCAATTGGATCTAAAAGTTTCACGGATGGCATTGATTTAAGTTTTTCAAACACAGATTGGCTTTTCTCAAGATCTTTTTCACCGTATAATTTGCGCGAAGAATATGCATGCAATTCAGCTTCCGGGTAAGCATCTACAATTGATTGCCAAGCATCTGCAACAATATTTAATCCACGATTGGGTTCAGACAAATACAAGAAAATAGGTTTCTTGTTCTCAATGACAAAATCACCAATAAAGGATGGTGATATACCATTCAGCATTAACACCGTTTTGCCCGGGGGGATGTTGAACATTTCAACGAATTTTGTGCGCTGCCAATTTGAAACAAACGCAAAGAAATCAATATAGTACATTACCTTTTCAAGGTCAGAAACAGTTGATTCTGAAACATTGTGAGGAATCCAGCAGATCGTGATTGTAGTTTTGAATAATGTGCGAGATTCTATGATTTTATGTGCTAACACACCACTTGTCCATATAAGCACATCGATTTCCTTCCCCGGATCTTCATGCATCCACTGAATTGTCCTGAACTGAACGCCACGCACCGTTGTGTTTTCCGTTGCATTCAGCGACACAACTGTAACATCATTCCCACCTTTGACAAGTTCTTCCGCATAATAGCATATGGCAGATTGTGTTCCTCCAATTCCCAATGTATACGGAGTATCACAGTCATATTTTGGGACATTCATGTAATCAACAAACACGAATTTCATTCTGGCTTGTTCTAAAACGAAGATTTTAAATGTTGAAACTTTACGCATCGGGTATTTTTTTTTCTTTTGTCTATGTATAAAACAATGTCTTCCCAATTTCTTAACTTCCAGAACAACACTGTTACTGAGAAGTATGGTGACTCATCATCATCTGTTGGCAAAATGCGCTTGCGTTTTGGTGACTATGATACATCCGTTGACGGCAATGCCACATTGAACTTAGTTAAGCCTGTGGCTGGCACTGAAGATTTTGCCGATTCCAACGCATACCGCTTCGTTTTTGACCCTATTGATGCTGCTGGCAAAGCTACAATGAAGTACGTTGGTAAGACATTCACCAGTGATTTACTTACAGTAAGCAACCCTGGTACAGCTCAGCAGTCTGTTGCCTTTGCCGGTGGCGATGTGACCTTTGAAAAGGCTAACATCTCCACATTGCAGGCCTCTACAATCAATGCTTACGAAATCAACGTCGTGAACGTGAGCTCCGTCCAGCTTTCCACAATCTCAGTGGAAGCCTCTCGCTTATATGTTTCTGGCACAAGCGCCTTGAACGGCGCTTTGACAGCCAGCAGCACAGTTGATATTGTGGGTGCTTTGACAGTTACAGGTGCCACTGTAATCAAGAACAGCTTGAATGTGACAGGTTCTGTTTCTGGTAACTCGTTGACAATCTCTAATAATGCCACTATCTCAGGCAATTCAATTGTGAACGGTGATGCATCCGTAAGTGGTTCATTGAATGTGAGCTCTGGCGCCACAATCAACAGTGGCTTGGTCGTCAATGACGGTGCTTTGACTATCAATGATGATTACTTGAACGCCAATGCCGGTGCCAACATTTCAGGCGGCTTGACTGTTTCTGGCTCTGCTGAGTTCCAGAGTGGCCTTGACACACAGTGGTTGCACGTTACAACAACATCTCAGATGGATGGTGCTGTTGAAATGAAGGCTGCTGTGTCGGCTTCCTCCTTGAAGGTTTCTGGCACATTAGATGTTACAGGCAGTGCCTCTGTTTACGGTGTTGCTGATTTGAAGGCCACAGCTTATGCTGACCATCTTACAGTGTCTAGCGCTTTGCGTGTAAATGGCCCTACAACATTTGCTGGAGACTTCACCGCCAACACATTGTATGTGACTGGCCAGACAACATTGAACGGCTACTCTTACTTCAACGGCACACTCTGCCACAACTTGAACAACGGTGCCAACATCGAAATGTGGTATGGTAACGTAACTGTACAAAATGGTTCTTTGTCCGCGTTGTATTTGGCTGCGTCTAGCCACGCCACAGTTGATGGCAACTTGTCTGTGTCCGGCGACCAGAGACTCAAGGGCAACTTGGACGTGACAGGTACAGCCAACATCCGTGGCGCCGTGTCCGTTGGCTCTTTGAACGTGTCTGGTGATATGGCCATGTCCGGTGGCTTGGCCGGCCACCACCTCAACATCACCACAACAGGTGTGTTTGGTGGCGACATCACAGCCCATGTTGTAAATGTCAATAGCAACTTGGCCGTGACAGGCAATGCTGGCGTGAAGGGCCACTTGGAGGTCTATAGCTGGTTGGAGGCCAACAGCTTGGATGTAACAGGCGATGCCGATGTTGGTGGAGACTTGACAGTCACTGGCTCAAGTGAATTTATTGGCAGCGGGCTATTCAAAAATGCATTGGCTGTTTCTGGCACATCGTTGTTCACAGGCGCCATGACAGTGAACGGCGCTGCAACAGTCAATAACGCGCTCACAGTTACTGGCGCAACAAAGGTCTTATCTTTGGCTGTTACAGAAGATGCCAATGTGACTGGCGACTTGTTAGTCACAGGCAACGGTGACATCACCGGCAATCTCCACGTGTCTGGCACATTGGATGTTATTGGCGTCACTGTAATTGATGGCGCTACAACAATCAAGGATTCCTTGGATGTCACAGGCACAACAACACTTGTTGGTGCCGTTACAATCTCTGGTGCCACTGAGATTGACAATACATTGAACGTTACAGGCGCCGTTTCTGCCAACTCCTTGGCCGTAACAAACAACGCCGCTGTATCTGGCAACTTGACTGTTGCTGGCAACAGCAGTGTTACAGGCAATGTAACAGTAACAGGCACCGCTGCCATCAATGGTGCTGCCACAATCACGGGTGCCACAGTCATCAAGAACACATTGGATGTTACAGGTGATGCAAGCGCTGGCTCTCTCACAGTCAGCGGCAACTTGTCCGCCACAGGTAATGCGGTTGTCTCTGGCAATAGCGATGTGTTCGGCAACCTCACTGTCTCCGGCACATCTTCCATCAAGGGTGCCACAACAATCTCTGGCGCCACTATCATTAAGAACTCTTTGCAGGTGACAGGCACAACCAGCTTGGTCGATGCCTTGACTGTGTCTGGTGCCACAACACTCAAGAACACACTTGATGTGCAATCCACTGCAACAATCAGTGCCTTGAATGTGTCTGGCAATGTGAATGTTACAGGCAGCTTGACTGTGTCTGGTGGCCAGACATTGACCGGTGGTTTCACAGCAGGCTTCTTGAACATCACAACAACCGCTGCCATTACAGGCGCTGCCAATTTTGGATCATCTGTTGGTGTTTTTGGTGGCTTGACTGTTACAAGCGGTTCCGTTTTCAAGGCTGCTTGCGATGTTCAGGGCACATTGTCTGCTACAGATGCCGGTATCACAAACAACTTGCGTGTTTCTGGCGGTATCACAGCCTCTGGTACACTAACAGTTTCTGGAACAAGCAGCTTTGCTTTGGGTGCATTGGTAGTATCTTCTGCCGGCTTGACTATCACAGCTCCTACAACAACAATTAAGGGTGCATTGAATGTTACAGGCGCATTGAGCGTTACAACTGCAAATGTAACAGGTGCATTGGCTGTGTCTGGTGGTGCAACTGTACAGGGTGGCACAGGCTTGAGCGTTTTGGGCGCAACAAGCATCGTGAACGCCGCAGGTGCTATCATCGGTAACAGCTTGACAGCCTCTGGCAATTTGACTGCAACGGGCAATGCAGTTGTTGGCGGCACATTAATTGTTACTGGTGCTTCCTCATTGCAAAGCAGCTTGTTGGTTAGCGGCACAGGTGCTGTTGGGGGTGCATTGTCAGTTTCTGGTGCAATGAACGTATCTGGAGCTGTTAATATGCTAAGTGGACTGTTTGTTACAAGCGGTCTTGTCGTAACAGGCGACATTGGCATTGGATCGATGAACGGCACATTGAAAGCAACAAGTGGTTCATTAGATATGGGTGGCACCAATATGAGTTATATCAATAAGTTGTCTATAACACGAGACTTGAAGGTGACTGGTTCTATAACAGCTGCAAGATCCAACTTCAACGGCATTGATTGCCCAAGCAACATTGTTGTAACAGGTGGTTCTACATTCTACGGAAACATGGGCATCACAGGTGCAACTCGCGAAGAAGGTATTTTCATCCGTCGTGGTCGTATTGAGATGAACAACGGTGATATGTACTTATCAAGCGGTAACATCTACCTCGTTACAGGTAATGTGCAGTCCGGCGGTGGTTTCAGCACAACATCCGATAGACGTTACAAGAAAGACGTAGTTGAAATCGAGGATGCACTCGCCAAGGTGAAGGCTCTCCGCCCTGTGTATTACAGCTGGAATGACCGTGAATCCATGAATCCTTCCACACAGGAAATTGGTTTCATTGCCCAGGAGGTAGAGGAAGTTGTACCCAACGTTGTGTTAACACGTGACAATGAGGAGCAGACAAAATCCGTTGCCTATGACCGCTTGGTATCCCTATTGGTCGCCGCCGTCAAGGAGCAGTCCGCCGTGATTGCCGGCCTGGAGGCTCGTTTGGCCGCCTTGGAATCCAAGTAAATGCTATGTAACCACTTGCAAAAACAATAAATATTAGATAATACTTTAAATTATAATGCACAGCATTATTTTTTAAATCGCGCGCCATACAAGAAATGGACGCAAGCACGCGTAGTGAACGTCGTCGCAACATTACGCAAGCGCAATTTCATATCAATAATCCAACAACAAAAGAACAATTGCGGGAACCAAGTGCAGAAACTTATCAACATCGTGTTGTTGGCACAATCCAACTGGGTCAACAACAAGCTTCAACCTCCGATCTGCCACTTGTAACAATTGATGACGCCGTTGCGCAAACTCTTAAAAAAGTCCTTCACTATGCCGCGACAAACAACATTGGTCCCACGCGTTGTGCACGCATTTCATACGTTTGGTTCGCTTCCGTTGTGGGCGGTTGGAACTGGATAACAACATCAGGACCATTGTCTGGAATCAAGGACTCATGGGATTGGTCCGTGCATTATCCACTGCGTTCATACAACCACCAATTCATATGGATGAATCGCGTTCTTGACTACGTAACAACCAAACTGATTCCCGGTTTTGATGGAGCTTATTTGTATGCAGATGAACGTCGTGCACTGACAGCGGAGCAACTTGCATATGCAGTTTCAGCAGTTCAAACAGCTGCGCATATGTCTGAATGGCAGGCCGCCTATGATGCCTGGTATACACAGCGCGACAATGATAATCATGTAAGCGCTGCAGCGTTTCCAACTGCCGGTGAACTTCCAAATGGCACAACGTTTTTGGACCCCGCACAAACAGTGGATCCTGCGTCATATCCTGAGCCGACCCATTGGACACCGCTTATCCTGAACGGTGCGCAAAAGAAGTATTTGACATATAAATGGCAAACAGTGCGTTCATCGTGTTTGACGCCCCAAGATGAAAAAGACATATCTGGTGCTGCCGTTAAATTCCTTACAAAAACACCCCAAGCACGCGAAGCAGAAATTGCAGAAGTGTTGGCAATCTCAGAATCGCTTACAGACGTTCAAAAAGTGCAGGCGGAGTTTTGGGCTGGCGGACCAGGCACAGTATCGCCACCTGGAATGTTTATGTGGATGTGGAAGGAATGTATGTTAGCATTGCAGGTCGCGCAGTATCAATCGTTGGATGTGTTTTTTTACAGTGGTCTTGAATTAGCCATAAATCTGTTTGAAGCATCACGAATGGTTTGGGGTTTGAAATTACAATATACGGAAGCGCGCCCAATTCAAGAAATCCGCCGGCTTTATCGTGGACAATCCGTAACAAAGTACGATGGGACGACCTCAACTGGCGAAGCGTGGGTGCCTTATCAAGAAGCGAATTTTGTGACTCCACCATTTCCAGATTTTCCTTCGGGTCATAGTTCGTTTTCACAGTGTTTTGCATCTGTACTAACTGCGCGATTCAGTTCGCGTATTCCGACAAGCGAACCGTCACTTCGCACAGATTTATCACTTTTAAGTCCTGCACTTTCACCAGAAACGCAACCATTTGGTGCATTTGTATTTCCAGCGGGTGCAAGCCACATTCAATCTGGCGTTGTGCCTGCAATGCCAATAACACTGAAATGGGAATCGTGGCAAGAAATGGCAAACAGTGCCGGGTTGTCACGCAAATATGGTGGTATTCACGCAACAAGTGCACACAAAGCAAGTCAGGCATTGGCACGACAATTGTTTGAAAGGGTGCGTTCCCATTGGGGGTTTTAGTACTCAGAGCCGATGTACTTATTTAACTATGAATATGATTCATAATTAAATTAAGATAAAGAAATTACTGTAAATTTTCACCATTTAATTGATATCCTTGTGCTGCCTTGTGTCCCCTGTACACATATTGTTTCAATGTGTAATTCACAGCAAATGGTAAATACTGCATTTTGTTATTGATGATTTTGTGCTTGATTTGTCGTGCACGGCGTGTGCGATTTGCACGTTTTTGTGGGCGCGTGTTGGCAGCAGCCGCAAATCGCTGGTCAAAATAAATTCCAGCTGGATTCATTATCAGAAATCGGTACATGCCATCAATAAAAAGAATATGATTCATAGACATCGCCCATTCAAATGTAATATGCACAAAATTCCTGGACGGCACTGCAAATTCCAGCAAAGTATGCTCTGGCATTGAGCGTGTTCCAAGTTGAATCACAGATAAATCGTGTTTGATTTTATCACGAATCTGAACGCCATCTGGACCCACAACAGGGTTTCCATCTGGGCCAACGCGTGGCTTATAATATACTTTGTCGCGGTGTACACCAAGCATAAACGGACACCCATCTGGAATATTTTTGTATGCATCATTGTGTAATATATCTTCTGTTTCAGCATTTTCTGATGCAACGTGTTCTTGGTCATTATAATGCACAATTTGATGATATGCACCTGGAACCATTTGAATACCGGCAACTGCATAATCTGCTAACACATCTGCCCTGTAATCGGGTTGTTGTAAAAATGAAGAAATACTATGCATAATATGCACGATTAATCTGTTTCGGACATTTGTAAAATCTTCAGGTCCCAATGTCGGATTAATCAGTAGCGATACATCTAAATCATTTGTAAAAGACAATGGAAAATTGCGACGGTTTTGTGGTCTTCCGTAGTTAGTACGCTCTTGTAATAATACCGTTGTATTTCCGCCTTTTACAATAAGTTTATACAGATTTGTAATATCAACATTTGCATACATTTGTCTTACAGGTAAACTCAGCACGCTTAAAATGTCAGCTTGTATCGGAGGAAGATACAATATTCTATGACAATGTGAAAGTAAATTAAGAATTGTATTTTGAATATTTGGTTTTTGAAGAATCGTTTTTGGGTCAACAACGGCTGGTGGCACAGGCAGTGGCAACAATGGTGGAAGATGTGGAGGAGCCGGTAATGCATTTAGTTGCGGAGGAGGCGGCAATGCATTTAGTTGCGGAGGCAATACATTTGGCTGTGGTGGCGGTGGAGGCGATGGCGGTAAAGCATTTTCTTGCGCCGGTGGAGGTAATTCGATTACCAGATGTGGTGCCGGCAAAGCACCTTGTTGCAAAGGTGCAGCGGCAGCACCTTGCCCTGGATGCACTACTCTGAATTGAACCGGGGGTGGTGGTGGCAATGTTGCACGTGGAACTCGTACTTTGCGCATTGTAATCGACCCATTTGGATTTGGATGCTCCGTATTTGCACGAAACACGTTTACAAAATTTCCATTCATTCTTACTCTTCCCCTACAAATAAAATCACACTGTAATAAAAAGGGGTAATGAATCTAACACGGCATCATAGGAAAAAATACACAAATTACACACGAAAACAACGCAACACAGAAAGCATACAGCATCATCATTTGCTCTTGCGTATGGAAATGGAAACATGTCCACAAGCCAATGACAAACCTGAAGCCGCAAAACTTATCAAAAACATCATTCGTGACTTACACATGCGTCTATTGGATAAACCACATGTATATTATGTGAAGTTGCCAGAATATAACGAGGGACTCACAGCCATATCCCCGATTCAGACAAGTCATATTGCATTCCATTTTTGGAAGAACCCTGAGCGCAAAATACTTCATCAGCCTGAAAGCAAATGCCTTCTGGAATTTGACATTTATACGTGCGGAAACCTAACAATCCAACAGATTCATCGTGTGCTTCATCACCTATCCAAATACAGACCCACGCACGCAGACATCACACTCCTGAATCGCAAATACGGCTTGACAATTGACCGTCAACTTCACTGGGATAGTCGTCATTCAATGGCTTGGACCGAGTGGTTACACTCCTCCACATTTAGCCAATCGTAACAAATGCATCCACACGAGGTTCAATTTCATCGCCCACGCGAATCAAAAACGAAGGAATATCATTTGCATAATTTTTCGGATAGCACAATATGTTTGTATCTCCAACACGCTGCTGCGTGTCCTTCTTTCCAACAAGGATATCATATTCATTGCTGGATGTAACAAAATAAAACACATCATAGTCCATTGATTTCACAATATTTACCAATTCGAAAAATGTGGTCGGCGTGTATTCAATAAATAGTATGGGCTGATGTTTGACAATGAAGGGTTTTATGGAATTTGTAACCGTACATTCCATACCTTCTACATCAATTTTAATTAACTTCAGACTTTTAAGTGATTGCAACTCTTCAAAATAATCTAATTTGCGAACTTTTAAAAATGTATTGGCATCACCTTGACTGTTGGCAGTCAAAATGGAAAATGCGCCACGATTGCCGGCCATTACGCTGCGCTTGTCGTTGTAAAAGATTGTGGTATCTTTATCGCCAATACCATAATTATAGCTCGTAACGTGAGTGTGGCCATTGAGGACAGTGTTTGAAACCAGCATTTTGTATATGTCAAGTTGTGGTTCAAAACAAATGTATTTGCCTTTGCGATTTTTTGTTGCCAGCGGCACGCAATGACTTCCAATGTTTGCACCAATTTCCATTACATTATCGGTTTCGCCGATAAGTTTTTCCAAAAAGAAGATTTCTGTGGGAGCAAAATACCCGCAGTGTTTCAAACAGCGTCCAATAAAATCGTCGGGATATATAACATATTGAAACCCATTTGCGGTTTTAATAAGTTCCATTTTGCTTTTACGCAATGTTTTCTGTAGGCGTTTGCTCCGCAGCATTTGCTGGGGGTGTTTCTGCTGCAGGCTCTACGTAATTTACAATTGATACTGTTGCATTTAGTGGCCCCAATGGTGCCTTTGTAATGCTTGTAAATGCCGGCTCACTTGCGGAACCATCCTCCAGAAGCAACACGCCATTGGGCGTTTTGCTCGTTGGCATGTATTTGTAATAAAGCCCAGAGGATAAACTTACAAGTGCACGAGCCCCGCTAACCGCTCCAGTTGCCAACAGCGCTGCCGCTGTGCCTGCTACAATACTTGTACCCACAGCAATCGTACGCGTACTGTTTGAAATCATAGGCGCAGACACACTTTCGCCCACCGTACCCAACACGCGCACCGTATTGCCGGCCGCGGAACCAAAAAAGTAATCCACACCTGCGCCAACAACATTACTTGCTAAACCGATACCACGACTGATCAACGATGCTGAGATTTCCCCTGTTGTGTTTATGGATGTATACACGGCAGATGAGACAGTGGCTCCCACAATTGTTGCAGCAACGGGAATTACAAACACCATTCTAGTCTGGGATGCTACAATCCGCACGCCGGTCCGGGCGCGCCCAGCAAAAATGAAACAGATTCATAATTGTTTGAAGTTCAACTAATTATGAATAATACGAAATTTGCAGTACTTTCCTACGATTGTAAAAATGATTGGATGTTGACATCGGCAACACAAAGCGTTGGATGTAATCGCGCACTTGGACCGGATACAGAAGTATTTGTACTTGTGAAAACACATAATGATTTGTTGTTGGGATACTGTGGTCGCATAGGCGCCGCTCGCCTTGATAATTTATGGGCGTGCGAATCCAATAAACGGTTTGCATATAATTGTAACCCACCAACACTTTTGGGAAATTTGGATGACGTGTGTACAAAAGCCGGTGTTGAACCTAAAATATTCAGGGGTTCAAAAATATATGGATATCCGAAACATACGTATATACCAGGATTTCAGAAAATACTGGCATATGTTAAAAATTAAACACAATCATAGAAATGCCAAACAAAAACACGAAAAAAGTAACCCGTTCTATAAGAATCATTGGGCCGCGTACAAGCAATACACAAGCATTTGGAACATATGCAAGCAACAAGGGCGGTCGTCAAACACGTCGTGCTCGTAAATCTCGTACCCGTAAGTAGAATGAATACATTTCTAGCGTTTGGAGTGGTTGCCGTCTTTTTTGCCGCCCTGTTCTTTTTGTATGGTCGTATGCGTCGTGTGGAATCATTCCAGTGTGGACAACCAAAGGAACGCTGCGCATGCAAAGCGGCAAGCAATCCTTGCCCTTGCCGTGCAACGTGTCCGTATCGTCCGGCGTGCCCTTGTGCTTCGCCTGCCAACTAAGGATGTGTAGCCAAATACATATCCGTCGAACCCGTCAAACGCTGCGTTTGATATCCCAGCCCCGCCAAATATGCAAATAGATTGCGATGAAGTGATGCTTTCTCAGTACCACATTCGGTTCCCCAACTTTCAAACAATAGTGGTGGCCATCCGCTCCCGCGCAATGTTTCTATAGCGCCTTCCAGTACTTCCTTTTCAAATCCTTCCACGTCAATCTTGATACATCCAATGTTTGAAATTCCAAATGAATCAAGCGTGCGCATAGGCACAGTTACACGGTGCATACCAGCATTGTCTGATTCCAGCGGTTTGACTCCATTTCCTCCGCCGTCTTCAGACCGCACAACATATGATATTTCCCCGCTGCGATTTCCAAGCGCACAGGCGTGCGGTGTAACTTTGTATTCCAGGCCGTGAAGCGCCAAATTTGCACACAAGTAGCAAAAAGTGCGTGGACTGCATTCAAATGCATACGTATGTTTTGCCTTTTTGGCACACGTAAATGTGTAGGAACCAATATGCGCACCAATATCTACAAACACTTTATCAGGTACTATAAATGTGTCTAAAACCCAATTAATAAGCGCGCGCTCATTGAATCCGCTGCGATAAAACCAATCTCCGGTCTCCTTTTCAGGAAAAAAGAACCAGGAACGCGCTTTGGGGTCAGTATTTACAACAGGAAGTTTTTGGAAATGTGGTTCACCTTCAATATATCCAGCCTCTTTAATGAAAAACATGTCTACCAATTATTTGTTAGAAATGTTTAGATTACCCTGAATAAAAACCGCACTTGTTAGAAGAAAATGACATCCACTCTTCGTCGCCCCTTGACATTTGCCGCCCACGAGCGCGCCACAATTGGTGATTCCAAGTTTTCCTTCACTGACAGCGACCATCTTGGTTGGCTCAAGTGTGATGGCCGCTTGTTGAGCACAACAGAGTATGCACTTTTGTTCAAGGTTGTTGGATACAGCTTTGGTGGTGCCGGCAATCAGTTTGCACTCCCGAATGCATTGGGTCGCGTACCCGGTGCCGCTGGATTGCCTGAAACGGAGGATTTGAGCGGCAACCCCACAACATATGTGAAGGGTGACATTTCCGGCAACCAACTCCATTTGCTCACAATCCCCGAAATGCCAATCCACAACCACGGTGTAACTGACCCTGGTCACACACACGACTTGCCAATTAATAACGGAGCATTGAACGGCGGTGGCCCTGCAGATGATGTAACACAAGGCAATCAATTGGATACAGGTAGTAGTTTTACAGGCATCACAATTAACAACACAGGTGGCGATGAATACCATAACAACATGCAGCCCACAATCTTTATGGGCAACTTGTTTATCTTCTGTGGTCGTTATTTCCAGGGTGTTGCGCCTTACACCGTGAACAAGGGTGTGTATTAAGCGTGTTGCTCAAGCACGTCTTTCCTCACCGCTTGCCTCAAATGCCGCCTTGTAACGTAAGTAATCACTATGACTATTGAATCGAAGGTTTTTATTCACCTTGGCTTCATTTAAAAATACAGCAGCAGAGCGACTGACTGTAAGTAATCCAGCGGAAATTTTACTGGGCGGACGGGCCGCTTGACGGTCACGAAATGTTTTGGGCACATGCAATTGCACAATGCGGTCACTTGGCACCGACTCAACACCATCCCATGTGTACAACCGCACGTGGTATTTATTGGGAAATAGCCAGCCACCGCAATCTAAATAGCCTTTGCCAATATCTTTGGTGTATATCCATTTGCTGCGCGTTGCTTGCATGGCCGACGATTCGCTATATTGAAAAATCGCACAATTGGAAAGTGTAGAACCTGTATGAATACGAATGCCTTCCGTAATCGCCTGCGTGTGCATAACACGCACAGTAGATGGTATTTCGGCAATCAGTGGTTTACGTGAAGGCACTGTAATTGGTCCATACACGCCAGACCAAAGTATACGTCCACCGGTTTCTTTCCCGACCAAGTTTCCAATGCGTGCATACCACGGCGCAGCGCCACCAAGTTCAAGAGACACATTGTTTGCAGTCGGGGGAATTATGAAATGTCGCACAGTTTGTGTAAATTCAGAGTCAGCCGCAACGGAAATAAGTGTGCCATTAGAACCAGCAATGTTTTCCCATGAAAATGCAAGTTTCCCTCCAGATGCCGCAATGTTTCCAACGATTGGTTCCATAGTTACCTTTCAAACCGGAATTATGCGCAGTTCAAAAACGCGCCATCTAAACTAAACAAACCTTCAAAAAATAGATATGGTTGAGCGTGTTGTGTACATATTTCATCGCGACCTGCGCCTGTATGATAATCAAACGTGGCGTGAAGCAGTGGCGTATGCAAAAACACATAAGCTACCGCTTCAAGCAGTGTTTGTTTTTACAAAAGCACAAGTTACAAATAAAAATCCATACAAATCAATGAATTCTATTCAGTTTATGTTGGAATCGCTAGAGGAATTGGATACTGAATTACATGCGCACGGTGGTCGATTGTTTTTCTACAAGGACAATCTATCAAAAGCCTTGCCTCTCAAATCGTGTGCAGTATTTGAAACATTGGATTATACACCCTTTGCCAAACTACGCCAAGAAGCCACAGAATCCCAGGCCGGTGCATATTTTGGTGTACACGATACTTATTTAACAGCTCCTGGTACAATCCTAAACAAGTCCGGCAAACCATTTCAAAAATTCACACCGTTTTACAATGCTGCAAAATCACAAACGGTAGAACATCCGCGCAGCGCACCCGCATACAACGGGCCGTGGGTTCAACGGGCACAAGACACATCGTCGTTGTCTGAAATTAAGTCTTGGATACATTTTACACCGAACCCCGAATTACACGTGCACGGCGGACGCTCCAACGGCGTTAAACTTCTAAAAAGTATTCCAAAAAACTATGATACAATTCGTGACATTCCGGCAGAGCGAACAACCGATTTATCTGCACATCATCATTTTGGAACTGTGAGTATACGAGAAACGTTCTGGGCAGCAAGTGGCCAGCCAGAATTGCAGCGACAATTGTACTGGCGTGATTTTTACGGCAGTATTACGAATGCATTTCAAGAGTTGTATGGCGTGAGCCCCTATGAATTTCAAGAAGGGTCGCCGCGTGGTTGGCGTTACGACAAGGCCGAATTCAAAGCGTGGTGTGCTGGCAAAACGGGCGTGCCTATTGTGGATGCCGCAATGAATCAATTGGCGCGTACAGGGTATATGCACAATCGCGCGCGATTGATTGTGGCCAATTATCTTGTAAAATCAAAAGGGATTTATTGGCGTTGGGGTGAGCGCTGGTTTGCCCAACATTTGGTGGATTACGATTTTGCCCAGAATTTTGGGAACTGGTGTTGGGTTGCAAGCGTATTGCCATTTAGTCAAGCACCCTTCCGCAGTTTGGACCCTGAGCGACAAACAGAGCGGTTTGACGCTGACGGACGTTATCAAGAACGGTGGTTACATTAATCATCATCCACAAACAGTGGGACTGCCACACGGCGTACACACGTTGCAGGCACAACAGCGCCCGCTACAATCGTTGTGCACTTTTTTACAAATTCTGCATCATCCAACATATTTTGCTGACTATACTTATTACTGAGCAAAATGTGCATGGCTTCGTCCAGCAGTGGCGAATCGCCATCCAGCTTCCACACTTCTCCGTTTCGGATGTTTACGATTTTGAATGCGCGTCGACCGTGACCGCTTTCGTAAAAATTCTTCCACATCCACGCATACACAAGCAACTGCAGTTTGTGTTCCACAGTCAGTGTATCGACGCATTTGATTTCCATAATCTTGTCATCATCCAATGTGTCCAATCGCCCTTTTAGGGTTACGCAGCCGAACTCAGGAAACGCTTCGGTATCGCCTTCTACTGTTTCTTCAAATGTTGCATCCGCAGTCAAATAGGATTCCAGCACCGCGCAGCATTCGTCCACCATAGTTTTGCTTAGCCAATCGTGGCGCGTGATTTGACTAATCTTATTATAAATCTTTTCGCAAAAAGAAACATACAAAATCGCCAAACGTATATATCCTACATTGGATTTGACCTCCGTGCCAATTTTCCGGTAGGCCGCTCGTAAAAATGCATGTTGGTCGCCCTGCAAAAGTGCATCATATTCTTGGCGTACAGAACGTTCAATTGTACTTGAACCGTGTATGCGCGCTTCAAATATTGCTGGAATCGCAATCCCGTTGATGTCACTCACATCTTCCGTGTTGCCGCCATCAAATACGATTTTGGATGGCACATCCACTTTGTACGAAGCCGCCGATTCCAGTGTCATCACCTGTTCCAGAATCGCACTTAGCAGTGATACATTTGTATCCTTCAGATGGCGTGTGAGTTCTGTGGGAGACGTGGTATGCCGTACAACAGTGGGACCTGCACGCGGTTCCGCAATTTTAAACGGACCGTGTTGCTCAAACGTCACAAACGGCGCAGCCATTAACGCACCCATACTCATTTGTAAGAATGGTAACGGTTCATCGCGGCTGTTGTGAAGTAGCATAAGCGTTTCACTTGCACGCGTAGCGGCCACATATAGGATTTCAGGGCATCGTGACGGATCGGCCGTCGGTGCATAAAAACGGAAATAGGAATTGTCAAAGTTAAAAACGATTACAAACTTGCGTTCACGACCCTTGGACTGATGAAATGTGCTAAAGACGACCTTGCCTTCAATAATATCCTCGTCAAGCTGCGCTTCATCCGAAACAGGATAGAAGCACGGAATTTTGTGTGAAACCAGCATATTTTCCACAGCACGCATTGGCGTATTTTGACTTTTAATGGACGGCGCCAATACAAAAATGTCTTCCGCTTTCAACTGTCCAAATGTAATAAGTCCAATGAGTTTTTGTGCAAGTTTGCGGGCATATTTGAATGTGTCGCACACCACATATTGGACTCCCGGTCCATTTCGCACCGCTTGAATGCGTTTATGACCAACCATTGCATCGTTTACAAATGCGGCAATCTGGTTTGTAACACGATAGGATGTAGATAGCGAAAGTGGTAAGAATTTGCGTCCCCAGATTTCGTGACACAGTGTTAAAAACCGCGCATCCGCTCCAATGTATCCGTAAATAGATTGATATTTATCGCCCAGTACCAACATTTGTCCAATGGGTGACGGTGCATCCGTCATAAATTTACGCACAAGGCCGTAAAACAGCGGATTCATATCTTGCGTTTCATCCAATACCAGCAAATCAATTGTTGGAAGTGCAGAAAGAGGGGCGGCGTTTTTTTCTACGGATTGACGCAGCTTGTCATTATTGTATCCTTCACGATTATAGTATTTCACACAAAGACTGTTGTATGTGTGGATTTCCAGATTGGTGACACCCAGACGTGCCGCCTTGGTCCGTACCTCAATCTTCAACGCCTTATTGTAAGTTACTTGAAGAATGCGTTTTTCAGGGTAGGCCTGTGCAATTAATAAAACAGAGGTTGTCTTGCCGGATCCGGCAACACAATCGCCAACAACATTATGTCCTGCACCAATAAAATTTATAATCGCCGTTTGTTCATCACTTGGAGAAAGTTGCATCGTAGCCTCAAACTTACAATAATAATGTGGCCTAGACTTTAAGCCCGTCGAACCCTTCTGCGTCACGGTGCGTATGAATTGGGTTCTGACATTTCTAAATATACATTAGAAACAAAGACTATGTCTACCGAAACTCATGCAAGCGCCCAAATCAACCAGGAAGCATATGCCTCTGTAGATGGTAATTCCGTTTCAGTTACATATGATAACACAATGACGGCAAGCGCTGGTGCAGGCGTTGAATCCGATTATGCATCTGCTTCCGTTGAAGCTTCTATCAAAACGGGCACAGTTGCCGAGGCATCTGCAGGATTAGATGGAAATAATGCTTACATTAATGCGTCGTATAGCGATACGACTGAAGCTCATATTACAGCGGAAGCAAGTGTAGGTGCCGAAGGCGTTGGAGTATCCGGATCCGTGGACGCCTATGCAAAATCCGGCACGGAAGCCGAAATGCATCTTTCTGTTGGAGACCAAGGTGTTGCTGTTGGTGCTGAAGCAAGTATTGGAAATGCAGTGGGCGTAGATGGCACCGTGACACAATCATTTCGCGAGGGAAGTGCAACAGCGGGAGCAGGTGTAAGTATTGGAGAACATTTGGAAGCGGGTGGAAGTGCAGAAGCTACATTTAAGGATGGACAGGCAACTGTGGGAGTCAGTGGTGACGTTGCTGCTCTTGTTGGACTGGAAGTGGATGTAAGTGTGACCGTGGATACCAAACAAATCGTCCAGGATGTAAATACAATTGCGCCTGTTATAGCACACGAAACCGAAAAAGTTGCAAATACTGTTGTTCACGAAACAACAAATGTTGTAAACAATGCTTCGCGCGAAGTGGATAAAGCTGCAAAAAAGGCAGCAAGAAAGATCGGACGTGTATTTCATTAAGTCCCGCAAAATTGACCCTAATAAATACGTGGCTTGAATAATCAAAATGGACACTAAAACACGCAAAGAACTGATTGAACTTTGTAAGGAACGTAATATACGCGGGGTTTCAAACAAGTCAAAAGACGAACTTGTGCATCTTCTTTCACCAGCACCGCCGCCTGCGGAACCTGAAAATACAAAAGTATGTCGATTGAACTATATTGGGTCCAAATTTCAGCTACTGGATTGGATTACATCACACATTGCAGAAAAAACGGGATGGCAAACGCTAACCAACAAACGAGTTGCTGATTTGTTTGCTGGCACAGGAATCGTATCCCATCACTTTCGTAATCTGGGAGCATCTGTAATTTCTAACGATGCAGAATTGTACAGTTCCGTTATTACACACGCATTTACGTGTTCATCCTATAGCGACGCGTGCAAATCGGCGCTTGCAGCGTTACATGCCGAATTAAACGAAAACAAACATACGGGAACTGTTGGGTATGTAACAACTCATTATAGTCCACACAATGGCAATGAACGGAAATTCTTTACCATTGAGAATGCGCAACGTATTGATTATATTCGCCAGCGCCTGGAAACACTCAAACCGTCGCACACAACCAATGAAAATATGTTTCTTCTTGCATCGCTTCTTATCAGTGCTGATGCCGTCAGTAATGTTCCGGCTGTATACGGATGCTATTTGAAAAACTTCAAGGCAAAAGCATTGAAACCGCTCACTCTTCAGCCGATTCACGCGCGCGCAGCGCTGCCGACCCCACATTCATCAACCCACAACAGCGATGTATTGAACACTGCATTTCTGCAGTCATTTAATGCTGACATTGTATATCTTGACCCGCCATACAATGAACGTCAGTATAGCAAAAACTACTTTCCCCTAAATATAATTGCAAAAACGCCGGCCGAATTGACAACTGCCGAGCCATTGAAGGGTAAAACGGGCATTCCAACGGATTGCTTCCTGTCGCCGTTTTGTAGACACGGTGCAACCGTTGAAAATGCATTTGACACACTTTTCCAAAATCTCAATACGCAGTGGATATTTCTTTCGTATAACAGTGAAAGTACTGTACCAAAAGCAAAGATGATTGAATTGATGCAAAAATATGGAACTGTATCCGTTGTAGAACGCGATTACAAACGCTTCAAATCGTTCGAATACAATGAAGACAAGGCAATTACAGAATACCTGTTTTGTCTTCACAAATCATCTTAAAGTTCCACAATTTCAAAGTGGCGTTTAAACACGTCTAACACAGTTTCAAAGCACCATCGAATTGCCATATTGGCTCGACTTTTTGAATGAAATTCAATTTCCATTATGGAAATATCCTTTTCGTTGTGTCTGACTTTGAGAGTTGACGACACATTCCACGATGATGCGGGCTTTGTCCATGTAAACGTGTAATTTGACCAATCAATCGGCGTGGTTTGCTTCAGATAGCACAATCTGGACGTTTTTTCATTATAATACACAATAGGAGAACTAAACGTATATTCCTCTAGTTTTGGAAGAATATGTGGTATATTTTCTTGAATATGCTGTTTCAGAGTTGGGATATCAGTAAAGACTATTCCAAGTTCATCGCAAAACTTTTGTGGTTTTGGTTGTCCAATAACTTGTGGTGCAACCTTTCCGTCCTTTTTGGTTGTTTTAGCTGAAAGATGGAATAGTGGGTCCGTTGGCGATGAAAAGTCGTATCGCCCTCCATTTTGTGCAGTATGAGTAAGCGGTCCTGTACGTGGCACAAGTGCTTGTAAGCGTGAAACAAGCGCCTCTTTTGGCATATCATATTTGTAAGGAGTTTTACTTACAAATGGCGTTTCATTTGCCATACAAATAGCCATTTCAAACATCTTACCTGTATCTTCCGTTCTGAACACTTTTTTTACAACTTGCATTTTTGCTTTTTACTGCAGTTGGAATTGTTGTTTCATTTTTTGACATAGAACTTTCTTTTTTCCTTCAAGTTTGTAACGTCAGCGTGTATTAATCAGGAAAAAATTGAATAAAATATTCGATTATTTTCTGATTTGTGTGGCGCGGCAATACCAATAGCGGTCAATCCCCCACGTAGCTTCCAGGCCTTCCTTCCTTCCTTCCTTCCAAGACGATGTTCCGTTCCAAGTTGGTGTTTGCATTCTACATGCACAGCCCGTGGCTGAGTCAGTGTCATAAGCCCGCGCGCACCAGCGCCGATGTTGAGGCCCACTATGAGGCATTGCTGTCAAAGGTCTATTACAACCTGGTGGCAAACCAGGCTGCTCGGCGAGCTGCGACGCGCATTGTTGACCACAGTACAACTACTGACTACTTTGAGCAGCAAGACGAGCAGAGTCTGTATTACAGCGCCTGGCGCCGCGCCGATGATGCACAGCGCCTGTATAACAGCCATATGATAGTCTACGCCTCCGAGTTGGCCTACGCCCGCCACTACGAGCGGCTTGTTGCGCAAGACGCAGAAGACAAGCGTCGCACGGCAGAGATGGAACGCCAACACGCTGAGTGGCGGGCGGCGCTTAAGGCTAAGACCGAGCGCGATGACGCCGAGGACACTGTAAAAATAACCGCCGCACTTGCCACTCTTCCCGCACATCTTGCACCCGCTGTTGTCGCTCGCATTCGCTATCATCTGAAGATGGGCCTGATGCGGGGGCGATGGGACCGCCAGCCGCGCGCCAATCGGCGCATCCTGAAGGGCCTGCCTCTTATTGAGACCGGCATTTGATAGAACCAGCAACACCCCTCCCTCTCACTCCTCTATATCCTTTATAAAAAGGCGAAAATAAAAATCAAACAAAAAATTTTTCGTTTGATTTTTGCTTCAACTTTTCAATGCAAATATGTAAATAATCGGAAAAAATTGAATATCCGAATATTTTTTGGTCGGTTGGTGTGGCGCGGCAATACCAATAGCGGTCAATCCCCCACGTAGCGTTCGCTTCCTTCCTTCCTTCCTTCCAGGTCTTCCTTCCTTTCCTTCCAAGATGTTCCGCCCCAGTAACGCCCAGCTTTCCTTCTTCCAGTTCAACACACTTATGAACTTTAGCAAGCCTGCGCGCACCTCTGCCGAGTGCATTGCGCACTACGAGGTTGCGCTCTTCGGCGCCCTACGCCTTTCTGTGGCATACAGTGCCGCTGCCAAGGCCCTGCCAATGTGCTGGGCATACTACACACCAGAGGAGGGCCGCGAGATTGACGCCTTCCGCGCAAATACGCTGGGCCGCGCCTACCGTCAGGAGCAGA